>OHAU01001448.1_pt1 | contig 27578 bp, 23 predicted proteins | sample 1577181 | NCBI WGS metagenome assembly OHAU01 (sample SAMEA3541472, study PRJEB24748) | human gut metagenome | biome: human gut; feature: human-associated habitat; material: faeces | place: China | collected 2012 | reverse complement strand
GACTATATATATTATATTATATATATTATATAATATTTATATAAATTTAAATATATATGGATGAGATTTTATTTTTGATTTCTCTCGTTAGAGAGTGGCTCTGTGACGAATCTTGGATGAGGAACAGGGACATTGCTCGATGCAATCGGACTGCACGTCAGTGCTGATGCGTGCACAGATCAAGCTTTCTCCACCAACTCCTGATACCGTTTCATCAACTCCGCCACGCACTCGCTCTCTGTGATTTTCCGGTCAAAGCCGTAGGCAGCCATCACGGCGAAATCGTTTGCCTGATGTGCCTTGCGGAGTTCCGGCGGCATGGTGGTTTCATCGTAGAGATCGGCAAGGGAACAGTCAGGGTAAAGTGCTCTTGCGTCCAGGATTGCCTGAGCGGTTTTCTCGATTTTTGCTTTTTGTTCGGGTGTTGGATTGCACCAGGGGAAGTTGTTGTAGACAATTTTGATAGAATAATCATAGTCGCTTTTCAATCTTCCACACACTGTTCTCATCCACGCCATATGAACATTAGATGTCAGGACACCGAAATGATATAAAGTCGCATTAGGTATAAGTCTCACTTTATTGCTGCACATAATATCCGGTGTCATAAAGCCCATTGGCACATATCGACGATTCTGTGAGGATACTTCTGGAATTACAATGTAATTTGTGGTGGGCATATTTTCAGTTTGAAATCTTGTTGGTGTATCAGCGAGTCTAAGCGTGCTTGCTCTTTTACTTGATAAGCGAAATTGACGGACATTTTCAATTCTTTTCATACATTCTGGCATAGAATGCAGTTCTTTTGGCGAACAATCTCCAAGCCATAAGCAGTATCGAGGAATACGGTTAATAAATTCTCTCGACCCATAGAAAAGATGAAAATACGGTTTTGATTTAGGCTCTATTCTAATGAATTCTGCCATTTCTTCTTCTGTGAAGATATAATTTCCATCGTCAATAGGCTGATTGCCCATTCTAATTGTATTTACTTTACATATAGGATTAGTTCTACTTTCAATAACAATATTATCTGATTCAATAAGATAACCATTTATATTTTTCGCAATCTTTACAGAGCCACCATCAAAAATTCGCTTTGGTTTTTGATTTGATGCTTTGCTAAATCCAACAATAACACAATGCACATGAGCTTTCAAACTTGCTTCACTATCCCAACGGAAAGTACGATATGCAAAATCAATATGAACCCCATGCTCAAACAGGTTTTTCCAAAGGATTGCAACTTGTTCTCCCTGAGTAATGGAATTCGTAGAAACAAGAGCCGTTCTAATTTCTGTTCCTGTCATCATATCCGCTGCTTTTTTATACCAGCAGGAAACATAATCCAGATTTCCATTATTTTTAACACCATCAAATATCGATAAAACATCATCCTTTTGTACGGTATTCATCAATCTTGCACCCACAAACGGCGGATTTCCCATGATATAATTCAGCTTTTCTTTCGGCACAACGCTTTCCCAGTCAATTCGCAGAGCATTGCCCTCCACGATATTTGCATAGGATTTCAGCGGCAGGAAATTCAGATTGATCTGCATTAGCTTTTCTGTTTCCTGCATCATCTGGCTTTCTGCGATCCACAGGGCTGTTTTTGCAACTGTCACTGCAAAATCATTGATCTCGATGCCGTAAAACTGTCCAATGGAAACCTGAATCGGGTTATATTCGCCCTCGCCGCCCAGCATCATTTGACCACGGTGCTCCTCGTATAGTGCATCATTTTCCAAACGACGGAGAGAAATGTAGGTTTCTGTCAGGAAGTTTCCGCTGCCTGCCGCAGGATCCAAAAACGTAAGCTGGGACAGCTTTTTTCGATATTCCTGCAATCTCTGTGCTCTGGTTTTTGCCACCTTCAAAGCCTTGATTTCTTCCAGTTCTGCCTTTAATTCATCGAGGAAAAGCGGATCGATAACCTTGTGGATGTTTTCAAGACTGGTGTAGTGCATTCCGCCGCTGCGGCGTGTTTCCGGATTCAAAGTCGATTCAAACACTGCACCAAAAATGGTTGGTGAGATCTCCGACCAGTCGAATCCAGCACTTGCCTTATTGACCAGCAAATCCACGATTTCTTCCGTAAAACGAGGAATCTCAATGTTCTCGTCTGCAAACAGTCCGCCGTTGACGTAGGGGAATGCAGCAAGATCGTCTTCCATGTAAGGGTCACGATTCTCCGGCTTTGTGTCCAACACCTGAAACAATTCTATTAGTGCTTTTCGTGCATCTTTCGGAGAGAACTGCTTGAGATAATCTCCGAACATTTCATGCTGTCCAAAAATCCCTGCATCTTCTGCGTACAGACAGAACACCAGCCGAACGCAAAGCATATTCAAGCTTTTCAGCGTTTCCTCAGACTCCGGATTCTTGTACTGTTTCAGAATCGCATCGTACAGCTTGCCTACCAAATCGCCGGCTTTGAGAGAAATCTCCATCTCTTTTTTCAGATTCTCGTTGCCTGTGTCCACAAGAAACTGTAAGCGATAGTATTCTTTCGGCAAATCCTTCAAGAGGATCTGTTCCGGTTCGCCATTCGGCTTGTTCATGTCATAGATCAGGAACTCCGAGAAGTTGCAGGTGATGACCCAACGAGGGTGCTTGTCCACAGGCAGTTCAACGATGTATCGTTTTGCCTGCTGAAACGGATTCAAAAACGTACCATCCGACTGCTTGATTGCTTTGCGTAAATCTTTGCCAAGGCTCTTCTGCTCGATCATCACCTTTGTACTCTCGATATAGCCATCAATGAAACCAGTGCTTTTATCAATATGTACCTGATCTTCAAAGCTGATGAAGTGCGTAGCGTTTTCGACTCCGTAGACATTTTGCAGCAAGTCAATCCAAAACTTCTGTGACTGCCCCTTTTCGTAACCTTTATCTTTCCAGTACTCCGCAAATTCCTTTGCAGCTTTCTTCTGCTGTTTTTCTGTAATATTCATTGTTGTGCCTTTCTTTCGCATAAACTATATTTATTTTAGCATATTTCACTAATATTTTCAAGTCCTTTTTAGAAATGTAAATCGCAAAACAGCAGATGCCTAACACTGATTCTGTAGACGTCTGCTGTTGCTTTTGCTTATGAAGTTCTTTTGATTGTCGCCGCATTTAGGCTGATTATTCTTGTACCGACTTTTTCGGAAAGCAAATCATATTGCACAAATTCTTTTTCTGCATTTTGTACAATGTGCCTATTTCTCGAAAAAAGCGCACTCATTTTTCCCATTTTCCCATTTTTCCCGCAAGAGAGGGGTACCCCAAAAATGCTACGCACTTTAACCAGGTCACGATCAAATCCGCTTTGAACTCCCGAAAAATCAGGCAAAATTTGTAAAAGAAAAACCACGTAACCACGCTATATAACGTGATTACGTGGTTTTCGTAACCTTTCCGATTACGTGTTTTTATGTGGTGGAGGCGATGCGTGACCATCTTTTTTTGCGTATTTTCAAGATTTCGGAAGTGCGACACCACGCAGATGCGTGGTTTTTCGTTATCAAGATCTTTAAAAAATTGTTGTAGATGAATTCTTCATACTCCACTTTCGTTCGATTTTTATCCTTTATATTATAGCATGTCGTCCGAGGAATGTCAAGCAGCAGAGTATTTTTCGAATCGCACAATCACTAGAGTAACCATGCTTCTTTTTCAAAAAATTTATTCTGTATAGACTTTCTGACTAGATTAAAAACTCTTTTTTAAGGTAAACAACGTTATACCATCGACATTCTCGTTCTGTAGTTCGTAGACTTCATCTATGTTTAAAAGCAATCCAGTAGGATTTCTTCCTATAATGATATATTGGTTGTTTCCGTCAAGAGCGATGTAACTCCGCATCGCATCATCTAAAAGGATATCAGCGTTGTCAATGACAAACAGCTTTCCTTTGGATCGTTTTATGGAACTCTTATATAATTTATTCTGATCTAAATAATTGAAGCACTTTATACGTTTATCTTCCGCAGATAGTTCCTTCAAAAAAAGAAAACATGGTTGACCTTCCGGTTCCAGAATCGCCGCCTAAAAAAGTGATGTTGTTTTCGAGATGAAGATCTACTTGAAAAGATGTATGTCTTGTTTGTATTCGGTTTGTAACAACTGGATTAATCTTCATTTACTCCACCACTCCTTCAAGACTTTATATTTTTTCATTTGAAATAGATTATAAAATTGAGCAGCAGGAGAAGCTGCTGCTCGCAATGTTTGTTTTAATCAAACTAGAATATTTGCAGAGTTCTGCTCAGTTGATGAAATGATAATCATGACTTTAGAATGGAGTTAATCTGCTCTTCTGTCATACCACTTTCACGCAATTTTTCTGCTATCTCGGCTTCTATTGCCTTTCTGCCTCTTTCTTTAGCAGTATTTATTGCTGTTGCCTCATCATGAAGAGATTTTTCACGCATTTCAGTGATATATTCCATCTTTTCATCGGCACTTAATTCTCGCAAAATCAATGTCACATGATTGCTTTTATTTGTCGTTGCATTTTCTGGCATGACCAGTTCCACCTCTTATGTTATTTATGTCTTTATCATACCATAATCCCGGCAAAATTTCAAGTGTTCAAACAGATATAAACGATTTATCCAACCACCATTCTTCCTGCCGTATATTTCCCATGAATCCAGTTGCTTTTTCCGCAGGAACATGGTATAATAACAATAACAAGAACCCCGGTAAAATTACAGAAACAAGCAGAGGTGAGAACATGAAACACAAACCCTTGCCAATTGGCGTAGAGGATTTCAAGCGGCTGGTGGACAACGAGTACTACTTTATTGATAAAACGTTGATGATAAAGGAGCTCCTGGAAAACAAAGAAACGGTCAATCTTTTCACCAGACCAAGAAGATTCGGCAAAACACTCAACATGAGTATGCTGCAGCGATTCTTTGAAGCAACTGAGAAAAGCAACGCCTATCTCTTTGACGGCTTGAAAATCGCAGCATATCCGGAGTATATGGCGTATCAGGGACAGTATCCGGTAATCAGCATTTCACTGAAAAGCATGAAGCGAGCTTCCTATCAAGAAGCCTATTTTGAGTATGTCAAACTGCTTTCCGATGAATTTGAACGTCATGAAATCATTCTGCAATCAGATGCAGTCAGCGAAGAAGATAAGCTGGAATTTCAAAAAATCAAGAAAAGAATTGCAGAGCCAAAAGAGTATAATTCTGCAGTCAAATTGCTGTCAAAATGCTTGCAGAAAGTATATCAAAAGAACGTCATCATCCTCATTGACGAGTACGATGTACCGTTAGAAAACGCCTACCACGAAGGCTTCTACGATGATATGACAAACCTGATTCGCAATTGCTTTGAGTCTGCGTTAAAAACTAACCCCTCGCTAGAATTTGCAGTTCTGACAGGCTGTCTGCGGGTGTCCAGAGAGAGCATTTTCACAGGCTTGAACAACCTGAAAACTTACTCCATCACAAAGAACAAGTTCTCCCAGTATTTCGGATTTACACAGGAAGAAATGAAAGAGATTTTGCAAACCTTCTCCCTGGAACAGTATGCCGGAACAATCGCAAAGTGGTATGACGGCTATCGTTTCGGACTGACAGAGATCTATAACCCATGGAGTGTTCTCAACTGCATTGACTCCTACCTGCAAAACGACATGGTTGCCTGTGAACCTTACTGGTCGAACACCAGCTCCAATCGGATTGTCAAGCGGCTTATCGAGGAGTCCAACGAGCGTACCAAGTCTATGGTAGAGGAACTCATCAACGGCACGCCGATTCACACGCAGATTTTTGAAGACGTGACTTACGGCACAATCGATGTCAATCAGGACTACATCTGGAGTTTTCTGTTATTTACTGGCTATCTGAAAATCATCTCCTGCGAAACGGTCGGCGACGAAACCTACTATGACATGGTGATTCCCAATGTGGAGATCAAGAGCATCTATAAGAACACCATTCGCTCGTGGTTTATCGACCATATCAACCGTGACAGACGAACAGACATTCTGGAATCTGTCATTCATGCAGATGCAGAAAAACTGGAAGATCTGCTATGCACCTGGCTGACCAACACCATCAGCTGTTTTGACGAACAGGAAAACTATTACCATGGCTTTGTGACCGGACTGGTTTCCGGATTTAACGGTTATATGGTGGTTTCTAACAGAGAGTCTGGCAACGGGCGGTTTGATCTGGTGGTAAAGCAGCGTTCCAGATGGCATCATGCTGCAATTCTGGAATTTAAGGTTGTGGAAAAGTACAACCAGATGACAAAAGCCTGCGAAGATGCCCTCAGGCAAATCGAGGAAAAAGACTACGAGGCAAGCCTGCGGGACGAACAGTATGAAAACATCGCAAAGCTTGGAATCTGTTTCTGCCAGAAACGGTGCAGAGTAAAATCCGGCGGTGTGGATCACTTCGATTATTAAAAGTATCAGCTTTATTGAACACATCGTTCTATTGCATTGGTAAGACAAAATCCCTTAGAGCTCTGCAAAAAATTTCTGTTCCGCTATTTTAGATTATTGCGCAAAAAATCATTTAATTCAGTTTTATCAATTTTATTCGTTTGACCACAAATTAATACTGAGGTATTACAAAACCTAAAAATTGTATTGGCTGTTTTATTTAACTCATCGCAGGAAATATTTTTAAAAGACTCTATTTTTTGCTCAATTGTAAAGTTTTCAGAACCACAAAAATATGTATTCCACGCAAAATAATCATTAAATTGCCGTGTATCTTCGAGCCAAAACCACATATTATCCATAAAAAATGGTTTATTGTATGCAAGGCTTTCTTCTTTACACTTTTTTATGCGTTCAATTTGTTCAATTATCATATTTAGCGACATCCAAAAATCATGTGCTTTTACATGATAATTGATACAAAGTACTGCTGAATCAATGTGTGTACTCACAAAAGAGTACGCATTATACATACACTTACTTTTATAACAGCAACTGGATAAACAGGATAATTCTCCTTCACCTAAAATTGAATTTAATAACGTGACACAATCTCTGTTAACAACATTAAAATTCAAATCAAAATATAATGCCACTTCCAATTCATTATCAGCATAATTTAAGAATTTGATATCAGGTTTTCTTTCTCCTATTTTAGGTGCTTGAAACGACTCTTTAACTCCGCAGGGAAATTCGGCATTTGATAAAAATTCATTCATTAATACTATCTTATTTTCATCGAAGTTTCCGGCAGCAAAAAAAGCGACATTTTTTTGTGTATAGTAACGATTTTTATGTGAGATCAAATCATTCAACCGCAAATTTAATACAGTTTTCTTAGTACCTATAACTGGGTAGGAAAGCGAATGATCATTCCATAATAACGATCCAAGCATTTTGTCATATCGCATATCGCTTCTTTCAATTTCTCTCAATTGCAAGTCTTTTTGAATATTAAATTTTTCTTGATTCCAATCACTTTTTAAAATAAAATCAAAAAAGCAATTTAATGCGTTATGTAAATACTTCGGATGAAATTTCAAACTAAATCTCGTATAATCTTTATCTGTAATTGCATCAAAAATTCCACCTATTTTCTCAAATTCATAGTGCGGAGTAGATGAATATAGAAATCGTTCTAAAAGATATGAGATTCCTCTTTTTTCTATGCTATCGTTGCGTGAGCCGCAACGAATATACCAACCAATTGTAACTGATTGTGCATTTTCAATTGGATAGAAATATGTTGAAATTTGACTTTTGGGATTTATATAGTGTTCCAAAATAAAAAACCTCATAAAATAAAAGTAGTAGTTTTAAGATTCCTCTCCAAGAATCATTATATGCAAAGTTGATTATATTTTAATGGGCTTTGCAAAAAATCTCTGTAAGTTCAACAACAGTGATAAAAAACGATATTGTGGAGCGGCTTGAAAACAGCCGTTCAATTTTTTACAGTGTACAATACCGTAATTTGTCAAGCTTCAATAAGCAGTTTTCTTGCTTCGTCATGTAACATAACCATCACCTCTTAACTCTATTATAAACCTGTTGTCAAGAGTATGCGATATTTTTTGGGAGTGCTATAAAAACAGTACCTTCATTTGAATTCCTCCATTTCTTGTTACCACTTGATCGTTTCGATATGGCTTTTGCTCCTTTCTGTCATCTCCAAAATTTTAATCTCACATTCTCTGGGAAGGCGTTTTGAAATCGATTCGCTTCGCTGCAAATTCCCTGACAACTCCGTCCAGCAGACCGAAACCGCAGTCCAGACTGAAAACAACACTTTCCCGATACACTGTAATGCTTTTGATATAATCTCTGATGAATGTACGGAACCGGAAGGGTTCTTCCTGCAGTGCGAAGAAAGAATCGATCAATCCACAGAAGTCTGCATACCCGACAGCCTCTAATTCCTGCAAATTATTCCGACTGCTTTCAAAAGCGATTCTCTGGGATTCCAGTGTATTGATCTGCTCACAGATTTCAATCGTTTTCTCTTTACTGCTTTGTAGCTGAATGTATTCCAGATTGAGTTTGTCCAGCTGTTCGTCCAGTGCTTTTCTCCATGCAGGAAGTTTTCGGTTATGCCTGCTGATGCACTGATTCAGATGCCGGATCTGCTTTTTCATCGATACCTCGCAAAACAACTCCTGCTCCAAAAGTGCTATCACGTAGTGATCCAGTTTTTCACTGTCTATCTCTTTGAAGTTACAGCAGTCGCTTCGGTGTGCTGTACAGCAGTAGGTATGAAAATGGTATTTGCCGTACCGCTTTCCTCCGCTCATCTTCTTACCGCATTCTCCACACCGAACCATGCCGGAGCAGAGGTAGAAGTGTTTTGCACCCAATTTTCCTACGGCAGAAGCAGATTTTCTTCTTTCCGCAGCCTTTTGAAAGGTTTCCTGTGAGATGATCGCAGGACAGCCATTGGCGATTCTTATAATTTCTTCTTCCGGCTTATGGCGGTGACTGTTTCGCCGATGGTTGTAATCCTTTGCAGAAGAACGATTGTAAACATAGATTCCGGTGTATTTGAGATTGTTCAGTATCTCATAAAAAGCTGCATGATTTGGAGCAAATGGATTGCCCTTCTTTGTAACGTATCCGGCAGCATTGAGGCGTTCTGCAATGTCACGATTGCCGTATCCATTGATATACATATCGTAGATGATCCTTACAGCTTCGGCTTCCCGTTCGTTGATGATCAGTTTCTTATCCGGACCAACATCGTATCCCAATGGCGGTGAGCCTCCGGTATGCTTACAGTGAAAAGCATTTTCCTTTAGTCCTTTCATCACTTCACGTGCGATGTTGGAAGAGTAGTATTCACCAATGGACTCCAACATGGCTTCTAAAATGATGGATTCCGGAGAATCGTCAAGCCGTTCCAGGACACTACAAAGGCGAACACCGTTATGTTTCAGCTTATTTTTGTACACTGCCGAATCGTATCTATTACGACTGAAACGATCTAGTTTATGCACTAAAACGATGTCAAACAATCCTTTTTCGCTGTCTGTGATCATACGCTGAAAGCTTGGTCTGCGGTCATTGGTGGCTGAGTATGCTTCATCTATATAAGTCTCTACGATTTTCCACTTGTTATGATCACAGAATTCCTTCATTGCTCTGATCTGTGCATCGATGGACTCGGTTCTCTGATGATCCGAGGAAAATCTGGCGTAGAGAGCAACTCGTTTGATCTCAATCATATTCATTCTCCTTCTGCTGCAGCATTGTTATTTTATCACGTTTCCCACGAAAATGCTACTATTTTTGGAGATTTGAGAAGAAAATCTTCGCTTCTCACAAATCGATGTGAGAGCCAAGGCAAAAAACTACAGCTTTTACAAATCAAACTTGTTCCCGATGAAAAATTGACAGTCCCGAACGTCACCACTATCTGATTTCGCATATTTTCAGAGCAACGTCAAGCTTCTGCATTGATCTTTTCCAGCAGAAGAAAAAGCACCTTTTACGACTCCGTTTTACCGAAACTTTATCAGAATCGATTGGCTGCCACAAAAGGTGCTGTTTTTGCTTTTTCTCGTTTTTCTTATATTCCATAACTATTATATTTATATTATTTTATATATGATATAAGATAATATTAAAATATATAAATATATAGATGATTGCCCTCTTATGAGGGCTGTCAGCAGAGGAGCGTTAGCGAGTGTATGCTGGCATTGCTCGATGCAATCGGGCGGCACGGTAGCGCGTAGTTATATAGTAGGTGAACAGATCATTTCATCTGAAATTGCACCAGTAAAAAAGTATATTTTACTCTACAAGATTATCCGCCCATAGTTCACACTGTGTCATAACGGCTTCAATTGCTTCTGGCTGATCGTCTGGTGGATATTTATGCGTTTTCAAAAGCTTCTTTATCATCATACGCATTCTTGCTCTTGCGGAATCTTTCTTCTGCCAGTCAATCGTTTTATTTTTACGTAATGTTTCCGTCAGTTCTTTTGTAATCGCAATTAGTTCTTCATTCTTGTAAAAGTCCTTGATTGCTTGAGGTTTGGTTAACGCATCATAAAACGCCAGCTCATCAGCAGTAAGTCCTAATGATTTTCCTTCTTCGCCAGCTTCCTTTATCTGTTTTGCGAGCTTCATCATTTCTTCGATAACTTCTTCATTTGTCAGCATTCCATTTAGATACTGATTCATTGCTCGCTGCATGATTTCAGAAAATCTCTCGGACTTTACAACATTGGTACGCTTATAGACGACAATCTGCTCTGCAATTAATTTCTTTAGAAGTTCTACAGCAAGATTCTTCTCTTTCATATTCGCAACTTCTTGCAAAAATTTCGAGTCGAACAAAGAAATTTCCTTGCCAATATCGGAAAACAGATTGATGACACCATCACTTTTAATGCTTTGCTTTAACAGTTCATTGATACGAGCATTCATCTCTCCAAGAGAAAGCTTCTTACCAGTCCCTTTATTCTCTAAACGAAGCACGAGCACCCTAACCGATTCAAAAAAAGCAGCTTCCATACGCAGAGATTCTTCTACCATAGAAGAACAGAGTGACAATGCCTGATGCAGCATTAACGATTCTTTCAGATACTCCTTCTTGTCCTCTTCTTTTGCGGGAGAGATGATGAAATTAACTGCACCAGTGATTGTTTTTGCACGCTCCAGATCTGTTCCAGTCATAAATTTTGTGTAATCGTATTGGAAAAAGAAATCTCGACAAATCGAAATCTTTTCTAGAAACTTCGGATAAGCCACTTTAGCAACATCAGTGTCGCCATACTTGTCCTTATCTCTTGCTGTATAGTCGTTCATTGCCTGTTTTAATGCATTTGCAATGCCAACGTAGTCCACAACAAGACCGCCTTCTTTATCCTCAAAAACACGGTTTACTCTTGCAATTGCCTGCATCAAATTGTGTCCGGACATCGGCTTATACACATACATTGTTGCAAGAGAAGGCACATCAAATCCTGTCAGCCACATATCGACTACAATTGCGATTTTCAAAGGACTCTTATTATCCTTAAATTTCTTTGCCAATTCTTCCTTATGAGCCTTATTGCCTATGATCTCTCTCCATTCTTCTGGGTCTTTGTTAGATGAAGTCATCACAACTGCAACCTTTTCTGTCCAATCCGGATGAATTTCGAGAATTTTATGATAAATCTTCAAGGCAATCCCTCTGGAATAAGCAACAATCATTGCTTTTCCAGTCAGCAGATTTGCTCTGTTGTTTTCGTAGTGGTCAAGAATGTCTGTCACAAGAGAATTGATAGTCTGGTCATTGCCAAGAATCGCTTCCATTTTGCCGAGCTGATGTTTTGACTGTTCAATCACACCCGCATCTGCATTTTCCGCCATTCGATCATACTCTTGGTCGATCAGTTTCAAGGTTTGCTCGTCTAACTTCAATTTCAGCACTCTTGATTCATAGTAAACCGGACGTGTTGCACCATCTTCCACTGCCTGCGTCATATCATAAATATCGATATAGTCGCCAAAAACTTCTCGTGTAGATTTATCCTTTGTAGAGATAGGTGTACCAGTAAAACCAATGTATGTAGCATTCGGCAAACTATTTCGGATCACTCTGGCTGCACCAATTTTGATTTTACCAGACTTCTCGTCCACTTTCTCCGTAAGCCCATATTGCCCTCTATGTGCTTCATCTGCCATGACAACAATGTTCCTTCGATCTGACAAGCATTCAAAGGATTCTTCAAACTTTTGCATGGTGGTGAAGATAATCCCATTTGCTTTTCTACCTTCTAACAAAGACCGAAGATGTTCTCTTGACTCTGCATGAACTGGCTTTTGTCTAAGAAAATCGCTGCACTTTGCAAATTGTAGATACAGCTGGTCATCTAAATCATTTCTATCTGTTAAGACAACGATAGTCGGACTATTCAATGCAGATTGCAGAAGATGAACATAAAAGACCATAGATAGTGATTTCCCGCTGCCTTGGGTATGCCAGAAAACACCGCCTTTTCCATCTGTTTCAGTTGCTTTTTTGGTAGATTGAATCGCTTTATTGACAGCAAAATATTGATGATAACCGGCAAGAATTTTAATCTGCTTTGTTCCATCATTACTAAACAGAATAAAGTTTTTCAAGATGTCCAAAAGTCGCTTCTTCTGGAACATTCCTTCAAAGAAAGTATCGAACTGTGCAATCTGTGTATTTTCATAACTTCCATCAACGGTTTTCCATTCCATGAAACGTGTTTCATCGCTGGTAATCGTTCCTGCTTTGCTGGTTAGCTGGTCAGACATCACACAAATCTGATTATAGTAGAACATGGATGGAATTTCGTGCATATAGTTACGAATCTGCGTGTAACCTTCGCTTGCATCGGTATTTTCTCTGGAAGGGGATTTCAATTCAATCAATACCAACGGCAGTCCGTTGATGAAAAGCAGGATGTCCGGTCTGCGGTTACTATTTTCAATGAATGTCCATTGATTGGCACAAATAAAAGCATTGTTTTCGATGTTATCCCAATCAATCAGATAGATTAAAGCAGAGCGTTCCTCGCCATTTTCGGTATATCTTGCAGAAATGCCATTTTGCAAGTAGTCTGTAAATACAGCATTTTTCTGCACAAGGGTTCCGTTCTCAAAATTTCTGAGGGTGAGAAGGGCGTTTTGGATTGCATCATACGGTTTTCCCTTGTTGATGCGAAAAACGCTTTCTTCCAACACGGTATCATAGAGCGGAGACTTTACGTTATGGTCAATGTCATAACCGCACACGCATTCGTAACCAAGCGTATTTCCAAATAGCTCTATAATGGCGTTTTCATAGTCGGACTCTGTATAAAAGGCTGCCATTTCGTTATCTTCTTTCTGTTATTTTAAATTTCAGTACTCATCATTCTTTTACTGTCATAATCCATACAGGATAACTGTTTTTGAGACAAATCATATACGCATAATTCAGGTAATTTCAGCGGAGGGCTAATATGTGCAAACAGTTTATATGGAGTATACCAAAATAAATTGTCAATTTCTTTATCTTTGTACGTATTCTTCAAGTATATTGAACAGAAACATTGTATTTGAAATAAGATTATCCACATCAAATTTGAATTTTTCTTGTAATGGTTCTAATCCTTTTGAAATACCATATCTTAGAGCCATTTCATTGTTATCTATCTTTTCGACTTCTACTATAAAAGCTCTCAACTTGTCGTATTGTGGCAAACCTTCTTTATTCAGCTTATCCCATAATGTTAATACGCTATGCCCCTTCAGCTCTTTTTCGCCCATTGACAGTAAACATTCTTTAATTTTCAGCTCTATCGAGTGTTTGCATAGGAAAGCACAGGGGATAACATAGTACGAAACAAGGTCTTGACCTCTGTCAGCTATAATACCCTTATGCAGATACATAGCCGAATTAAGGTAATCAAGAGCCATGTGGGACAGCACTTCCAAGGAATAAAAGTTATTATCCGAAAATTCTTGTGCCACATTATTATCTCTCAAATGCTTCATAACACCTAAATATGAGAGATCATATACCATATCTTCCAATATAACTTTTTGGATTTGATAATCATCAGGTATCTCATCAAATACCATTCGGCAACAGCCAATTAAATTACCTTTATCATCATATCTTTCTCTCATCATTGTCTCCTAACATAATAAAAATGAAAATTTACGCTTGCAAGCCGCCTAAATCTGCACCGCTGACACGTCAATTTCGCCGTTCATCAGTTTCGGCAAGAGCGTGTCACGGAGGGCTGAAAGGCGCTGGGTTTCTTGCTGTTTTTGTATTCTAATGTCAGCAATCGGCTTTATTACTTTGGAAAAGCTGCTAAGAATACTGTCAGATGGCAATACGATTTGCATCTGTTTTAGTCTTTCTCGAGGTAAATCTGTCTGCCCTGTACTACCTGTCTGTAGCATCTCAAAATCATGTTCATGAGAAGTCGCCCATAAGCCGAGATAATAAATATACTCTTGTTTTGAAGCACGAATGATGGTAACATGAGAATCGACAGTCATATTGTTCGGAGTAAACAGAACCTGCGCTGCTCTTCCAAGTGTTCCTGTTCCAGTTGAATTTACAACAATATCGCCGTATTGGAGCCATTTTTCATTTACTTTCTTAGGCTCGTGACAACGTGCTAAGGATAGGTCTATTTGATGATTTCTAACGCATTTCTGATTGATAACAAGTTGGGCGGAGTGTTCATTATATTTTGGAGTTATACCTTTAATAATCAGTGAACACATAGAATCAAGGATACATTCGCTCCAATCCTCAGGCATAACCCCACCAAACGGTTCAAAATCTACAAACCAAGACTTAAAAATCGCTTGAGCCTGCGATTCTAAATTTTCATTTATTGCAGCATTCAGCTCTATCTTATCATCTATTCTTGCAAGTATAGCACCTATTCTTTTTTGAACATCAATGCCAGGCACCTGCACTTCAAGTGATCTGATAGATGACATATTCAGATGACTAACCGTAGCTCCATTAGATGAACTCAGGAGCTTATGCTGTAATTCGGGAGATAAAAGATAATATACAAGGAAATCAGGATCGACGTATTTCTTGTTAGGTTTAATAAGTACTGTTCTTTGCCCCAAACAAACTTGTTGTCCCTGCCTTATTATTGCCACATTTCCAACAGGAGCTTCTCTTGCAAGTATTAAATCGCCTGCTTGCGGTACAGCTCGTTCATTTCTCTGATTATATACTTGTTCCGACACCCTATGTACGCCATCAAACTTTAATCTGCCTTTTCCAATGTTAGGAGTGCGAATTAATGGATAGCCTTTTCCCTCATCTTTGGCTGTTGAGTGCGGACAATCAACAATAGCCTCACATATATCCAATAGTTTCATTATTCTTCCTCGTTTTTTAGTTTAAGATATTGCTTCTTCCAAGCACGAGACGGCTTTTTGCATATTCTATCCTCTGAACAGAAAGCGCAAATTCCTGAAATCCCGTTGCTTCCACAAATATCTGGATTGTTTTGTCTGCAACCGTAAGTTTGCATTTCAGTATCCTGCTCATGCAAAGGAGCATTAAACTTGAAATGCAATTCTTTCTCTATATCCATAGAGAAACCCTCCTGATTTATCCTATATATTTTCTATGAGCAAGTTTCACATTGCTCTGTTTTACCATTGCATACTGCAAAGTTGTGTCTATTCGTTGATGCCCAAGAAGTCTTTGAAGCTGCTCTATCGGCATTCCTTTGTCAATCGCCACTGTAGCAAGTGTTCGTCTAAATTTATGCGGATGTGCCTTGTGGATTCCCAAAGATTTCCCCAAATTCCGTACTCTAAGTTCAATTGCACCAATTGTCAGTCTATTATGAGGAGCCCGAAGCGAAACAAACAGAGCAGGATCATTATCGGTTCTGGCATCCAAGTAGTTCTGTAAATGTAGCTTTGTACGTGCATCGAAATAAACAATACGCTCTTTATCACCTTTTCCAAGGACTACACATTCTCGCTCGTTGAAATTGATGTCCTCCCGGTTCAAAAGCACCATTTCTCCCACACGCATTCCGGTAGATGCGAGCATATCTATCATCGCTAAATCTCGCAATTCTACGCAACTATCTCTCATAAGCTCCAAATTTTCATCGGTGTATGTTTCTTTTATTGTTTTGCTTGTTTTCACCTTGTGTATACGCCGAACGGGACTTTTTATGATATAATCCTCATCTTCAAGCCATGAGAAAAAACTCGAAAGAATTCGTCTGATATTATCCATCGTAACCTTACTTGACTTCTTTTCTTCTTGATATTTCGTAAGATAACTACGCAGATCATCAGTTGTGATGTGCTTGATCTCTTTCCCAACGCTGTTCAGTGCCACAGTTATAGTTTTTCTGTAATATTTTAACGATTTGTCAGAACAACCTTCGATTTTCTTTGCAGCTATGAAGTCATTTAGCACATCTTCGTTTGACGCTTCCTCAGTATCCTCTGAGGACTTTGATATGGTTACTCCACTGAGAACATGCTCTAAAACTCTGTGTAATTCCTTAAGCTGCGCATTGTCAAGGTGTTTTAGCATGGACTGCTCGATTTCTGTGATGATTCTTGTTTTCATGTGCTGGTACTCCTCTCGTTGTACCAACATCACTACATTCCACGACTATCTATTCAATTTTTAAACATATAAAATAGGCTGGAAAATCATAATCATCTCTTGAAAAAATAGCACTTGCAATCCTTATCGAAGCATTTGGGTGTGTACATTCCTGTATTCCTTTTTTCACATTTATTTTCAAATTACATTCTTTCAAGTGAGATAAATACTTTCTCCAGAAATCTGAAAAATCTGATGTGTTAACGTATGCGACAACAAATGTAGCAGTACCCAAAGCATTATAATTATTAATTGCTTTATCAATATGCTCATCTATATACTTTGTGCTTACATATTCAAGTTTTAATCCTTCAAATAAAGCTATTTCCCTACCTTCCTTAGTAAGTAAAATATCTACTTCACCCGCATCTTTTCCACCGGACGAAATGCCGTGGCGAGTTTGATCTTTATTTTCGTGATATCCCATAAGGCTTAATCCATTTCTGAAAAAATCATTTATAATATTTTCTTTGGTGGATTTATTGTACTCAACACTTGTGCAAACGCACTCACCAATGCGTATTAAATCCTGTAAAACGGAATTAGCTACCGAAATATCACAATTCAGCCTTTCTTCATTTGATTGAGAAATAAATTCATCATTTCCATCAGCTATAAGACAGTAAATATTTTTTAATTGAAGTCCTGATTTACGAGACTGTAAGGCTTTATCGATAACATCATCTAATATTTGTTTATTTGCATTTAGAAGTTTTATATTGGAAGAAGAACCTTCAATAGTAAAATCAATAGCATTCATATCCCAATTGTCACCACGTATTCCATTACGGTACGCATTTCCTAAATCTTCGTATTCAAATGTACATTGCTGAAAGGCAATTAGCAAATCGTTTCTACCTTTTTGCTGTAAAAATTGAATTACTCTATTATTAAAATTATTTGGAAGTTGATAAGTAAAATTATAAGCTCCCATATAAGTAAATCACTCCTTTTATAAATGAAAATTTAGAATTGCAGGCTCAGGCGATTTTTAAGTCTTGGTTTGTGGATTTCGAGCCATTTGGTGGGGTCATGCCTGTGGATTGGAATGTTGGTGCTTTTTCAGATGTTGCAGATGTTTTAAGTGGGAAACGTCCTCCTATGAAACAAAATGATAAAACAGAAGATGCTAGTATTCCCTTAATTGGTGCAGCAGCAATAATGGGATATACAAATAAATTTAATCACGATGATAAAATACTTGTTATTGGTAGAGTTGGAACTCATGGCATAGTGCAAAGATTCGATTATCCGTGTTGGACATCTGATAATACACTTGTGATTAAAAGTAATTATTATGAGTATACATATCAGATACTAAAGCTGATTGATTATAAAGCAATGAATAGAGGTTCAACTCAACCGCTAATTACTCAAGGAGATTTGAAAAAAACTGAGATAATAATTCCAAGTAAAGAATGCTTGCAAAAATACGAAAATATCGTAGGTTCTTTAATGTATCAATATTCCCAGAATCGAACAGAAAACGAAAAACTTGCTTTGCTCCGTGACACTCTCTTACCCAAATTGATGAACGGCGAGATTGACGTATCAAAAGTGAGGATTTAAGCTGCTAATGGTTGTAAATTTTCATTTATCGCAGTATTTAAGCGTATTTTATCAGATATAGCGTCAGCTATTCTTATTATTTCATTTCTTACTTCTTTTTCGGGATAAGATATTTCAAGACGCTTTATTACGTCCATATCAAATTTTCCTGCACCTATTGTTGTCACTCCGACTATAGCACTTAACGTACTTGCCTGAGATAACAACCAATAAAAAACGTATTTGTTCTCTATTTCTGAGATTGAGTTAATACACTTAACATCTTGATTAAAGGCAACAGGCTTATCAACCAAACAGATAGGAATACCATTGAAAAGACCACTACCTCTGATAAGAAACAAAATTGATCCTTGCGGAGCAAGCCGACTTCCGTTTTTAAGCCCTTCTTCACTTATCATCAAATCAGAAGTGCTAATATGCTCATCTTTCATTGTTTTAGCACTTATCCACGGAATAGAGCCGTTCCAATACTCCGCTTTCTTTTTGCTTGGTGTTCCACCTGATGTGAATGTTACCAATTCACCAAGTTGACAAGTTTTCCAATTAGATGTCATACCCAATTGCCCCCAATTTCTCCCTGATCTCGTTTTCAAGCTCATGGGACTTCTTGAACATCTCAGAAAGCTCCGAAGTCAAACGCTTCATTTTTTCATCAAACGGCTCGCCATCATCTTCCTGTTCTTCAATGCCAACATATCGACCCGGCGTTAAAATATAATCCTGTTTTGCAATCTCTTCTGTTGTTGCAACGGCACAGAAACCCTTGACTTCCTCCAATTCGCCATTCTGAAAAGCAGTGAAAGTATCCGCAAGCTTTGCAATATCCTCATCTGAAAAATCTCGATGCTTTCTGTCCACCATAAATCCCATTTTTCGAGCATCTATGAAAAGCGTTTTGCCTTTCTGCTTTTTATTCTTGGAAATAAACCAGAGTGTAACAGGAATTGTAACAGAATAGAAAAGCTGTGTCGGCATTGCAACAATGCCCTCAATTAAATCATCTTCAATAATTCGCTTTCTGATTTCACCTTCACCGCTTGACTGCGTACTCAATGCACCATTTGCAAGTACAAGCCCGATTTTTCCGTTCGGTGCAAGGTGATGAATCATATGCTGAATCCAGGCATAGTTCGCATTATTTGCAGGTGGTACGCCATATTTCCAGCGAACATCTTCTGTCAAGCGTTCCTGTCCCCACGGATGATAGTTGAATGGAGGATTTGCCAAAATGAAATCCGCCTTCAAGGTTTTATGCAAATCATTGCTAAATGTATCCGCTTGATGTGATCCAAAATCTGCTTCAATACCACGAATTGCCATGTTCATTTTTGCCATTTTCCAGGTATCTGCATTTGCTTCCTGACCATATACCGAGATATTGTTTCGATTGCCACTATGTGCCTGTATGAACTTTGCACTCTGTACAAACATGCCGCCACTTCCACAAGCTGGATCTATTGCCGTACCGAAAGTGATACAATTTAACGCATACACGAAAATGCACCCAAGCGGTTGCATTTGTAGATTACTGGGTGCATTTGAGCGAATGATGCACCGATGAACTGTGAAATTTGTTATAAGTATATTATAAACAATTTCGCACATTTTTTCAAGATGTTTTTCTTAAAAAATACGGCAGCACCGTTGTTCAGGTGCCAAGCAAAGAATCAACCCAGTCAAAGCATATTCCTCTTTTCATCACATCGCACGAAAGATTCCTCTCCAAAGAGAAAAAATTATTTAATCTTCCGAAATATATCTCAAAAGCTTGACAAATTTATCTGATAGGTGTATACTGCTGGATAGTTTACATTGTGAACTATATTTTCTGGTAAAAAGGAGGCATGAGGTATGAAAGACATGAGCTGGATAGAAATGATGAAAAAAGCACAGGAAATTCGGCTTTTTACGAGTCTTCAAATAAAGCGTGCCCAAAAAGGCGGCATTACATCTGCGCAGGAACTGGATCTTCTCTCCCGTATTGTATTATCGGACGCAGAACTGACACCCCTTGAATTAACGGTACTGACAGGCTTAAGCAAATCTGCAGTGAGCCGGTTAATCGAACATCTTGAACGAAAAGAACTTTTACAAAAGAAATATAATTCAAATGATAAACGAAGTTATACGCTCCTTTGTACTGCCAAAGGAACAATGGAGCTGGAAAAGACATACCAGTATTATCTGGAGCCTATTTATCGGCTTCGAAAAATTCTCGGAGATGAAAAATTCGAGGCCTTAATAAAATACATTAAAGAAGCTAATGATCTAATGATGAAAAATGGGAGGTAACTTATGAATTTTTATCAGGAACTTCAACTCAACCAGGCAGGTTCAAAATCGTATATTGCAAGCTTTAAGAATCCAAAAGATAAATGTAAGCATATTGCTGTTTATCTATTCAAAATTGCACTGGTTGTTGCTTTTTGTGTTTCCTTTGTCACATTATTTTCTGTACTTTTTGGCAATGAAAACAGCATTGCCGGTGTGGTTGTACTGCTTTGCGTGTTAGCATTTCGATATTCCGACCTTGGAATCCAGAATTCTCAGGGCACACTTGGAATTCTTTTCATCTATGGTATTCTTGCATTTGGTCCGAAGCTGTCTAATCTCGCTCCCACCGGATTGTCATTCTGCATCAATCTCATCTGCATTTTCGCTCTGGCACTGATAGGATGTCATAACATTACGATGTTCAACCATTCCACTTTTGTGCTTTCCTATCTTCTCCTGTTTGGTTATGATGTAAGCGGAAAAGCATACCAGATGCGTTTGATCAGTCTTTTGATCGGAGCTGTTTTGACCGCCTCTATTCTATATTTTAAGCATCGCAAGGTGGAATATAAACGCAGCTTCATGGACTTATTTAAAGAGATTCATCTTTCTTCTTCCCGTACCAGATGGCAAATCTGTCTTTCTGTGGGCATTTCCAGCGCAATGTTAATCGCTGCACTTCTCAATGTTCCGAGAGTATACTGGATTGGTATTGCCGCAATGTCCGTTCTGATACCATTTCGTAAAGATGTTGAATATCGCACAAAGCACCGTGTTTTAGGCAATATATTAGGCAGTGCAATCTTTTTCATTGCATATTTGATTTTGCCGGAAGAAATTCGTCCTTGCCTTGGAATTATTGGAGGAATCGGAACTGGATTCTCTGCCAGCTATGTATGGCAATCTGCATTTAATGCATTCAGCGCAATTACAGTGGCTGTACCAACTTTTGGTCTTGCCTATGCAGTTTTACTTCGTATTTTTACAAATGTATTTGGCTCAATTTATATGTGGCTGTTTAATCGGGTATTTGATCCATTTCTTCTTTTTATCAATCAGATATTTGAAAGACCAAAACGCATATCCACTACCTCTTAAGGAGTCAAACAAAAAGGGTCTGTTGCAGTACGCAGATACTGCAGCAGACCCTTTATTTTATCATTCCTCTATATCACACTTCCATCTCTGAAAGTAACTGTTTTTTCTCCGTTCTCATAAACCGTGATGTAATCAACCAATGAACCCCAGAGAGTGCTGTCAAATTCAGTCACCTGTCCGTTTAAGGATTCCAGCGTTTCCTGAAAGTGACGGAGATTCTGTCCTCGTGTTTCTATTTCTTCAATCTGCATGGCCAATTCGTCATGCTTTTTCTTTGCTGCCTCAAATCGTGCGGAAAGGACATCATTTTTCTGCCGGTATTCCTCCTGATCAAGTGCGATACGAGCATTCTCCAGCATTGCCGCCTGAACCATATCCGCAACAAGGGACATTTCCTCGGCATATTTTTCTTTTTCGGCTTCCAGTTCTGATGTATCAGTCAGCTTATCACAAATCAGCTTTACGTTTTCTATCAGTTCATCCCGATTGGCAAGCAGCTTATTCAGGCTTTTCAGGAACACAGTCTTTACTTCCTCTTCCATGATGTGCGGTGTAGTACAGCGCTCATCGTTATATTTGTTGTTGCAGCGGTAGATAACTTTACGGTACTGGTCGGTGGAGTGCCAGACCTTTGCACCATACCATCCCCCGCATTCACCGCACTTAATTTTACTTGAAAAGATACTGACACCGCTATAGCGTGATGCTCCTGTCTTTCTGCGCTCCATTTCCTGCTGAACCATATCAAATACTGCAGGATCGATAATGGCTTCATGGTCATCTTCGATATAATACATCGGTATTTCACCACAGTTTTTCTTTGTCTTTTTAGTCAGAAAGTCCACAGTAAATTCTTTCTGAAGGAGTGCGTCACCTTTGTACTTTTCATTTGTCAGAATACGGCGGATTGTAGTTGCATTCCACTTATCTTTTCCGCCGGGCGTTTTAATGCCTTTCTCTGTTAAATGAATAGCAATCGTATGCGGTGTCATGCCTTCAAGAAACAGACGGTATATCAGCTTTACAATTTCAGCCTGTTCCGGGTTCACAACCATTTTTCCATCGGAGCCTTTGTCATATCCGAGGAACCGGCTGTAGGCAACACTAACCTTACCATCGGCAAAACGCTTTCTGTGTCCCCAGGTTACATTCTCTGAAATAGAACGTGCTTCTTCCTGGCTTATACTCGACATAATGGTAAGGAGCAGTTCTCCTTTGCCGTCAAACGTCCAGATATTCTCCTTTTCAAAATAACACTCTACGTTATTTTCTTTCAGAAGCCGGATAGTTGTCAGGCTGTCAACGGTATTTCTTGCAAAACGGCTCACACTTTTTGTTATGATAAGGTCAATTTTTCCTGCCATTGCGTCCGATATCATTCTCTGAAAGCCCTCTCTGCGTTTGGTGGAACAACCGCTGATACCCTCATCAGTGTACACCCCAACAAACTCCCAGTCCTCACGTCCTTTTATGTATTCAGTGTAATAGCTTATCTGAGCAGCGTATGAAGTTAACTGTTCTTCGCTGTCAGTTGACACACGAGCATAGGCAGCAACCTTACGCTTGACAGGTGCATCAATCGGTGCTGATGTGTATCGGCTGATTGATGCAGGTATTTTCGTTATTTTTGGCATTTTTTCCTCCTTGGTATTGGCCAATGCTCCGTTACAGAATGACCATCTCGAAAATAGAACTTCAGTCTGTCTTCTTCCACATCGATATGGTCAATTCTCCGTTCAAACTCCTCTTCATTAAATGCATCAATGCTGAGAACCTGTGCTGCCATAGTACGCAGCAAATCATCACGAAGACTTGCGGAATTACATCCTTTATGTTCCGAACATCTCCAGTGACTAACTTTGTCGCCATTTGCAGAGGTGCGTGTGCCTTTCCGGAAATTACATCCGCACCTTACGCATTTAATCACTTTTGAGAAACAAGTCATATCCGCCCGATTCGGTCTTTTTCCATTTCTGCGTTTCAAGGAAGTTGCAGCCCTTCGTTCTTCCGTCCAGCAGTCCTGATGTCCTGTGTTTTTACACGCTTCCGTTACAACTGTTCCATCTTTCAGATGAAACTCTAATGTTTCACGCTTCGGAACGTAAATAACATCCACACGTTCAAGAAAAACAGACTCATCAAATTCCTGCAATCCAAGTACTTTTGCACAGGTTTCCTGCAAGTGCTTATGATTGATACTGCCGCCGACAGTACAGCGACCGCCTTTTATCTTTCGGCTTCCACAAAGCCAGTATTCTGCATAACCTCGGTCTGTTCTGATTTCATGCATATAGCTTTTATGGCAGAAAGGACACTTGATTTTTCCTGTAAAGCAGCAGGTATTCAGTGATTTGTTTGCCAGAGGGCCTAACTTTTTCCTTCTTTCCATTTCCTCCTGCACCCACCTGAAAGTCTCCATATCTATAATGGCTTCATGCGTATTTTCCACATAGTACTTTGGCAGTTCGCCGTTATTCTTCTTTCGGTGTTTGGTAATCGGGTCGGTAATGTATTCCTTTTGCAGAAGCATATTGCCTGTATACGTGATATTGGTCAGAATAACCTTTATATTGGAATCTATCCAGCGATATCCTCTCTTTGTTGTGATACCTTCGGCATTCAGTTCCCGTTCCGTTTCCAGCCTTGATTTTCCGTCAAGGAAGTTTCGGAATATTCTCTTTACAATTTCTGCTTCTTCCGGGACAACGACCAGTTTGTCATCAACCCATTCATAGCCGAGTATTGGATTTCGATTGCATGGATCACCTTTTTCAAAGCGTTTCCGAATGCCCCACTTTACATTTTCAGAAATGCTGTAGCTTTCCTCCTGCGCAAAGCTGGCAAGGATGGTAAGCATCAGTTCACCGTCACCAGACAGGGAGTTGATGTTCTCTTTCTCGAAGCGCACCTCGATGCCGAGGTCTTTCAGATGACGTACAGTCTCCAACAGGTCAACCGTATTGCGGGCAAACCTTGATATGCTTTTGCAGAGGATAATGTCTATCTCTCCTGCATCACAGTCTGCCAGCATCCGCTGGAACTCCTGCCGCTTGCTGGTTTCCGTGCCGGAAACGAAACTGTCAGCATACACTCCGGCATATTCCCATTCAGGATTCTTCTGAATGAGGTCGCTGTAGTAACTGATCTGCGCTGCAAGGGAATGTGCCAGTCGGTCGGATTCCATTGACACACGGGCGTAGGCGGCTACTCTTTTTCGTCTTGGCAATATGGGTTCTGTAGGCTCAATTTTCGTGATTCTACGCATATAAAGCCCTCCTTTCAGTATCCCATATTACCTCTGTTCAGGCTGTAAGTCAACAAATAATACGCCGATTTTTGGCTGGTATTTTTCAATGAACATTGTATCAATCTGACGATATTCATCCTCGGAAATCAACCCGTCACGGAGCATCTTCCGGGCGATGCTCATAGTTGCCTGATACATCATTTCATTCTGAAAGTTCACGCTGCTCACCTCCGAATCGGGACTGCAAATAGCACTGACGGCTGCAATACTTCCGATGATCGTTGCCGTATGCCTGAAAAGGTTCTCCGCAGCAGGCGCAGGTGAAATCATAAATTGCTCTGCGGTTCACATCATCCTTATGTGCATACCACCACTTCATCCTGCATCGGTTAGAGCAGAACTTCTTTTGTCGGGTGTGCGGCGGCTGTATAATAGGAGTGCCGCAGCAATAGCAAAGACGGCTATCCTTATTTCGGCTACAGAATGATTTGACTGTGTTTACGGATAGTTCAAGCACAGCGGCGATCTTACCAAATGACTGTCCTTCGGAGCGCAGACGGATAATATCTGCCTTCTGTACATCTGTCATATCAACACCTCCTACTTCTCATTGGAAAGCAGGAGCGTGTTTTGACGAAGACAAGTGGGACAAAAATTCCATTACGCGCGTATATGTGCGTGTGTGCGTCCCATTATTATATAAATATTCCTTTTATTTGTACTATATAGATATAGTTGTATAACTTGTCTTAGGGCGGTGTGATTCTTACGGTCTGGGCGGCATTTTTCACTGAGACAACTGGTATGAAACAACTGCGATATGCGGATGTTTCAAAGACTTGTTTCAACAAAAAAAGGGCTGCCGGAGAAATAATCCCCGACAGCCCCTGTCTCAAGCCTTATTCAGTTTTCCGCTATATTTCTTGCCGTCAACCGTGACCTCAACCGTGACGCCGTCATCGTCAGCAGGTGCAGGCGGATTCGGCAGAACTTCCTCCTTGCCGTAGCCGTTCAGCCCCTTCGCCCTGATGATCGTAGGGAAATCCTTGTAGCCGATGTCCAGATCGACATTGCCGTTGATGCCCGCGACCTTGCCCTTCTCGGAATGCTGCCAGATACCAAATGCGCCGCCGTAGTTGGTCTGGTCAACCCAATGCGCCAGCCAGATGGTATAGCGGCTCTTGATGTCATCGGCTATGTGCGTCACGAGCGAGGATGCAGAGCCGTACAGACCGACGAAATAGCCTGCCGCCTCCACTCTTTCAAGGAACGCCCGCATAATGGCAGACACCTTCTCCTTGCCGAGATCAAACTGCTTTTTTTCCTCCAGATCGAAATAAACCGGGAACTCGAACTGCTTTCCCTTGATAACGGACAGGAATACATCTGCCTCCAGTTTCGCTTCCTCCGGAGTCATGGCATAGCTGTACCAGTACGCACCGACCGGAATGCTAGCCACCTTTGCACCTGCATAATTGTCCTCAAATCGCTCGTCCTTCTGCTTTGCCAGCTTGCCGAAGCCTGCCCGGAGAATCGCAAAACTGATGCCGTCAGCCCTGACCTTCTGCCAGTCAATAATGCCATTATGCACACTCACATCAATACCCTTCATATCCTCGCCTCCGAAATATTCATAGAAATTATCGGTCACGCTGCTGTTGCCCTGCACCTCATTGCCATACCACTTTTTACCAGAACGCACATCAACGTGTGTGTAGATGTAGGCAGGTGTAATATTTGCGATGCCGCCGAAGCCAATATCCTGCGCCTTGCAGCAAACTGTTTTTGAACTGACAGGCTGTCCATCTTGCCCGTAACAGCAGATATCGGCAGCGTTGCCCTTTGTATGCTGCCCTGTGCCGTTGCCGCTGACACTACGGTCGTGCATTGAGCAGCGGAAGCCACTGGTCACGATGATTTTCGAGCAGTTGAGGGCGGAATATAGCTGTTCCAACTTGTCCACCAGCTCATCGGCAAGGAGCGTGTCGTGCGCCTTGCCGCATTTGCAGCGGAACTCCGACACATTGAAATGCACCGAAAGCTGCGTTTTATCATCAAACGGATAGGTCTTAATCATCGTCCTTCTCCTTTCTCCCTGCCTGCTTTTGCAGAACATCAATTGCTTTTTGAATTGCAGGCGGATATGGGATCCCCATTAAACTTGTATTTTCCACAATGGAAAGCAGTTCGTTCAGGCAAAAGCTGATGCAGACTGCATCCCGGATATAGTTGGTATTCAGCAGAATATCCATCCGAACTGCAACGACGATCAGCATCAAAGTGCAGACCTTTTTCGCCAGACCGAACCAGCCTGCTTTGGAAGAAAGTCCGCCGCTTTCCGTGTGTTTGGATTTTTTCATCATGGCAGTGATGATGCCGGTGAAAAAGTCGATTGCCATAAAGACGACCAGTGTCACCAGAGCGGAGTCCCAGCCGCCAAAAATGGCAGTAAAAAAGCCGCCGACCAAGCCGACAGCCACGCAAATGGTATCTTTCATCATATTTTCAACCCTCCAGTACTTTCAGGAATCGGATTTTCGGGTGGGAATTGTTGCTTCTGCCCACCCAGGCAAGGTAATATTCGCCGTCAGAAATGCTGGTGCATTCTGTGATGGTGGTGATAAAGGTGTCCGACTGCAGCCATTGGAAATCCAGAGAAACCGCACGATTTGCATCAATCTCTGTGTTTACATACACGCCAATAGGAATGTCAATTTTCTGCGGTTTCGGCACCAGATACAAACTTCCGGTTTCACTGGAACCCGACTGATAGGACATCACGATTTCAGCGTTTTTCGTCAAGGACAGAG
>OHAU01001441.1_pt1 | contig 27627 bp, 21 predicted proteins | sample 1577181 | NCBI WGS metagenome assembly OHAU01 (sample SAMEA3541472, study PRJEB24748) | human gut metagenome | biome: human gut; feature: human-associated habitat; material: faeces | place: China | collected 2012 | reverse complement strand
GTGCGGGGCGGAACATCTCAAAGTCGACCAAGGCGGCGAGCTGCTCAAGGGGATTACCCATTTGGGAGAGAGCTTCAATCGTGAACTCCTCCTCGAATAGGTTCTCGCCCATCGGCTTGCGGTATATTGTAGTTTTCTGCATGATTCTGTATGATTTCTACTACAAAGGAACGACTTTTTACTGAAATATCAAAGTAAATCTCTAATTGTTAACAAGTTAATTTATAGAACATCCCATAAAATATTCTGACCACCTACTTACAATATTGCAAATATACATATTTTTGTCTAACGTTCAAAGTTTGATGCCGTGTTTCAAAATCCCCTCCGTCAGCATGCCCTGCGGCATAAATCGTTGCAGCGTGGCGGTGATGGTGTTCAGCATGCGCTCCCTGACGTAGTCATCTTTGATGTAGAGCGAGATGCGGCGTTCAGAATGGTAGTTACCCTCAATCTGCCGCACGTTCTTCCGTTGCGCGTCAGAGAGAAACGGCAGGTGCATTTCCGGGATGATGGTGAAACCTCCGTTTTCGTCCACGATGCGTATGAGCGTGTCGATGCTCCCCGCTTCGTAGATGTGGTGTCCTTTGCTGCGTGCTTTGCAGAAACTGAACGCACTGTCGCGTAGACATTGCGCCTCACGCATAATCCACATGTTCTCGTGTTCCAGGTTTTCTGGTTTGAACACCGGGAGCTTGCGCCAACAGCTTTCGGATAGATACACGAAAAATCGCTCCGTGTAGAGCGCCACCTCCAGTATGCCTTGGCGCGTGTTGTCAGAAATCGCGATGGCCGCGTCGATTTCGCCGTTGAGCAAGGCTTCCTGCATCGACTGCACCTTCATTTCGCGGATGGTCAGGTCGACGGCGGGGTAGTCTTCGCGGTAGTGTCGGATGAACTTGGGCAGGATGTAGGGCGCGATGGTGGGGCCGACCGAAAGCGTGAACGAACCGCCGATGCTGTCCTTGTCTTCCGCCACGATTTCGCCGATGCGTTCCGTTTCCATTAGGGCCCTCTGCGCCTGTTTGATGATTTTTGCGCCAACCGTGGTTGGCACGACCGATTTGTTGGAACGTTCAAAGAGTCGCACATCGAGTTCCTCTTCCAGTTTCACGAGCATGGCGCTGAGCGTTGGCTGCGAAACACGGCAAGCCTCGGCCGCCTTTGCAAAATTGCGGAAGCGGTCGAGGGCAATGATATATCTGAGTTGTTGCAGATTCATGCTTGGGAGAGAATTACTGGAAGCCATATAAGAGCGCCTTCAGATCGGCCAGACTCATCGCGCCGCTCTGGCGCCACAGCAGTTCGCCGTTTCTGAAGAGCATGAGCGTCGGTACCGACTGGATACGGTAGGCGCTGGCGAGCGCCTCGTTTTTGTCAACGTCCAGTTTGATGATTCTTAATTTCTCCCCTTCGCTCGCTTTCAGTTGTTCGAGCACGGGGTGCATTTGCTTGCACGGGCCACACCATGTGGCGAAGAAGTCAACCAGCGTCAGTTGGTTGCCATTGATAATGTCGTTGAAATTTTCCATGATGTCAGTGTTTTTTGAGTTTGCAAATCATTTGGGTCATGTTGCCCATCGGGCAGAACACACACCAAGTGCGTGGACGGTAAACGATTGTCAGCACGACGCCCACGATGAGCGAGGTCAGCATGATGCCGTAGAGGCCGAAGGCAAATTGTGCCATCCACGGTTCCAATTTCGTGACGTAAGCCCAATGCCAGGGAACGTCGAAAGTCCAAAGCAGGTGAACCGTTTCGTGAAGCGATTCCATTTCCTGCGCCACTTGCACCGTCAGCCAAATCATTTGGATGAAGAAGAACATGAAGAACACGAGGAACCCGTTTCTAAACCACTTCGACGACAGCCATCTTGGCGCCACTTTCCTTGTCGACCATTTCAGCGTATTGCCGATTTGCAGAAACAGTTGTCCGCGTCCGCAATAGTTGTTGCAGTAGCCCTTTCCGCCTCCGAAAATAGCCATCAGTAGCGGTATGAGAAAGCAGATGACGCCAAGCCAGGCAAACGCGATGTTGAAGAATCCCAATGTGAAGTAGGTGGCGGAGACGAGCCACATGTAGTCGCTCCACCTTTTTTTCTTTTTAGCCATAAAAAATAGAATCCATGTTGTGTGCAGGACGTAAAGAGTTTCAGTTTTTCCCTCCCGTCTCCCTCAACACCTTGTGTATCACCCCTGCCGGACAATTCTTCTCGCAAATGCCGCAACCGATGCAGAGGTTCTCGTCGACTACGGCGTAGCAACCTTTGTGGATGCTGATGGCATCTCGCGGGCAAACCTTCACGCAAACCCCGCATGCCACGCAGCGGTCGCGTTCATTTTCAGCTTTGTATTTTGCCATCGTTATTCTTTTTCCAAAAGTTCTTCAAGAAATTCCGAGGCGTCGGCCACGCAGAGCGGGCATTCCCTCAACACCTTTCCTGTCCCGATGCCTTTGAGCAGCTTACATTGAGTCGCCCCGTTGCGTTGCTGGAATTTCTCCATAATCTGTCGCATCCCCTTCATGGCTTTGACCTTGTCTTTTGTTGCCAAACTATAGACGATGCCGGCACCGACGATGGCGCCACACGTCCCTTCCATATTTCCCATTCCTGCGCCGAAACCGTTGCCGATGTTCTTGACCGTTTCCTCGTCAAGGCCAGTCTTGTCGGCGTAGGTGCAGGCCACGGCCTGCGTGCAGTTGTGCGTACCACATATTTTCTTCGCCGAAGCTTCTTGTATTCTGCTTTCCATATTGTTTGAGTGATTGATTACGGTGCAAAGATGAACATTTATTTATAGACGGGCAAACGAAACGGTCTATATGTTTATAGATATTGTCTATCAATAACTGCAAAGCGCGGCAGACGATAGCCTTGGCCTGGGGCAGGGGAGAGTTCAGAAACGGCAAAAAGCAGGAACATTCCAAGTGGAGGTTCCTGCTCTTTGTTGTTATGGGGAAGTTGTATGAGGCAGAAGAGGTCTGGCGAGAGCCAGGTGGGGGAGAATACCGCTTCGGCCCCTTTGGGTTACTCAGAACTTGTAAGTCAGCATCGCGTTGAACTCCCGTCCCGGTTTGTAGGCGCGAGTCACCTCTTCCACGTGCTTCTCAGTGCCGTCGGAGAGCGTCACGTCGTTAAATTGCTTGAAGAAAACCTTCTCGGCGAGGATGTCGCGGGCCCCCACTTTCAGTTCGAAACGTCCCAGGGCCACCGATGCCGAGAGGTCGAGCGAGTTGCGTGGCATCTCATAAGAGTCGGGGATGTTCACCGTTTGGTCGCCTGTTGAGCCGAGGTTGCGTCCGACCCCGATGAGGCGTTTCCCGATGCGGTTATATTGCAGAGAGGCGTTCCAGATATCGTGTGCATAGAAGAGGCCCAGGTTCACCAAATAAGGCGACTGTCCCTGCATGGGGCGGTCTTTTTGTCGTGACCCCTCTGAGAAGTTGACGCGGCTCTTGATGGCCGAACCGTTGAACACCAGGGTGAAATCCTTCATGCCCATAAAAGCCAGGTTCTTCCGGATGTCAACTTCAATGCCAAGGCTGTACGCACGTTTGGCGTTGACGAAGGAATAGACCACGTCGGTGCCGCCCGTCACCGTGTAGCTCCATTCAATCGGTGCGTCGAAACTCTTGTAGAATCCAGCCACCGTGATTTGGTCGCCGCGCGAAGGATACCATTCATAGCGGAGGTCGAAATTGTCAACGTGGCACGCTTTCAGTTCGGTGTTGCCCTGCACGTTGCTCGCCAGGTCGAAATCGTAAAACACGGAGGTGCTGATTTCCCGAAACTCCGGGCGGTTGATAGAGCGGCCGTAAGAAAGGCGCAACTGGTGGCGTTCGTTGACTTTCCACACCGTGTTGAGCGAGGGGAAGAAGTCGTTGCCCTCGTAGTGGCGCTTCGCCGTGCGGCGCTCATAGTCGCTGAGGTTGCTTTCAAGCGTCATGCGTGAATGTTCAAAGCGCACGCCGGCGAAAACGTTGAAGCGTCCGAAAGGCAGGTTGGCCGCAGCATAAGCCGAGGCAATTAGGTGGTTGCCACTATAATCATTCGTGAGGCGCGTGTCGTCGAGGAGGTAGAGCCCCTGGTCGCCGTAGTTGCCGTCCTGCAGCAGGGCCGACGGAAGGTCAAGATATCGGAAGCCAGCGGGGAGATGGTTGTCGGAGGGGTCCCAGGCGTAAATGAAGCTGCGCGTGTTGTAAGCGCGTGTGCGGTATTCGGAATAAGCGCCGGCAAGGAGTTGCGGTGTGTAATACTTCATTTCAAAATCCTTCCGGTAGTTCATTCCCGCCGAGCCCGTGTGTTCATTCAGTCGGGTAAATTCGCGCGAAATCTCGTTGCCCGTTGTCAGGCCAACGTTGCCCTTCTCCAGTTGGTCGTCGAGCGTGTAGTGTCGTCGGTCGGGGAGATTGCGGTTGGCGTAGGCATATCCCGCGTTCCAGTCCAGGCGGCTGGAGGCCCACACATATTTAGCCGTCAGTTGCGTGTTGTAAGTCGTTCGGCTGGCATAATAATATTCCGCTTCGCGGATTTCGTTGCTCTGTGCGTCCGTCCCCGTTCTGTCCGTGAAACGGTTGTTCCCGAGTTGGTTGAAAATATTCTTCCATTCATATTTGCCCATCCCGTTGGCCGGCACAAACGTCAGGTTGAACATCGCCCCGAGCCGCGCATTCTGGCTGAATTGGCGGTCGGAGAATCGGTGGAGATACACGCTCTCGTCGTGAGTCAGATCGTAAGCCCCGAAGAAAGCGTTTTCCATCGGTGCGTAAGTGCGGTGCGTGTTGCTGTAGTTCGCCGCGGCCAGCAGTGCCAGCAATGCCCCGTTGTCAAACTCGTGAGAGCGGCTGATGTTGGCCGCGAGGTTAAAGTCGGGCCGGAGATGGCGTTGCCGGATTTTCCAGTCGTTGTTGAGGCCGTTGCGTAGCAGGTCGATGCCCTTTCCGCCGTCGGTGGGGAGCATCGAAGCGTTGAGGCCGCCGTGGAGCGAGCGCAAGCCATTATCGAAACCGAGGAAGTCCGTGGCGCTACCCTTCGATGAGAGAAAGCGGTGGAAGTGCGTCTCATCGTTGACCGATGTGCCGATTGAAAAGCTCGTCGCGTTTTTGTTGGGCACGTCCTTCGTGTCAATCATGATGAAACCGCCAGAGAAGTCCGCCGGATATTGCGGTGCCGGCGACTTGATGATTTGCAGGTTGTCAACCTGCGACGAGGGGATGATGTCGAACGAGAACGCCCTCGAGTCGGCCTCGCTCGAAGGCACGGCTGCCCCGTTGATCCACACGTTGTTATAGCGTTGCGAGAGGCCGCGCACCATCACGAATTTCTGGTCAATGATTGAAATGCCTGGTACGCGGCGGATCACCTCTGAGGCATCCTTGTCCTGCGTCTTGCTGATTTGCTGTGCCGATACGCCATTTTGCACCACGAGGCTTTGCCGTTGCACCGACACAAGCGCGTTTTCCGTGTTGCGTTTCGCCTCTCCCGTCACCGTTGCCACGCCAAGAACCGCCTCGTTCTCTTCCATGCGAATCACCACCATCGTGTCGGTCTTTGCCGGATTGACGCTGATGGACGATTTCTTGTATCCAAGATACGAGGCCGTTATGGTGTAAACCCTCGGTGCCAGAGAACCGATGGAGAATTTGCCGTCGTTGTCAGTTAAGAACGTGCGTCCCGTTTGGACACATTGGATGGTGGCCCCCACGAGGGCCTCCCCAGTCTTGTCGTCAACGACTCGTCCACGCAAGGTGGCGTTGACGCCGGCCATCATGAGGCCGCAGTTGCATGCAAAGGCAAGTAGGAAAAGGGTGAATCGTTTAAAATTGGTCATATATTATAGTCTATTGTTTACCGCTGCAAAGTTCCCCCAATCACATTAAGCGACCATTACGCCCGTGTTAAGATTTTGCGAAGCACCGGAAAACGGCCGCTCCTGCCCTTGCCAACGGCTTTTTTCCCCTTGCGCTGGGGCCGTTTTTTTATTTTACCTCTTTTTCATTCCGTTGCAACCATTCTGTAATAACCAATGCGGAACTTTGCGGTCGGAAAACCAAAGCCGACAACTCTTTTAATTCATATTTTATATTATGCAAAAGAATTCATTCAAGGTCATGGCCCTCATCGCAGTCATGGGACTGACAAGTTCGCTCACATTGATTTCATGTAGCGACGACAACACCGTAACGACAACCGACACGCGCCATTGGACCACCGACGGCGGCCTGAAAGCGGCCGACAACCTGCTTTTCAACGACAACCAAATCGGCAACGGCGACAAAGAGTTCGTCTTCACGGGAAAGCAAACCTTGAAGAAAGGAACTTATCTGTTGAAAGGATGGGTGTATGTGGCTGACGGTGCCGAACTGACCATCGAGCCGGGAACCATCATCAAAGGCGACAAGCAGACTATGGCGTCCATCATCGTGGAGCGCGGTGGAAAACTCATCGCGCAGGGCACGAAAGACGCGCCCATTGTCTTCACGTCTAATGCTCCCAAGGGACAGCGCAAACCTGGCGATTGGGGCGGCCTGATTCTCTGCGGAAAAGCACCGCACAATGCTGGCCAGGCGCAGATTGAAGGCGGTCCGCGCACAAAACACGGCGGCAACGATGCGCACGACAATTCCGGCGTGTTGAGCTACGTCAGAGTGGAATTTGCCGGTTATCCGTTTGCCACCGACCAGGAAATCAACGGTGTGACCTTCGGCTCTGTTGGCGACGGCACGAAAGTCGACCACGTGCAGGTAAGCTATTCCAACGACGATTCCTATGAATGGTTTGGCGGAACAGTCAACTGCAAGCACCTCATCGCCTTCAATGGTTGGGACGACGATTTCGACACCGACAATGGATTCTCCGGCCACGTGCAGTACGGCCTTTCCGTGCGCGACCCACGCATTGCCGACAAGAGCCAGAGCAACGGTTTCGAGAGCGACAACGACGCCAGCGGTTCAACTGCCACGCCGACCACATCGGCCGTGTTCAGCAACATGACTTTTATCGGACCAAAGCAGATTGACAGCGACTTCGCCAATACCGCCGACTACATCAACGCCGGCAGCTACAATCCCAACAACGGTTCTGGTCTCGGCAAATACCAGGCTGCCATGCAAATCCGTCGCGGTTCATGTCTCAACTGCATCAACTCCATCGCCCTCGGTTGGCCCATCGGACTCATCATCGACAGCGAAAAGGGCGACACCCGCGAACAGGCCAAGGCAGGAAACATCCGCCTGCAAAACGTCTGGTTTGGCAATATGGACGTGACCGGCTCCGATGCCAATAAGGAATACCGTGACGTCTTGGTCAACTTTGTCAACAAGAAACCCGTGGCCGACGAGACCCAGCAGTCATACTCCACCACCTTCTTCCTCGCGCAAAAAGGCAATCGCGTAGCCACCCTCAACGAGATGCTCCTCACGGGTAAATCCCTCTTCGCAGGTTTGCGTGCCGACTTCCTCCCCGCAGCGGGAAGTCCCCTGCTCAATGCCGCCTCTTTTGAGGGCATCGCCAGCAACTGTTTTGACAAGGTTAGCTACATCGGCGCCTTCTCAACCACTGCCGAGTGGTTGCAAGGTTGGACCAATTTCGACCCCGAGAATGCAGATTATTAAGTAATGTTGAAAGAATAAGTTCCGCAATTTTGCACCTGCATTTTTGAGCTATTTTTGAGCTTATTCGAAGGAGCAATGCGAGCATTGTGACTGAGAATAAGCTCGAAAAGAGCCGAAAGGCAGGGGAGTATATAAAATATTACTTGGCAACGGCAAAATTGTGGAAGTTATTTTTTCAACATTACTAAATAGGCAAGTGGTGTGGGCAAGAACGCATTATGCCGCTTCAAACGCCATCGCAAAAGTTCTTCACCCACTCGCTTAACCCCCGCAATAGTTAGGCATACAATTGTTTTTCAGCACAAGTTTCCACACCATACCTTGTTGCTCGTTTTAAAGGCCGCGCCCGTCGTGAGACACAGCGCGGCCTTTTTCCCTCCTCTCCCTCCTTTGCTGTTTCAGCGGGAAGAACCATGTCGCGTTCGCCCCCGTTGCAAAACCCCCGATACCCAAAACTTGGAAAAATGTTTTGAAAAGGTTGATAATTAGATTCTTGAAATCTTGTCAGTTCCAAGGGAAATTGCTACCTTTGCAGGCCGAAAGGTGTAGTGTACACCTACGACAATACTCATAAGAAAAGAAAATATAATATATAACAAATTAAAAATCAACGAAATGCCTACTATTCAACAATTGGTAAGAAAGGGTAGAAGCGTGGCAGCAGACAAGAGTAAGTCTCCTGCTTTGGATTCATGCCCTCAGCGCCGTGGCGTATGCGTCCGTGTTTACACGACAACCCCTAAGAAGCCTAACTCAGCAATGCGTAAGGTGGCTCGTGTTCGTTTGACGAACTCAAAGGAAGTCAACTCTTACATCCCTGGAGAAGGCCACAACTTGCAGGAACACTCAATCGTTCTCGTGCGTGGCGGTCGTGTTAAGGACCTCCCTGGTGTACGTTACCACATCGTTCGCGGTACACTCGATACCGCTGGTGTAGCAAGCCGCACACAGCGTCGTTCTAAGTACGGTGCTAAGCGTCCTAAAGCTGCCAAGAAATAATTATTAAGGCGAATCCAAAAGCGATTCTTTTAGAAGCCTAAAAATGTTGGTTTGCAGAAGAGGTTGAGTAAACATTCCGATGGGAAGTTGAAGAACTGACATTGCAGCCCTATTTAAAAACAAATCAACTCACAAAAGAAAATGAGAAAAGCAAAGCCAAAGAAGCGTGTGATCCTCCCGGATCCCGTTTACGGAGACCAGAAAGTTTCCAAGTTTGTTAACCACTTGATGTATGACGGTAAGAAGAATATTTCTTACGAAATCTTCTATAAGGCCCTCGAAATTGTAGGCGAAAAGATGAAGGATCAGGAGAAGTCAGCCCTCGAAATCTGGAAGGCCGCTCTCGACAAGATTACTCCTCAGGTAGAAGTAAAGAGCCGTCGTATTGGTGGTGCAACTTTCCAGGTGCCGACTGAAATTCGTCCCGACCGCAAAGAGTCTGTTTCAATGAAGAATATGATCAACTTCGCCCGCAAGCGTGGCGGTAAGACCATGGCCGACAAGCTCGCTGCTGAAATCATGGACGCTTTCAACGAGCAAGGTGGTGCCTTCAAGCGTAAGGAAGACATGCACCGCATGGCTGAAGCTAACCGTGCATTCGCACACTTCAGATTCTAAACATAGTAATATCGCTTATTCAATAAAACAATGGCAAAGCACGATTTACATTTGACTCGTAATATCGGTATTATGGCTCACATCGATGCCGGTAAGACGACAACCTCTGAACGTATCTTGTTCTACACGGGTAAGACGCACAAAATCGGTGAAGTTCACGATGGTGGCGCCACCATGGACTGGATGCCTCAGGAACAGGAACGCGGTATTACTATTACGTCTGCCGCTACCACTACTTTCTGGAACTGGCAGGATAAGCAGTATAAGATTAACTTGATTGACACCCCGGGACACGTTGACTTCACCGCTGAGGTTGAACGTTCACTCCGTGTACTCGACGGTGCCGTTGCAGCATATTGCGCCGTTGGTGGCGTTGAGCCTCAGTCTGAAACCGTTTGGCGTCAGGCTGACAAGTACAACGTTCCACGTATTGCTTATGTCAACAAGATGGACCGCTCTGGTGCCGACTTCTTCGATGTTGTTCGCCAGATGAAGGACGTCCTCGGTGCTCATCCTTGTGTGCTCTCAATTCCTATCGGTGCTGAAGAGAAGTTCAAGGGTATCGTTGACTTGATTAAGATGAAGGCCATCCTGTGGCACGATGAAACCATGGGCGCTGAATACGAGGTTGACGAGATTCCTGCTGAACTCCAGGCTGAGGCTCAGGAATGGCGCGACAAGCTCGTTGAAACCGCTGCTGAGTGCGACGAGGCTTTGATGGATAAGTTCTTCGATGATCCTTCTTCAATCACTGAAGAAGAACTCATCGCCGCTATCCGTAAGGGTACGCTCGCCATGGACATCGTTCCGATGACTCAGGGTTCTTCATTCAAGAACAAGGGTGTTCAGACTTTGCTCGACTACGTTTGTATGTTCTTGCCTTCACCTCTCGACACGCCAAACATCGTTGGTACGAATCCTGAGACCGGTGAAGAGGAAGACCGCAAGCCAAGCGAAGACGAAAAGACTTCTGCCCTCGCATTTAAGATTGCCACTGACCCATACGTTGGTCGTTTGACTTTCTTCCGCGTATATTCTGGTAAGGTTGTTGCAGGTTCTTACATCTACAACGTACGCTCAGGCAAGAAGGAACGCGTTTCTCGTTTGTTCCAGATGCACTCAAACCACCAGAACCCAGTTGACGAGATCTGCGCTGGTGATATCGGTGCAGGTGTAGGTTTCAAGGATATCCACACTGGTGATACTTTGGCTGACGAAGACGCACCAATCGTATTGGAATCAATGGACTTCCCTGATCCAGTTATCGGTATCGCAGTTGAGCCTAAGACTCAGAAAGACCTCGACAAGCTCTCTAACGGTTTGGCCAAGTTGGCTGAAGAAGACCCAACCTTCACCGTTAAGACCGACGAGCAGACAGGTCAGACGGTTATCTCTGGTATGGGTGAGCTCCACTTGGATATCATCATCGACCGTTTGAAGCGCGAGTTTAAGGTTGAATGTAACCAGGGTAAGCCTCAGGTTAACTATAAGGAAGCCATCACCAAGACTGTCAACCTCCGCGAGGTTTACAAGAAGCAGTCGGGTGGTCGTGGTAAGTTCGCCGACATCATCGTTAACGTTGGTCCTGTAGACGAAGACTTCAAGGAAGGCGGTCTGCAGTTCATTAATAAGGTAACTGGCGGTAACATTCCTAAGGAATTCATCCCATCAGTACAGAAGGGCTTCGAGAACGCCATGAAGAGCGGTGTGCTCGGTGGCTATCCTCTCGACAGCTTGAAGGTTGAACTGCTCGACGGTTCATTCCACCCAGTTGACTCTGACCAGTTGTCATTCGAAATCGCAGCTCTCCAGGCTTACAAGAACGCTTGCTCACAGGCAGGTCCTGTCTTGATGGAGCCTATCATGAAGCTCGAGGTTGTTACTCCTGAGGAGAACATGGGTGACGTTATCGGTGACTTGAACAAGCGTCGTGGACAGGTTGAAGGCATGGAAAGCGGTCGTTCTGGTGCTCGCATCGTGAAGGCTATGGTTCCATTGTCAGAAATGTTTGGTTACGTAACAGCTTTGCGTACCATCACTTCTGGTCGTGCAACTTCTTCTATGCAGTATGACCACCACGCTCCTGTTTCCAACTCAATCGCTAAGCAGGTGCTTGAGGAAGTTAACGGTCGCGTAGACCTCGTTAAGTAATCAGCCTTCGGCGAATTGCTTATCAAGGATAGTGCAGGGCGGAAGGCTGGCTTCGGCCAGGATGCTTCTCTCTGCGCCTCCAAAACTTTTAGAATAGAAATATCCTAAACAATCAATGCCGACGGGGCGACGGGCTAACGAATGACTCTTAGCCCGTTCAACCCTCGACGGCTGTTATAAATCAATAAAAGAAATGAGTCAGAAAATTCGTATCAAGCTGAAGAGCTACGATCACACTCTCGTAGAAAAGTCTGCTGAGAAGATCGTCAAGAACGTGAAGGCCACCGGCGCCATCGTTAGCGGTCCGATTCCCCTTCCAACACGCAAGCGTATCATCACTGTCAACCGCTCAACCTTCGTTAACAAGAAGAGCCGCGAGCAGTTTGAAGTGTCTTCTTACAAGCGTCTCATCGACATCTATAGCTCAACTTCAAAGACAGTTGACGCTTTGATGAAGTTGGAATTGCCTTGCGGTGTTGAAGTTGAAATCAAGGTGTAGTCTTTGACAAAGCTTCAAGCACAAGAATAGCATGAATGGCGGGACGCTCCCGCAGTCATATATTCCCTTAATCCCGGTCAGGAGTATTCTTGGCTGGGATTTTTTGTAGGGGTAGGGCAGGGGCGAAATATTAAAGGCTGGTGGTAAGCCCTGGTGGTCGAGATTTGCGCAGGCCAGCACGGTCGTCTGTTGCGGCGCCAGCATTGTAGCTCACTTTGCTCGCAAAGTGAGGGCCACGAACACGTAGCGAACATTGCCAGCGCTCCAGACCATGACCTTGTCGGATTTTCAGCCCGTACTTGGCCGCCCCAATATTCGTCCCCCTCACTTTGCGAGCAAAGTGAGCTACAATGCTTCGCCTCAGTCCTCCGACGAATGTGCGTGCATCGCCGTCTCCTTCACCATAGCTAAACAGAAAGAACCAACCGATATGATACAACTCAAAGAAAACGCCGGAATCTCCATGGGCATATTAACAGCTATGGCCGTCATTGCCGGATTCACGGTGGCCAACTGTTATTACAACCAACCGCTCCTGGAACTCATCCGCGCCGACTTGCATGTGAGTGAGGCTCAGGCCAACCTGATAACCGTTATCACACAAATCGGCTACGCCCTCGGCCTCTTCTTCATCATTCCGATGGGCGACCTCTATTCGCGCCGCCGCATCGTCATGGTCAATATGCTCGTGGCTGCCCTGATGGCCCTTGTCATTGCCACAGCCGGTCACATCGCCGTCGTCTGGGGTGCCTCGCTGATCATTGGCACCTGCTCAGTAGTGCCGCAGATTTTTATCCCCATCGCAGGCCAGTTTTCAGAACCCGCCAACAAGAGCCGCAACATCGGCATTGTGCTCTCCGGCCTCCTGACTGGCATCTTGGCTTCGCGCGTTGTGAGTGGCTACGTCGGCAACTGGCTCGGCTGGCGCCCCATGTTCTTCATTGCTGCCGTGCTGATGCTGTTGTGTATGGCGGTCACTCTGATGGTGCTGCCCAACATGAAGCGCAACTTTGAGGGGCGCTACACCACCTTGATGAAGAGCCTCTGGCAGATTGTGCGTGAGCATCCGCGCATGCGGCTGAATGCCGTCAGAGCCGGTTTCGCTTTCGGTTCCATGCTCGCCATCTGGTCGTGTATGGCCTTCCATCTCGCTCAGCCCCCGTTTTCCGCTGGTAGCGACAAAGTGGGCATGCTCGGCCTTTGTGGTGTTGCCGGCGCCCTTGCCGCCAGCCGCATCGGCAAATATGTCCACCGTTTCGGCGTCCACCGTTTCAGTCTCTGCGGCGGTTGTCTTCAGATTCTGGCATGGATGGTGGCCTACGTCTTCCGCGACTCCTATGTGGAACTGATTTCTGCGGTCGTCATTGTTGATGTCGGCACGCAGTGCCTGCAGCTCAGCAACCAGAGTGCGTGCATTCAGGAACTTCCCCAAGCCTCCAACCGTGCCAACACCCTTTTCATGACCACCTACTTCATCGGCGGTTCTCTCGGCACCTTTTGCGCTGGCATCGCTTGGGAGCGTGGTGCCTGGCCTGCGGTGTGCCTTGTTGGTGTGGCCTTTGCCGCCGTTTCGCTTGCCCTGACATTGATTGATGGGTGGCGGCGGCGCGCGTGAAATCTCCCTTGCCCTCAGCGTTTGAAGCCCCCTGCTTTCATGCGGCAAGCGTCAAAGTCTTGATGCAGCCGATGGTAATGCCTCCAGGGTCAAAAAGAAGTAATCGATTCGTGGCTGCTGGTAGTGCTGCTCGCGGCCGCTGGTAGCTTTACTCGCGGCCGAAGGTAATGCTACTCGCGGCCGCGAATCGATAACTTGTCATAGCCCCTATCATAACTTCTTTCCTTTGGCGTCGGAAACCGCTTGCATCCCTTTCCTTTGATGGTTGGCCTGCCGAGCGGCGCAATTAACTTGCTGGGCGCTGCGGTTGACTTGGCGGGCACTGCGGTTGACTTGGCGGGCGGCGGTGCCTTTCGCGAAATGGCAATAGAAGTCCCGCTGGCGAACGTGTAAAAAGAAAAGCAGCGAAGCATCGGCTTGTTTCCGATGCTTCGCTGCTTGGTTTTATGCGTGACGGGCTTTAGTTTGCCCCCTTTGGTCTTATTCCGGGTCAGTAGAGAATACCTGGTCGAAGATTTCGCCGTATTTCTCGCTGATGTTGTCGAGTCCTGGGAAATCAAAGGTTGGGATGCCACATTGCTTGGCATATTCTGTCAGTTCAGGCTGCGCACCCTCTTCTCCCTGGATATATCCGTCGGCAAATTTGATGGCCAACTGTCCGATAGATTCTGGTTTGCTGAAATCGATGCCCGTTCCTTCGATGATTTCCATCTTCGCGTTGCGGAAAGCCAAACATTCTTTGAGGTTGGGCACAGGTGCGTCCTTCGGCATTTCGTTGTAGGCTGAGAACACCACCTTTGAGTTGATGAACGATGCTTCGTCGCGGTAAGCCGTCTTGATGTAGAGGGGCACAACGGCCGACATCCATCCTTGGCAGACGATGACATCTGGGCTCCAACGGAGTTTCTTCAGCGTTTCGAGCACGCCGCGGGCATAGAAGATGGCGCGTTCAGCATTGTCTTCATATTCCTTTCCGTCTTCGTCGGTCATCATGAGGCGCTTGTGGAAGTAGTCGTCGTTGTCGATGAAGTAAACCTGCATGCGTGCAGCCTGGATGGAGGCCACTTTGATGATGAGCGGATGGTCGGTGTCGTCAATCACGATGTTCAGACCAGAAAGGCGGATGACTTCGTGGAGTTGGTTACGTCGTTCGTTGATGTTGCCCCACTTGGGCATGAATGTGCGGATTTCTCTTCCTCCGTCTTGAATGGCCTGCGGGAGTTTTCGTCCAGCTGTTGCCAGGGCGCTCTCGGGAACGTAGGGCAAAAGTTCTTGATTGATGAAGAGAATCTTTTTAGCTTTCGTCATTTTTTATGTGAGTATATTTTCACTGCAAAGTTACGAAAAAAAATGGACATGCGTGGTTATTAGGGCTTTAATCCTTTCCGATATGTTAAAAAAAGGATTTCTTGCCTCGGTTTTGAAGCTATATGGATATAAATCTGTTATTTTGCAATTCAATTCAAAATTTATCAGCACAATGATTGTTGCAAAAACTGTAAAAGAACTTGAAAACAGTCTGGCTTCTGCCCGTGAAAACGGCCAGACGGTTGGACTCGTGCCCACGATGGGCGCTCTTCATGCAGGTCATGCTTCATTGGTGAAGCGCAGTGTGGGCGAAAACGACGTGACGGTGGTCAGCGTGTTTGTCAATCCCACCCAATTTAATGACAAGACCGACTTAGCCAACTATCCGCGCACGCCCGAAGCCGATTGTGCGCTCTTGGAAAGTCTCGGGGCCAACGTGGTGTTTGCGCCGAGCGTTGAAGAAATCTATCCCGAACCTGATACGCGCCATTTCAGTTATCCGCCCATCGACACCGTCATGGAAGGCGGACGTCGCCCAGGACATTTCAACGGGGTGTGCCAGATCGTGAGCAAGTTGTTTTATATGGTGAAACCAACGCGTGCCTATTTTGGCGAGAAGGATTTCCAGCAGATTGCCGTTATCCGTGCGATGGTGAAAGACCTCAACCTTCCTTTGCAGCTCTGCCCGTGCCCCATCGTGCGCGAAGAAAGCGGATTGGCATTGAGCAGTCGCAACGCCCTGCTCACGCCAGAGGAAAAGGCAACGGCTGTGAACATCTCGAAGGTGCTCTTTGAAAGCGTTGACTTCTCGAAGAGCCATACGGTGGCCGAGACCCATGACGAGGTGGTGAACCGTCTCAACGCCATTGACGCCCTCGAGGTGGAATATTTCGAGATTGTTGACGGCATCACGTTGCAGCCCGTCAGCGATTGGAACGACACGGATTACATCGTGGGCTGCATCACTGTTTATTGCGGTCAGCGTCCCGTTCGTCTCATTGATAATATGAAATATCGCGGATAAAAAAACAGGGTGTTCGGCATGCGTTCGAAACATCCGCTTGGTCTCTTAGGCGTTCAATCGAAAATATTGAACGCCTAAGTTGGCTTCAATATTTACCCACATTATAAAGAAAAAACATGCTACTGAGTTTCCTGAAATCAAAGATACATTGCGCCGTGGTCACGGAGGCCAACCTCCACTATATGGGCAGCATCACCATTGACGAAGACCTCATGGACGCCACTGGCATCCTGGAAGGCGAACACGTTCACGTGGTGAACAACAACAATGGCGAGCGCATTGAGACCTACGTCATCAAAGGGCCGCGCGGTTCGGGCTGCATCTGTCTTAACGGAGCTGCTGCACGCAAATTCCAGGTCGGCGATGAAGTCATCATCATGTGTTTCGCCCTCATGACGCCGGAAGAGGCAGCCACCCACAAGCCGAAGGTGATTTTCCCCGACGGCGACGACAACCGCATCTGATTGCCGCTCCGACGTTTCCGATTGTTGCCACGATAACCAGTCCGCCATGAGTTTCGTTGTCAGTCTGTTCAAGAGCTGGAGAAATCTCCAAATGTTGTTTGCGCCAAGGCGATGCTTCGTGTGTCGCCGAATTTTGCGCCGCGACGAAGAAATTCTCTGTACGGCCTGCTTGTCGGACATCCAGCAAACCGGCATCTTCGGCGAGCCAGACAATGTGGTTGAGCGCCTCTTCTGGGGCGTGACGCCCGTGGAGCGTGCGGCATCGTGGTTGAAATATACGTCGGGAAGCAATGTCGGAGAGATGATTCATGCGCTGAAATACGCTGGCATGATCAGAATTGGCCATCTGCTGGGCCGCGCGATGGGCCGTGCGATGGACCACCACGGTTTCTTCGACGGCGTTGACCTCATCGTGCCCGTGCCGCTCCACAAACGCAAGGAAGACGAGCGCGGCTACAACCAGAGTGCGGAAATCGCCTATGGCGTGTCGGAGGTGACGGGACTGCCCGTCTGCACCACGGCCGTGATTCGCGGCGTTGACACGCCGACCCAGACGCTCCTTTCGCCCGAAGCGCGGATGAAGAACGTCAGTGGCGCCTTCGTCGTGGCCCGTCCGGAAGAAATCATGGGTAAGCACATCCTTTTCATCGACGATGTCCTAACCACTGGTGCCACCACCATCTCCTGCCTGAAAGCCGTGAGCGATGCCCCTTGGTTTGCCGGCAGCCACACGCGCATGAGTGTCCTCACCCTCGCCTTGGCAGGCCAGCACTTTGACGGGGCGGCGGGCTATCGCCCGTGGAACCAATTCGAACCTTCGTTGAAGGAAACCTCTGTCGGCATTTTCGGCAATTGCCTGAAGAAAGACGAGGAGCGGAAGGACTGAAGGAGTGTTCAAAAAGGCACTTTCTGGCAGGCAGTATGAAACGGCGGAAAAGTTTTCCCGTTGTGTTTGGGAAGTCGTATTTTTTTGACGGCAGTTGGCAAACGCGACGATGCCCGGAAAGCCAAAGGTTGGAACTTGGTTTTCCGGGCATCGTCGTATCTATTGAGAGGCCGTTTGGCTCGTCGTCGGATGTCGCTTGCTTATTCAGCAGGAAAAGTCTGTTCCGAGAGATTCCATTGCTCGATGAATTTGTCGATCATCTCCGTGCCTTTCTCCGTGCAGCATCCGCGCAGCATCACCATGATGGTGTTGACAAAAATCTCCCTGATGGTGTAGCCTTCAAAGATTTCGTTGTTGATCAGCGTGTCCATTTTGCTTTGCATGAAAGGCACCACAATCTCGAATTTGATGTTTTTCTTGAAAATCCCCTGTTCGATGCCCTTTTGCATGAAGGCAACGCCTTCGATGGCGTGCTTCTTGCTGACTTCACGATGGTAGGCCACGATGTTGGGATATTTACGCATCTCGGTGAAGAACTTCGGGTTGACGTGGCGGACATCGTCGAGCGACATTTTGAAGAACTTCAAGAGAATCTCCAAGACATTGTCGGTTTCGCACTTGGTCTTTTCAACGAAAAGCCGCTCCTCCTCCTGGTGTTTCTTGATGCAGGCCAATAGCAATGACTCCTTGTCGCGAAACACTTGATAGAGCGTTCGCTTCGACATAGACAGCAAATGCGCGATGTGGTCCATCGTGACCGCCTTGATGCCGTCTTTGTGGAAAGCCTTCACGGCAGCCTCTATGATGTTGTTCCGTACTTCTGTGTTGTTAATATCTTCCATCATTCCTATGTTTTTGCCATTGCAGAGCATGGGGTTATCGACTCGTCTTTCAGATTACATAAAGTATTGGGACAGGGTTTTATCCAGCCGTAGCGTTGAAAAACCAGCGACTGCTTCCTTGGAACCTCGCCAAGTTCCAGGTCTGAAAAACGTCTATCTGTTTATCAGCTACAAAGTTAGCAATAAAAAAACTTATCAACAGGCATAAGTTTTCTTGTTTTTTCAGCCTTTCTTGTTGCCATTGGGAGAAATGGCAGGTGGGCTTACAAAAAAACGGGGCAGGCGCCCAACGCGATGTTGGAAACTTTAAGTATGTCGAGAAACAATTTCCAGAGCGGCATTTGGGCGGGCGGCATCAGGAGGGGAGCTGTTATTATACTTGTAAACTATTTATGGGGCGCCTCGAAACAATGGTTTCAAAGCGCCCCATAAATCATTTGCGTTCCAGTTCTTGCAGGCTTTCCATCTTCTTGTTTTCCAAGAATTCATAGATGCCGCAGAGATGTTCGCGCACGCGTCCGTGTCCAAATTCATAGACCTTCGTGACCAGTCCGTCGAGGAAGTCGCGGTCGTGTGAGACACAGATGAGCGTTCCATCAAAGTCCTTCAGCGCCTGCTTCAGCACGTCTTTTGTGCGCAGGTCGAGGTGGTTAGTCGGTTCGTCGAGAATCAGCAGGTTGACGGGCTCCAAGAGCAGTTTCAGTAATGCCAATCGCGTGCGCTCTCCGCCCGAAAGCACCTTCACCTTCTTCGTGCTCGCTTCGCCGCCAAACATAAACGCGCCCAAGAGGTCGCGGATTTTGTTTCTGATTTCACCCTTCGCCACGTCGTCGATGGTTTGGAAAACGGTCAGTTCGCCATCGAGCAGCGAAGCCTGGTTTTGTGCGAAATAGCCAATCTGCACGTTGTGGCCGAGTTGCAGGGAGCCCTCGTGCTGCAGTTCGTTCATGATACACTTCACCAAGGTGGACTTACCTTCACCGTTTCTTCCCACGAAGGCCACCTTGTCGCCGCGTTCAATCGTGAGCGACACATTGGCGAAGATGCGCTTCTCATCGAAGGCTTTGCCAACGCCGTCCATAATGACCGGATACTGGCCGCTGCGCGGCGACGGCGGGAACTTGAGACGCAATGCCGAGGTGTCTTCCTCGTCCACCTCCACCAGTTCCAGTTTTTCCAGCATCTTCACGCGGCTCTGCACTTGGAAGGTCTTAGAGTAGGTTCCTTTGAAGCGCTCGATGAAATCCTTGGTCTCCTGAATCATCTTTTGCTGTTCCTCATACTGCTTCATCTGCTGTTCGCGGCGCTCCGCTCTCAGTCGCAGATATTCAGAATAGTTGACCTTATAATCGTAGATGCGTCCCATCGTCACCTCGATGGTGCGCGTCGTGATGTTGTCAACGAATTTGCGGTCGTGGCTGATCACCACCACGGCCTTGCCACTCTGGATGAGGAAATCTTCCAGCCATCCGATACTCTCGATGTCGAGGTGGTTCGTCGGTTCGTCGAGAAGCAACACGTCGGGATTTTGCAGCAGCATCTTGGCCAGTTCGATACGCATGCGCCATCCGCCAGAAAACTCCGACGTCTGACGGTTGAAGTCCGTGCGCTCAAATCCCAGTCCGAGCAGCGTTTTCTCCACGTCTTCCTCGAAGTGGGTCATGTCAATCGCATAGAACTTCTCGCTCATGGTGGCCACCTGCTCAATCAGTGCCATATATTCATCGCTCTCGTAGTCGGTGCGCTCCGCCAGTTGCTTGTTGATTGCCTCAATTTCCGCCTCCATCTTGTGGAGGTGTGCAAACGCTTGCGAGGCTTCTTCAAACACCGTGCGCCCGTCTTCCGTCATGAGGTGCTGGGGAAGATAGGCAATCGTTGTGTCTTTCGGGGCAGAGACCGAGCCGCGCGAGGCTTGGCGCACGCCTGCCAGAATCTTGAGCAACGTGCTCTTTCCCGCGCCGTTCTTTCCCATCAGGGCAATGCGGTCTTTGTCGTTGATGACAAATGAAATGTCTTTGAAAAGGGTGGTGCCGCCAAACTCGACGGTCAATCCATCAACTGATACCATGTATGATTTGTATTTTTTAAAGGCTTTTGCTTTGGTTGAAAGGGGGTGAGAATCCCGGTAAAGGGTTTTGAACGTGCAAAGGTACAACATGTTTTTCAATAATATACGAAGTTCAAACCGAATAGCTCGTCTGAAAAACGTAATTTTGTCTGTGGAGAATGGCCGTGGGAGGGTGATCAGAAAAAATCTGTCCTATCAATGCCGACGATGTAGCGTCTTTTTCCTGCTTGCCTGGCGGCGGTTGCTGCCGTATTCGCTCCGTTTCCAGAATCCATCCCTTCTCCGCTTTGAACGATTAACCAACTATCACAAAATATCGACAAGAAAATGCTGACACAAATTCTTTCTTTTTTCCGAACGAAGGCCCTCTCTCTGATGGCGCTTGCTGCCTGCACATGGCTTGTGCCGTCGACCGCACGGGCCGAGGAATTTACGATTTTGCAATGGAATATCTGGCAGGAAGGCACGATGGTTAAGGGCGGCTATGATGCCATCGTGGAGGAGATTGTCCGTCTCAAGCCCGATTTCGTCACGCTCAGCGAAGTGCGCAACTACCATAACACCAACTTCACCCGGCGGCTGACCCAGTCGCTCCTCCAGCGTGGACTGACCTATTACAGTTTCAAAAGTAAGGACACCGGATTGCTCAGCCGTTACCCCATCACCGATTCCCTTACCGTTTTTCCGGAACACAACGACCACGGCTCCATCTACCGCCTGCTCTGTGACGCCAAGGGCCAAAAAATGGCGGTCTATACTGCCCATCTTGATTATCTCGATGATGCCTACTACAATGTGAGGGGCTACGATGGCAGTTCGTTTCGCGAGATACCCATTCCCCGTACCGTTGAAGAAGTGCTCGAGCGCAATGTCAAATCGCAGCGAGACGATGCCATCCGCTGCTTTATCGAGCAGGCCAAGAAAGACGAAGCAGCGGGATATACCGTTGTCATCGGCGGCGACTTCAACGAACCTTCGCATGAAGACTGGACGGAGGCCACGCGTTACCTTTATGACCATCATGGCTTGGTTGTTCCCTGGACCGTGACGTCGCTCCTTGCTGAGGCTGGCTTTCGCGATGCCTACCGCACCTTTTATCCGAATGTTTTGACGCATCCCGGCTTCACCTTCCCCTCAGACAACCCAGACGTGTCGCCTCAAAAACTGACGTGGGCGCCTCTGGCCGACGAGCGCGACCGCATTGATTATCTGTGGTATAAGGGAAAGAATGCGCGGGTGACGGACTGTCGCATCTTTGGTCCTGAAGGCTGCATCGTATACAGTCGCCGACGCCCGAACCCAACGCGCGAAAATTTCATCAAGCCTCTCGGCGTGTGGCCAACCGACCATAAGGGCGTTTGGATGAAGCTGGAGGTGGAGTGAGAAGTGGGGGGATTGGGCCCGCCTTGCGCTTCTTCCAACCAAGCGCCGACGGCGGCTTTTGAGACGTGAGTCTGACGGCTCCAAGCAGGGAAAAACATCTCTGAGGAGGCAAACTCCTGATTGGAAAATCACGGAGAAATCAGTGAATTAGGAAAAAATAGTAATAAGAAACCACCGCGTTTCAAAAATGCTACGTAAATTTGCCACGCAAAAGCATAGCCATTCGGCTCCCCATAACAAACAAACCAACTCAACGTGAAAAAAATATTCAGCAAATCCATTCGCCTTTTCATGGCTGTTGCCATTTCTGCGGTGTTCTTCGCAGCCTGCGACGACGACACGGCTGCCATTGGCTCTGGCGTTATGCCCGACCAAGACGTGGTGGCAAGTTCCCAGCAGACGTTTAGCGTCAAATCGCGCACCGTGCTTTCAGACTCCGTGTTGGCCAACACCAACAACAGCTATCTTGGTTGCGTGGTTGACCCAGAAACGCGTGCCAAGACCACGTGCAACTTCATGGCGCAGTTTAATGTGCTCGAAAACACCATCTATCCAGAGCGCAAGAAGATGCTGACCGATGCCGAGGGCAAACTGATTATCGACTCCTGCGCCATCCGCATTTTCATCAACGACTATTACGGCGACTCGCTGCAGACGATGAAGCTCGCCGTGCAGGAACTTGATACGGCCAAGGTGATAAAGGAAAACGAGAATTTCTATACCAACCTCTCGCCCGAAGACTATTACACGCCGGGCAAGGGCCAGCGCACCACGCTGAGCTATGCCATCAAAGACCTCAGCCGTCCGGATTCCATCACGTCGCTCAGCCGCAACATCGTGGTGCGTCTGCCAGAGGACTACGGACGTTTCCTCGTTGAGAAATACTACGAGAATCCTAAGTTCTACAGCAATTCCTACCAGTTTATCCATCACGTCTGCCCTGGCTTCTATTTCCAGATAAAGGGCGGCGTTGGTTCGATGGCGCAGGCGCGTACTTCTACGCTCGACATCTTCTTCCGTTACCACAGCACGGAAAAGGGCAAAGACACCATCGTCAACGGTATGCAGCGCATGGCTGCCACGCAGGAAGTCATCCAGCAAACCATGATTGATAATACGATTCCAGCTTCGATGCTCAACCCCGACAACGACTACACCTATATCAAGTCGCCAGCCGGACTTTTCACCGAACTGGAACTGCCGATGAATGAAATCGTTGACGGAGCGCATTACAACGACACGATTAACGCGGCCTCTGTCACCCTGACCACGGTCAACACCAACAACCACACCGCCAACGCCATCGGTGCGCCAAAGCGCATCATGCTCGTGCCGAAGAGCATGGCCTATTCGTTCTTCGAAAACAGCCGCGTCACCGACGATTCCTATTCTTTCCTGGCAGAATACAACAAAACCTATAACGCCTACTCCTTCTCAAACATCTCGCGCCTCATCACCAATCTGAAGAACAAACGCGACAGGGAAGCTGGCGTTACGCCGCAAGACAGCGAGGCCGTTCGCAAGGCGAAATGGACTGCTTGGGAAGCGCAAAACCCCGACTGGAACAAGGTGTACCTCATTCCGGTGGATGTCGTGACCACGACGTCGACCAACAGTTACGGCGTTGTCTCCACCGTTATTCATAGCGTGAAAAACCAGTTGGGAATGTATAGCACCATGCTTAAGGGCGGGCCGCAGGGACTCGTCAAGATGGACGTGGTCTACAGTCGTTTCGAAAATAAGTAATGGCTTATCATTACTAAATAAAAAACTCATCGGCAGTTGGCCCAACCGCCGTTTGGAAAGCCATAGAAGGTGTCCTGAAAATAAGGATTTTGAATCTCGCAGATTCAGTTCCATATTTTCAGAACACCTTTTTCTTTTCCGCGTGACACCATCTGCATTTTTTTGTTTAACTTTGGAGACTGAATAGGCTACTATTCAGTCTGATTTTTGCATACAAAACACAATTACACAATACGCAATGAAAAAAAATCGCAAGAACCTCACAGGGCGCTGCGCCGCCATCGCTTTGGCGTTGCCGCTGACCCTTGTTGGCAGTGCTGCGCTTGAAGCCAAGCCCCTGCCGTTGCCAACCACAACGCAGACGGCCGGCTCGCAGCTCATTGCCGATGTTCGGCAAATCAACCCGACAACCGTTGAAGTCATCTATGCCGATGGCAAGATGATGATGTTCGACTTCTACGGACCAAACATCGTGCGCATCTTTCGCGACGACAATGGCGGCATCCTCCGCGATCCGAAGGCCAAGCCTGAAGCACAGATTTTGACGGCCAACGCCCGCCGCGCCACTGGCGGTGTGACCGTGAGCAAGCAAAACGGCACAGTCGCCATTTCCACCTCACGCGCTGCCATCAATATCAACTGCACCACGGGCCTTTTCTCCGTCGTGAACAAACAGACGGGCGAAACGGTGGTTGACGAAATCGCACCAGTGGTTTTCGATAAGAGCAAAACCAAACTGACGTTTGCGGCGCGTCCTGATGAATATTTCTTCGGCGGCGGTGTGCAAAACGGACGCTTCTCACACAAGGGCAAGAGCATTGCCATCGTCAACACCAACAACTGGGTTGACGGCGGTGTGGCTTCTCCAACGCCTTTCTATTGGAGCACCCGCGGCTACGGCGTGATGTGGTACACCTTCAAGCCGGGCCGTTATGACTTCGGCGCAACGGAGCCAGGCAAGGTGGTGCTGACGCACGACGAGGATTATCTCGACGCTTTCGTCATGGTTGACAACGGTGCCGTTGAACTCCTCAACGACTTCTATCAGCTCACCGGTAATCCCGTGCTCCTGCCAAAGTTTGGCTTCTATCAGGGCCACCTCAACGCCTACAACCGCGACTACTGGAAGCAAGCGGAAAACGGCTTCATGCTCTATGAAGACGGCAAGCGCTACAACGAGAGCCAGAAGGACAACGGCGGCATCAAGGAAAGCCTCAATGGGGAGAAAAACAACTACCAGTTCTCTGCCCGCGCAGCCATCGACCGTTACCTCAACAACGATATGCCCCTCGGATGGTTCCTGCCTAACGACGGCTACGGTGCTGGCTACGGCCAGACCGGTACGCTGGACGGCAACATCCAAAACCTCAAGCAGTTTGGCGATTATGCCCGCTCAAAGGGCGTAGAGGTGGGACTCTGGACCCAGAGCGACCTCCATCCGCGCGAAGGCGTTGAAGGATTGCTTCAGCGCGACATCATCAAGGAAGTGCGCGACGCTGGTGTGCGTGTTCTGAAAACCGACGTTGCCTGGGTGGGCGCTGGCTATAGCTTCGGCCTCAACGGTGTGGCCGACGTTGGCGAAGTGATGCCCTACTATGGTTCAAACGCCCGTCCGTTCATCATCTCTCTCGACGGCTGGGCCGGCACACAGCGTTATGCTGGTATTTGGAGCGGCGACCAGACTGGCGGCGACTGGGAATACATTCGCTTCCACATCCCGACATTCATCGGTTCTGGACTCTCCGGACAACCCAACATCACGTCGGACGTCGACGGTATCTTCGGCGGAAAGAACGTGCCTGTCAATGTGCGCGAATTTCAGTGGAAGACCTTCACGCCGATGGAACTCAACATGGACGGCTGGGGCAGCAACCCGAAATATCCACATGTGCTCGGCGAACCGGCAACGAGCATCAACCGCTCTTACCTCAAACTGAAGTCGGAACTGATGCCTTACACCTACAGCATCGCTGCTGAGGCCGTTGACGGCAAACCGATGATTCGCGCCATGTTCCTCGACTATCCGAGCGACTATACCCTCGGCACGAAAACTCAGTATCAGTTTATGTATGGTCCTTCCTTCCTCGTGGCTCCAATCTATAAAGACACCAAGATGGACAAGGAAGGCAACGACGTGCGCAACGGCATCTATCTGCCAAACGGCAAGTGGGTGGACTACTACACGGGCGACGTTTACACTGGCGGACGCATCATCAACAACTTCGACGCGCCGCTCTGGAAGCTCCCTGTCTTTGTCAAGGCCGACGCCATCATCCCGATGACCAACCCCAACAACAATCCGAGCGGCATACGCCAGGATTTCCGTGCCTATGAAATCTATGCCGATAGCGATGCTGAGTTCACGGAATACGACGACGACGGCACGACGCAGGAATACCTTTCCGGACGCAACACGCGTACGCTCGTTCATACGCATGTCGACAAGCAGAAACTAACGGTTAGCATCGCTCCGACCATTGGCGGATACAACGGTTTCGTTCGCGAAAAGGAGACGGAACTGCGCATCAACGTTTCGGCACAGCCCAAGAAACTCACCGCCAAGGTGGGAGGCAAGAGCGTGAAGCTCACCGCTGTTTCTTCGCTTGAAGACTTCGAGAAGGGCACCAACGTTTACTTCTACAACGCCGCTCCCAACCTCAACCGCTTCTCAACGCCGGGCACCGAAATGGCCAAGGTGGTGATTAAGAAGAATCCGCAGTTGCTCGTCAAGCTCGGCAAGGCCGACGTGGTTGAACAGGGCGTGGAAGTCGTTGTCAACGGCTTCGAATTTGCACCTGAAAACCGTCTCGCCGTCAGCAGCGGCAGCTTGCAGGCACCGAAGGCTGTTGTCGCTGAAAACGGCACCGGCGTCTTCACCCTCACCCCCTCTTGGGAGAAGGTGGCAAATGCCGACTTCTATGAAGTGGAATTTGGCGATATGCTGTATTCAACCATCCGCGATACGGAATTTACCTTCGACGAGCTCCAGCCTGAAACAACCTACAGTTTCAAGGTGCGTGCCGTGAACAAAGATGGCTATTCGCCTTGGACCACCGTCAGTGGCACCACCCAGAGCAATCCGCTCGAATGGGCTGTCAAGAATATCAAGGCCACCTGCACCGCAGAAGGTCAGGGCGGACAGGGCGTGAGCAAGCTCTTCGACTTCGATGAGAAGTCGGGCTGGCACACGAAGTGGGGCGCCAAAGCCGTTCCGTTTGATATGACGCTCGACCTTCGCGCCGTGAGCGAACTCGACCGCATCGAATACATGCCGCGTGAAGACGCTGCCAACGGTACGCTCCTCAAGGGTACTGTCTCTTACAGCACCGACCGCCAGACTTGGACCGCGCCTGTGGCCTTCACTTGGAAGCGCGACAATACCACGAAGACCTTCAAGTTTGAAGGCATGCCGAAGGCACGCTACGTGAAGATTGCCATCACGGAAGCCGTTGGCGACTTCGGTTCCGGACGTGAAATGTATATCTTCAAGAAAGAGGGCAGCGAAAGCTTCATCCAGGGCGACATCAACCACGACAAGCGCATCGACGAAAACGACCTCACCTCTTATATGAACTATACGGGTCTGCGTGCTGGCGATGCCGACTTCGACTACGTGAAGGACGGTGACATCAACCAGAACGGACTCATCGACGCTTACGACATCTCTGTGGTCACCACGGAACTTGATGGCGGCGTTCGCAACAGCAACGATAAGGTGAGCGGCTCGCTCGTGCTCACGCCAAACAAGAAGACGTTTGCCGCTGGCGACATCATCGAAATCAAGGTGTCGGGCAAGGACCTCCACTACGTGAATGGCTTGAGCTTCGCTTTGCCATACAACGTCAACGAACTGGAATATGTTGGCACAACGCTGGTGGGCATGAAGGAAATGGATAACCTCACCTACGACCGCTTGCACACCAACGGCCAAAAGGCGCTCTATCCGACCTTCGTCAACCGTGGCAACAATTTCCTCCTTGACGAAGGTAGCCCCGAGCTCTTCACCATCAAGTTTAAGGCCAAGAAGGCTGGCAAGTTCAACCTCAAGGCCCAAGATGGCATGCTCGTCGACCGCAACCTCGGAACGGTGAAGTTCTGATAAACCGCAAAAAACGGCTGATGGCCTCGTCGGCGGCAACGCCCTGAGGCCATAGCAACACATAATAGTCTCTCTGCTCCTTTCGCCCCGCCAGTACAGCGGCAGCGGAAGGTGGCAGCTAAACGATAAGCCCCGCGGCATTCCTTGTTTCATCAAGGAGCGCCGCGGGGCTTTTTGTATGCGACCCAGTGGGAAACTCACAGTTTTTGGGGGTATAAGTGGGTGTTCAAAATCCAGAAAATCAAGGTTGGCAAGGAGGCGCTGCGCGAACATTCGGCGAAGGTCTGAGGCGAAGCACTGTAGCTCACTT
>OHAU01001433.1_pt1 | contig 27778 bp, 20 predicted proteins | sample 1577181 | NCBI WGS metagenome assembly OHAU01 (sample SAMEA3541472, study PRJEB24748) | human gut metagenome | biome: human gut; feature: human-associated habitat; material: faeces | place: China | collected 2012 | reverse complement strand
GATGAGGTTTTGTTTGATTATTTTTTTGCAACACTAAGTTATTTTCCATTAATTTTCCCAAGTGTCGTAACAATATGGCTGCTTGATGAAACCGTTGCCATTTGCTCATCATAGATTAATTTCAATAATAGTAAATAAATTGTTGCCAGCTTCGGTAATTTCTCTCCCCACAGCGTTTCGCCTTGGATATAAATAATTCCCATGTGCACATTTTCACATAACTGAATTCCTGATATCGCAAAGTATGCTTTTAGAAATTCGAAATGTCGCGTACATACGCGATAATCTTTTTCATACTGCAGTCGACCTGCCCGGCGGTCAAATTTTTGTTCTAATATAAATGTCTGACGAAAAAGCGTCTGGATTATTTCGGTAATCGCTTCCTGCTCTTCCTGCAGCAATTGTTCGTAGTATTCTATCATTTGTTTTTCCTCTTATATTCCTCTTCGCACAAATTTTAAAGCCGGATACTTATAACATCCATTTTCAATCTGTGGCGTATCCTCTTCAAGCACAATATATTTGCTGTTTCTTCTTGTGCTATAGTCATATGCCAATATCAGTTTCTCGAAGGACTCTTCATCTGCTATTTTCAATTTCTCTACATCCATAACATCATCCTTCATATGTTCCTCAATAAAAGCTTCGATTTCCTGCTTGCTGTATCTTTGCTGAATTCTATTCAGTTTCAATACATCTTCTCTGTTCAAGTCCTCTATCGTCTCATCCTCTGCCATCTGACTGATGAAATCTTCCCTTGGCTTTCTCCGTTTATACAAAGATTTCTCCGACAACATTTCCAATAGAGACATATTCATCCGCTCCCCGGTAAGCTGCAGCATTTCCTCATAAGAATAACCATTTCCACGATTTTCCACCTGTGTATTCTGTTCTTCTGTCACAGCTGCCGACATCTGATTAAGCAATTGAACAACCAAACCTTTCGTATCTGTTTCTCCGCTGAGCAGATAATTCAATCTTGTAACCGTCGCTCTTACATATTTGGTATGTTCCTTATCCATGTTTGAAATCCGATGTTCAATATCATCAAATCCTCTCTCAATCATATCCAACAAGTCTACCACGTCATCCTTCGTATCCCCCATTGCCTTAGAACGCTCTCTGACCAGCCCTATCCACTCTTCATTTTCTCTCATGTCACGCAGACATTTCTTAATATCCGTCTTGTAAATATAAAAGTTATCAGATGTCTTCAATATATGATATTTTTTACGCACGATTTCTTCTACATAACCTTCCAAATGTTCTTTTAACAGATCATGGTAAGATTGCTGATCCAATAATCGTCCGAAAAATTTATCCATATTATGAAGCATATCCTGCAGTGCTTTATTCAATCTTCTTGTATTAACCAATGCAGTCCGCAGCATACTTAAGTTTACTCTGGAATCATTTTTGAAAGAAAATGGTGTCGCATATACATTCTGAATATAAATCTCAGTCTCTTCCATATCTTCTGAGCCCAAACGTTCAAATGCATCAATAAAAATCGCCGCATAATCCGGAATTACAATATTGGTTGCAAGCGTATTATAGTCTTCTAGTTTTTTAAGCCATCCTGTCCGAAGCAGCCATTTCAATGTTCTGCTCGCCGGTGTCTCCAATAAATCGAACTCTGTTTCATCCTCTTCCTGTTTTAACTGAAAATGTTTCTTTATATACATATCACTTAACACTTGAATACAAACTTCCCGTGTTAAGAAATAATTACTGTATTGATATTCTTCATTGATATTCAATAACGCCTCCATATAAGCCTCCCGGTTAACCGACCGGAACAGCCCCCAGAATTTATCTGGAATTTCAAAACGTAACTGCATAGAATCTCCTTATCTGTTCGTGCTTATCTGGATGATTGTCCAAAGAATCTTATATACTCTATATTTCTTCTATTTTCTCTCAATCATCACTTTGCCCTTTATTATAACACGAGAGCTTACAAAAATGCAGTATAAAGCAGACGGCAGATTTTCTACACAGATTTTTTTCATCTTTCCATTTTATAAAAATTTCATGATTTCCTTAGTTTTTTCAGACTTTTTCGCTTGAATTCCTTAACATTTCGTACTACACTATCTTTTACTAAAGATGAAAGGATTGAAAACATATTATGCAAGAAGTAAAATCACCAAAACGACCTATGATTTTTTATTATATTATTGCACTTGTCGCCATTCTTTGTATAAACTTTCTTCTCCTTCCTGCGCTGGAACAACGTCAGGTCAAAGAAGTAGATTACGGCACATTTATGACAATGATTGATGAAAAACAAATCGATTCTGTAAACATCGAATCAAATCAAATCATATTTACAGATAAATCAGGAGATACAGTATATAAAACCGGGATTATTGAAGATCCAGATCTCGTAACCCGGCTTCACGAATCTGGTGCTAAATTTTCATCCGAAATCATTGAGCCGACATCTCCAATTATTAGTTTTTTTATGGCCTGCCTTCTTCCAATGTTGATCATGATTGCACTTGGCCAATGGCTGTCCAAAAAAATGCTGTCTAAGATGGGTGGCGGAATGAATTCCATGCAATTTGGTATGGGAGGAAAGAGTAATGCAAAAGTATATGTCAAATCTTCCAGTGGTATTAAATTTTCTGATGTTGCCGGTGAAGACGAAGCAAAAGAGCTTTTATCTGAGTTAGTAGATTATTTACACACCCCGGAAAAATATCGTGAGATAGGTGCCTCTATGCCAAAAGGTGCGCTGTTAGTAGGCCCTCCTGGAACCGGTAAAACATTACTTGCCAAAGCAGTTGCCGGTGAAGCCAATGTTCCATTCTTCTCTATTTCAGGTTCTGAATTTGTTGAGATGTTTGTTGGTATGGGAGCTGCCAAGGTGCGTGATCTGTTCAAACAGGCAAATGAGAAAGCTCCTTGTATTGTATTTATAGATGAGATTGATGCGATTGGAAAGAAACGTAACGGACAAATGTCCGGAAACGATGAACGCGAGCAGACTTTAAATCAGTTGCTTACTGAGATGGATGGATTCGACGGCTCTAAGGGAGTTGTTATTCTTGCCGCAACAAACCAACCAGATTCTCTCGATCCTGCACTCCTCCGTCCAGGACGTTTTGACCGTCGTATTCCGGTCGAACTCCCAGATCTGCAAGGACGTATTGATATTTTAAAAGTACATGCCAAGAAAATTCGTGTTGGAGATAACGTCGATTATGCTGCTGTTGCCAAAGCTGCTGCCGGCGCCTCCGGTGCTGAACTTGCTAATATTGTAAATGAAGCTGCCCTTCGTGCTGTCCGTGACAATCGTAAGTTCGTCACACAGGCAGATATGGAAGAAAGTGTAGAAGTTGTTATTGCCGGATATCAAAAGAAAAACCGAGTTCTCTCCAATAAAGAAAAACTCGTTGTATCTTATCATGAGGTCGGTCACGCACTTGTCGCCGCGAAACAGACAGAATCTGCTCCGGTACACAAAATCACCATTATTCCAAGAACTTCCGGTGCCCTTGGATATACGATGCAGGTTGAAGACGGAGAGCATTTCCTCATGACAAAGGAAGAGCTGGAAAATAAAATTGCAACATTTACCGGTGGACGAGCTGCCGAAGAACTGATCTTCCATCAGATTACAACCGGTGCTTCCAACGATATTGAACAGGCCACAAAACTTGCTAAAGCAATGATTACCCGTTATGGTATGAATGAAGAATTCGATATGGTTGCAATGGAAACTATGACCAACCAATATCTCGGTGGTGACAGTTCTATGACTTGTTCACTCGAAACGCAAACCGAAATTGACAAAAAAGTCCGCGATCTTGTAAAATTGCAACATTCAAAAGCTTATAAAATACTTGAAGATAATGTTGGTAAATTGCATGAACTGGCTCAATATCTGTATGAGCATGAGACGATTACAGGTGAAGAGTTCATGGAGATTTTGAATAAACCGGTTGAGATTCCGGCGAAAGAGACTGACGAAGCATAGCATTTTTTATTAGGCTTCCTTCATATGGCTTAAACCAGTGGGCATAAACCAGTGGGGACGGAGTTTTCGGCTCATTATGTGTTCCCACTGGTTTCTTTTTATAGCTCTGTTGATAACTATAATGTTAACAACTTTTGATCCAGTTCTTCCAGCTTCTCCTGTGACAAAGATTTTTGATTTTTATTCAATATTCTCGGCGTAATCCAATCCTTTATAAACACCGGAAGTTCTTCACTTAGCATCGGCAAATATGTTAAAACCAGTTCTTTTGCTTCCGGACTTTCTAACAATTCACATACTCTTGTATCTATACTGTACTTGCCGATTCGTCCATCATTCACCCCATATACCGTAAACTCACCCAACATTTCCTTCAGCCATCTCACACTCAGTTGAAACCATTGCGCCACATCCGGATTTACCCTGTTTTTATCTCCCACGCTGGTTAATGGCTTTGCAAGTGAAAATCCATGTTCACCTTTTCTGAAAATATGAACTTCAAATTCCACATTTTTCTGTTCCAAACATTGCGCAAACACCAGAATGTGTTTCGGCGGTGTCACCTTATCATCTCTTGTTCCAAACAGAAATGTCGGCGGCGTTTTCTCATCTATACATTCTATAATATCCGGACACTCCAGTGCACGTAACTCACTGTGAAGAATTCCCGGATATCCCAGTAACAGCACATCCGGTCGCTGTGGTCCATGTGTTGCTGTAGCTGCCGCAAGATGTGTTCCTCCGGAAAATCCTAATAGTGCTAGTTGTTCTTTTCCTATACAGTATTCCTCTCTGCAATCCCGAGTCCATTCTAATGCTTTTTGTGCATCCGTCATGGGATCTTCTATTGTAGCATTTTCCTTATCTGTCACTGTTGTATATTTTAATGTAAATGCCTGATATCCTTCTGCCAGATAGGCTAACGCAATCGGTTCAGACTCCAGAAAACTACAAGTTCTAAAACCTCCACCTGGAAATATCAAAATTGCCGGATACTCCTTAATATTGTCCGTCTCATCATTCAGTTCGTGAAGATACCCCGTCAGTTCCGCATATTCACCTATTTTTTTCTTTATAATTCGCATGCTGATTTATCCCCGCTTTCCAAATATTCAACTTGATACCGAACCGCCTGTCTCGGAACAAATATCGAGCAGATTGAAACGATTTCTTTTACTCGCTTTTCTGCTCCACCGCCTCCTGCCGGCCCATTCGTATAAAGCGCTTCCACTTCATTTGCAAGCAATTCTGCCTGTAATCGTTCTGTCGTTCTTCCGCTCACATGAAGTCTTACTTCTGTTGGAGTTCCAGCATTCATCTTGGATGTGAGCAAATCACCATACAAAGAATTATATCCTATAAAATCTGCACGATATTCATCCAACTGAATTCCTGTTAAGTTGATTCTTTTCTCTATAATATCAGCAGCCATACGTGCCCTCTCCAATGCAGTCTCACCTCCATAAGAAATCTCACCTTCTCCGATAAAGCAATCCTTATATCCAACACTTACTTTCAAAGTTTCCGGACGACCATGCGTTGTCGCATTATGTGCCAGTACTCTGTTTTCTCCTACTTGTGTAAATACTACATTTGAAAAGTCTGCTGTTGCATCCGGTGTCAGATAAGCTTTTGGATTATGAATCTCATATATTGTCTGCTCTTTGCAGATATCTACGCTTACCAGACCTCCGGAGCCTTCTACTTTTGTTACGACAAAGCTGCCGTCTTCATGAACTTCTATCAAAGGGAATCCTAATTTATATAAATCCGGCACATCTTTGATTCCCGTATCTGCATAGTATCCGCCAGTCACCTGTCCTGCGCATTCAAGCAAATGTCCAACCAGCACAGCTTGTCCCATTTGATCCGGATTGTTTTCTAAATCCCATCCAAATTCATGTACCAGTGGTCCAATGGAGAGTGCCGGATCTGACACACGCCCTGTTATTACAATGTCTGCCTGTTCATTTAACGCTTCCTGAATTCCTTCCGAACCCATATATACATTTGCAGAAATTAAAGAATCTTTTAATTCTTCCAATGGCTTCCCGTTTTCCAGAACTATATGATCCTTATATTTATCCAATTCATCTGTTATATCATCCCCTGTTACGCAGGCAATCTTCAATCCTGAAACGCCTATCTCTTCCGCAATTTTTTTCGTCTGTTTTGCCGCAGCCTTCGGATTTGCTGCACCCATATTTGTAATCATCTTTACATGATTTTTTGCTAACAAAGGCAATATCTTTTTCATACGATATTCCAGTAATTGATTGTATCCCTTTTCTGGGTCTTTCTCCTTATCCTGCTGTCCGATTGCAACCGTTCTTTCTGCCAGACATTCAAATATAATATAGTCCAGCTTTCCTTTCTCAATCAATTCCATCGCCGGTTCAATTCGATCTCCCGCATAACCGGCTCCACTTCCGATTCGAATCGTCTTCATTATCGCTCTATCTCCATTTCCAATAATGCCATGCCTAATGTTTTACCATGTCGGTCTATCGCCAGAGAATGTGTTACCCCACCGCCCAGTGTATGGTCCAGAACAAAATTCAAAGCATGCAATCCATCCAGTTCATATCGAACAACTTCTCCTTTGCATATCTCCTGAAAATATTCTTTTACCACTTCTTCTGTTAATACTTCTTTTAAAAATTCGTAATCTGCCTCATTATAGGGAATTACAGAAATATTGGAAATATCCCCTTTATCTCCGGTTCTTGAGTGTGCAATTTCTCTCAATTTCATCTCATTGCCTCCTTCTTTTTATACTCAAATCTTACCATTTCGCATTCTTTCCACAATAAAACGAGTGGTAATTTCTAAAATTTTAGAAATTATCACTCGTCCCTAATCTTCCTTTATAAATTGCTTCTATCCACTATATACTCAATCGTTTCTGGAACCTTCACATCCAATTCAACTTCTTTTCCACTTCTTCTTGCCGATACCTTAATCTCACCCTGCGGTGTATTGAAAGTACATATAAAATAGTTCACCGTATTTGGCATATAAGGTTTTAATGTAACCTTAGAAAATCCAGGTTCCTCTGGAATAATTCCTGCGATACCATTATAATACCATTCAATAATATGTCCCATCATATCGTGACAATGACTTCTTGGATTATTTTCCCAATATTCACCCAAAGTTGTCTCTCCATCTAAAATAAATGCATAATAACTTGGGTGTTCTTCTCTTAATATAAATTGCGCAATCAAATCATTCATTCCATTTTCACGCGCTGTCTGAATTACATATGGAAGTCCTACTTCTCCGGCAATAAAAGCCTGCTCATTCACAAGTGTCTGACGGAAAGCCTTTACTATATCGTCTTTCTTATTTTCTGGAACAAGCCCCCAGTATAATGGAAGTGCCTGACTTGCCTGTGTCATAACTAATTTATCCGGATGATCCCAGTTTTTATAACACCAGTATCCTTCCTCATTCTGTACAAGTAGTTTCTCATTATAGTTACTCTTAATTTCATCTGCATATGTTTCTAATGTTCCTTTATCTTCATCTTTTCCAAGCATCTCTGCAAATCTTGCCAACACTTTTGCGTCTGCATAGAAAAAGGCAGTCTCAATATTTTCTCTTGCAAGTTCATTTCTTGGATTTCCCCAATCTCCTAATCCATGATTGATAAACCCATCTTCCGTCACTTTCGTTTGAAGATATTTGAAATATTTCATTCCCGCATCATAATTATCTTCAATAATTTTCTGATCCCCATAGAAAATGTAATGCCAATACGTTCCTATAATACAAGTACTTCCCCATGGAATAATATCATAAAAGCTTCCCATCCCCGGAACCGGAAGTACATTTGGAATATAACATGGCGCCTGTCCCGGCATGAGTCCATCTCCTGGATAAAATTTATTTCCTTCATAATCATAGAAATAATCATCCGCTGTATGCTGTTGCACTCTCATGTCTAATAAAAATTTTTCCCAAAGTTTTTTCCCGTTTTTCATATACATGATTGCCGGTGCCATTAAATGATTTGGCTCCTGCCATGCAAAACGTTCAATCGTTGGACAGTCCGTATGCACACTCATCATATTCGCTTCAACTGCTTTTTCCACCATATCATAGATTTGATTATATCTCTCATCATCACATTCAAATGTTCCGCTTTCCTCATAAGCACTTGTAATTGCATGCCCTTTCATTTCACCAATTTCAACAGCATCTGATTTTGCTTCAACACCCATGAATCTCCCTGCAAAATACGTAAAAACTAATTTACACGTTTCCCATTCATCATCTTTTCCAACAATGTAAGTAATACAATTATCTATCATCATCCAGTTCTTTGCCATCTGATCTACATCACCTTCTGGTGAAAGTTTCTCTGCTGCAAGAAAATGAATTTCATCTCCTGCTTTTCCTTTGACCTTTACTTCTAACATACCGGACATATTCTGCGAAAAATCATAGATTTTACGAATTTCCCCTGACTCTTTATCCGCGTAATCGTGAAGATATTTTCCTTCATAAGTATGAATTACTTTAATTGGTGGCTGAGTTTGATTTTGTAGCTCTCCTTTCGGCTCATCCTCCTCTGCTACTATCTTCGCTTTTTCCCACTTAGAATCATCAAATGCTATCGTATTCCATCCAATCTGTGTTTTTCGCCCATCAATATATTCTGACCCATATACATTCGAAACAGTCACCATATGTTCTGCCACTTTAAATGTATCATCTGCTGTCATCACATCCTTGGTTCCATCTTTGTATTCAACCTCTAGGCACATAGCAAATACAAGACTTTTGCCATATGCGTGATATGGATTTGGATTCGGCGGCATAAACGCTGGAAATGCGAACGTATAATGATCGTTATTCATAATAAACCATCCATTTCCAATCTCTGCACCGATTGTATTTACACCTTCTTTTAAATACTTTGTTACATCAAATGTAACATACTGGATCAGTTTGTCATAGTTTGTCCATCCCGGATCCAAGACATGGTCCTAAACCTTCGCTCCGTTAATGTAAAAGTTGAACTGTCCCAATCCACATACATATGCAACTGCATTTGTAATCTTTTTTGTAATCTCTATATTCTTTCTTGTATAAAATGGACGTTCACTGCCATTTGTAATCCATTTTCCTAAGCTGTTCATTTTTATCCTCCTAAATAAGCTGTAAAAAGAACAACTTATCTTGCAGTTCTTCTTACAGCCTATTTATAAATTCTTATCGTTTATTATTTAACTTGTTCTTTTCTTCTTTCTAATTCTACCAATACTTTATCTGCCTCTTGATCATAATGATAGAATACTTTTAACAGAATAATGATGATGATTTCCAAAACTGCCGGTATAATAGCAAACAGTGAAATAATACCTATGTTTGTTGCCTGATTCTGTACTCCGTTTGCCACATATCCAGTTAAAGCAAGCACCCATCCAACCATTGCTGCTGCGAGTCCTGAACTAAGTTTCTGCGAAAAACTTGTAATCGCAGATCCGACACCTTCAATTCGTTTATTGAAAAGGAATTCACCATAATCAATACCATCGGAAGCCAATGTTGCTACAGGTACTGATAATGGTCCCGTTGCTAATCCTCCGATCACTGTTCCAACGATCAAAACCGGTACGTTTAAGCTCAGCGCTGCAAGTGCTTTAATAATACTTCCTATCATCTGTCCAGCTGCGCCTATATACATTGATTTTTTCTTTCCAAATTTCATCAGGCATGGACCTGTAAGAACTGCAATACTAATAAGTGTTGGAACAACACCAACCAGACTCAATGAAGTCATAAGCATTGGATCGCCCATTGAATAAGTATAAAAATAAGTCTGTGAACATGTTCCAAGCTGTACCATAAGATTTACTACAACTGTCATCACAAGAGCAAGTACCAGATATTTGTTCTTCACAAACATCTTTGTCCCCTCTAAGAAACTCACTGCTTCTGCTTTTTCGTTTGTTACACTTTCAACCGATTGTACATATTCTTTTGTAAAGAAGAAACCGATCAAAAGACCAATTGTTACTAATGCTCCGTAAATCATAAACAATGTTCGCCATGCTTTTATATCTCCTCCAAGAGAAAAGATAAGTGGAAATGTAAATGAGCATCCTAAAATTGTTCCACCTAATCCAACAAACATTGCGAATGTTGATAAAATTCCACGTTCTTGCATATTCTGTGTCATAAGAGGCATCAAAGCATTTTTAACGATTCCTGTCATTGTATACATAATCGTTGTATATAAATTATATGTAACAAATGCATAAATCAATTGCATTGTGCTTGATCCATTTTGAGGAATAAAGAAAATCAGTGCCAGTGATAAGCCCGTTGGAACTGAAAGCCATAAAAGCCATGGTCTGGCTTTTCCCCATTTTGTTCTCGTATGGTCTACAATCGTTCCTGCAACTAAATCACTGATTCCATCAAATAACTTAGATATGAAGAACATCGTACCAACCATTCCTGCTGCCAATCCGATATTATCTGTATAGAACATTGTTAAGAATGCCGCGATAATTGAATTTGCAACCTCTGGAAGTCCGCCAATTGCATATGCCAGACGTTCCGATAATTTTAGTTTCCCATTTTCTTTCGTATTCATCTTTACACCCTTCCTTTCAAATTTATATGTATTATAAAAAAATGTAGGTGAGTAGACTAGTCAGAAAAGTGACATAGTGAAAACAATAAATGACACTGTATTATTTTTCATGACATTTTGTGTTATACTGTTTACAAGCAATAAAAAGAGAAAGGGACGCTATTCATGAAATTATTTTCACCTGCCATCTACAATAAAAGCACGATATCTTCCTGTTCAGGCGAGACGATGTTGAAAATAGAAGACTTTCTAAAAGAATGCTTTCTGCAGTATGATACTGAAAACGCTCACCTGTACAACGTTTCCGCACTCGAAGAAATACGTAGCTTTTTACACAAAGAAATCCTGAATCAATTTCATGTTGACATTTTCTTGGAGGAAACTCTTTCTGAAGATTTTTTTAGGAACTTTGATCATGATGTCTTCCTTGTACGGCACCCCAGATTTCTTCCCGCTTTCCCTCACTCTCATGATTTTTTTGAAATCATGTGTGTGTTAAATGGCAGCTGTTCAAACTCCATTGGTGGACAAACATATATGCTTCAAGCCGGGGCGCCGCCGTACAATTCCCGGTATCCAGCATCTGCCCTCCTCTATCACCTTCCCTGAAAAGAGACGGCATAAACAGAAAGCCGACCAATGCCGCAGCTATGGCAATACCCGTAGAAACGGTTATCCACAAACGATGCCCTGCCGGCTTGCTACCATACGTATGTTTCCGCACATTACGCTGCATTTCGTCAAAGAAACCTTCGGGCACACGATAGGGAGTCTTTTTTCCTATATCATCAAAATCAAACTCTTTTTTCATAATCTCAATTATTTAGTATGTACTCTTTAATCTTTTCCTTCGCATAATGATAATTCACCTTAAGCGTATCTGCCTTACCGTCGAGAATGCGGGCGATTTCCTCGTAATCAAGTTCATCATAGTAGCGGAGATTGAATATCAACCGTTGCTTCTCCGGCAATCTCAATATGGCTTCCTGAAACTTGACGGCCAGCTCATTTTCATAATCCACATAGTCGGAAGCCTTCAAACTGGAAATCAGGCTCTCCTGAATGTCTTCGGTCGAAACGGTTTCCCGCCTTTTACGGCTATTCAACAAGCGGAGACTTTCATTCGTTGCAATCCGGTAAATCCATGTGCTCAGTGAACTCTCGCAACGGAATTGCTCCCAATGCCTGTACACCTGAATAAAGACTTCCTGCAATACATCCTCCGCATCTTCGTGCAGCACTACCAAACGCCGTATATAATAATATATCGGTTCCTGAAAACATTCCACCAACAGTTGGAAGCCCTGTTCACGGTTGGATTTATATATTTGTCGAATCTTGTTTTCGTTTATCATCAGTTCATCCGGGTTTTACTGGTTAGAAAGGAGAAATGGGAAGAAGTTAAATGAGACGGAGCGTATTTGTCGTTTATTAACAAAAAAAGTCGGGGCTGCATCTTTACAAGACACAGCCCCGACCCATCTGTTTATAAGTTTACGGCAATTACCAGAATCTGTTTCGCTCAGGATTATACTCAAATCCCACTCTTTTCAGTGTCCGGACAATTACTTCTTTCTCAACGTTCATATCCTCACAAAGTGCATCCAGTGAAGGATAGAAATCACGCAATTTCATATTGATGAAGCTGTACAGCATCATCGGATCTTCAGGCAATTTCATAGTCACAATCTTTGTTTAAATTAAACACTAATACCGGGCGCAAAAATACAATAAAATATCATACGAAAGAGTATTATCCCTTGAAATCTGCAAGTTATCCATGCAAACGATTGAAATGGCACGTCAATTAAAACGTTGCGGTCCCCTCTGGCTAACGATTACATAGATAATGACCGGCGCTCCGATAATCGGTGTAACTGCATTCAAAGGTATAATACCTGCCTCACCGGGCAGAACGCAAATCAGGTTGCAAAGCAATGCTACCGCTCCACCGCTCAAGATAGTCACAGGCAACAAGGAGTTGTGATTGGCTGTCCGCAATACCATACGGGCTATATGAGGAACGGCAAGTCCGATAAATGCAACCGGTCCGCAAAAAGCGGTGGTTATGGCAGTCAGCAAACCGGTGATGACCAAAAGCCAGTTGCGCACATATCGTATATTGATTCCCAAATTCTCCGCATACCGCTCTCCCAGCAATAATGCGTTCAGAGGTTTTATCAGTAATAAAGAGCCGAATAATCCGGCAACGGTCACCAATGCGAAAGCAGGCATTTGCTGGAGAGAGACACCGCCAAAATTACCCAATCCCCATACCATATAAGATTGCACTCCCTCTGCCGTAGCAAAGAAATTCAGCAGGGCAATGGCGGACGAAGCGATATAACCTATCATGATACCCGTTATCAGCAACATGACATTGCTTTTTAACAGCGTAGAAAAGAAAAGGATAAGTCCCATTATCAGCATAGCACCTACAAACGCCCCAGCCAATACGGAGAAGAAACCGGACAAACTGAATGTTCCGGCAGATATGCTTCCACCAAAAAACAGCATCACGAACGCCACTCCCAGACTCGCCCCGGAGTTAATGCCCAGAATAGACGGGCCTGCCAGCGGATTCTTAAAAGCGGTCTGCAACATCAGTCCGCAGACTGCCAGTGCACCTCCGCAAAGCAATGCTGTCAAGGCTTGAGGCAGGCGGGACTCCCATACAATAAAACTCCAGCTTGCCTTCTCGCCTTCATGCCCCATGAGTATGCTGAAAACATCGGATACGGGAATCGGAACCGACCCTATCAGCAGATTAGCCATAAACAGTAATACAATTACCATTCCTAATCCGATGCCATATTTCCATCCTTTATTCATTCAATTTGCAAAAATAGCGCAAACCGCCTAAATCTCCTATTTCGGGATGTAAAATCTGTATCAAATCCGACAACAAATAGTCCGGACGGAAAGGAGTTTCTTCATAAAAAGGAACTTTTACCGTGTTACATCCGTAAATATTCCGTGTTTTGAATGCTTTGAAGCCAGTATAACCTATATAATCGGCTTTCAAATCAGAGTAGGTCATATCACGGTCTCGATTGTACTTAATAGTCCATACATCTGCATCACCAGCCTTGTCAAAAACTGTTTCAAAAGCCAAAGGAATGGAACCGCTGTGTTTATCTTCCGCAAAAGCATAACGCCCGCAGGCATCATTAAACAAACGTCCGATTGTACTGCAACCACCCGGTACATACCAGGCAGAACCGCTTTTCAGTTCACTGACAATAGACAAAGACGAAGACGAAAGTGAAGCACGTTTTCTAAGCTGGTTATAACAACTATCCACCTCGGCAAAAAGGCTGTCGGCTTTTGAGACAACACCAAAAAGCAACCCGTAGAAACGCATCCATTCGGCACGCCCCAAAGCGGAAGTCTCCATATAGTCGGCACACTCGATAATAGGAATATTCAGCTTTTCAATACGTCCGTAACCACCGCTATTCTCAAACGGAGAAAGCAAAATAGCATCGGGATGCAGGTCGATAATCTTTTCCATATCAGGATTCATACCGTCACCACAGTCGGTAACCGTTCCGTTACGGTATCCGTCCTGTATAACCGGGAGTTTAATGTACTTCAAGTCACACACACCGCCTATACTGCCTGCAGCTCCCAACTTATCCATAAGACTGCAATGAACCGAGGAATAAATGACCGATTTGCGAAGCGGAGTACGGACAATTGTCCCCTCGGGCAGGTGAATCGGCAAAGGCTGGGATGCCGGAACCAAGATATAGGTGTGCAATGTTTTCAGGGTATCCCAAGGGTTACGTAAAGTGGCAATAATGTAGTCGGGATAATTTACTAACGTGAGGTTATCGGCATAACGCAGAGGGATAGTATCACCGGATATAAAAACAGAGACAGTCTTGTCCTTCCCACTACAAGCGGAAAGGAACAAGACCAGTGTCAGCATAAGAAACAATAATGTAACTTTTCTCATTTTTAATTAAAGAATACAGCAGAATTGGGATTCTGACCACCACAATCGAACTTTTCTATGAAAGTTCCATCTTTCTTGAAACGGTAAATGTTGCCATTACCTGCAGCAAAATAGGTTGTACCAATATAAATATCACCATTATCATCATTCACCTGTAACATAGACGTACTTGTTGTTGCCAGTTCTTTAGGAGCATCATCTTTCAAGAAAGAAGACTGGTTCAATGTTTTGGTTTTAATATTATAAGTACTGAAATGATTGGTTGTAACAGCAGGATTTACATTCCAGTTTGTCAATGAATTAATCAGATACACTACATCATCATCTGCAGCCATATAAGTAGCGTGACCAATGTTAGTCACCTCGTTACTATTGGCCGGATCTATTATTTGTAAAACATAACCCTCCTCTACAAAAGAATAGTCCCATGCTATGAGAAATATCTTATCATCTTCTTCCATCAAAACATTAGGATTTGTTGCCACAGCTAACTTTTCTTTTAAAGTAAATGTAGCCAAATCCACAACAAATACATCATTCAGATAAACCCACTTCCCGTCAACCTGCTTATAAGAATTAGCCACATAAAGCATGTTATTACTAATTGCTACACCTTCCAGATTATAGCCATTCTCAATAGCTAACTTCTTTTCCACGTTTAACGTATTGGCATTAATCTTTGCCACGACACCACCATAGAAAGAAGCATAAATATAACCGTTTTCGGCTGCTATTGCACGGATACCAGCCGCCAAATCCGGATCATCCACAAATGACGCACGAGTCTGTTCCACACCGGCTGCATTCAGTTTTACCAGATAGTTGGAGCCATATACTGCTACATACATACATTCATTGTATTCAATCATCGTCTGACCAAGGTCTCCCAACTTAGCCTTATTTTGTTTCTGAAAAATATCACCGATAAAATCAGCACCTCCATTAGGAGCATAAAAAGCAATATTTGCGTTGTTAGCACCTTGCGTACCTGCATTCAGGAAAAAGGCACGCACTTGCGGCAAAGCAACTGTTGAGCCTGAATCATCTAACAAATCGTCATCATCACTACAAGACGCAAATGAAACACTTAACGCGAGCATACAAAGCATGCTGACTAATAAACTTCTTACTTTCATAATTCTTACTTATTTAATTGGTTAAAATTCAATTGTTCCCGTCAGTCGCCAAGAGCGTCCCGGCATAGGATAATATTTTATCACATCATACTGTGTATCTGTCAGATTAATGATTTCGGCCTGCAAACGCAATTTACAATGCCGAAAAGAGAAGTTTCTGGAAAGACTGACCGTATGCTCCATGTATCCGTCAATTCTATTCTCAGGTATATTCTGTGACATACTATACCGCTCGCTTACCCCTACAATGGAATACCCCACATTAACCCACGGCATTTCCAAAACTGCAGATACATTCCCGCTATGCTTAGGGGTGTAAGGCAGCTGATCTTTATAACTTTTGGAAGTGGCATCGGTCAAGTCTATAGCTTTCTGCCAAGTATACCCACCCGACACAACAAGCACCGTATTTTTACCTAATGAAGCTGCCGCCGCCAATGTAGCATCCATTCCCGTAACATGAACTTTTCCATAATTAGCCATCTTCCAGGCATAGGTGGTAGGGAATGCAACGATCTTATCAGTCACATCATTATAATAACCGTCAACAGTGACTGATAGATAATTTAAAAAAGAAGAAAAGGACCTGCTCCATGTTATGCCCATATTATACTCATTAGCCTTTTCCGGACGCAGACTTCTGTTGCCCAACCGATAATAATACAGGTCATTGAATGTAGGCATACGGAAAGTACTTTTATACATTAACCGCAAAAAGAGCAATTGTTCTTGCCAGGGCTGTAAACTAACCGTAAAAGAAGGAGCCAGACGTTGAAAGTCAGCAGGTGCATCACCTATTTTCACATGTTCGGTTACATTGGTATAGACCAACGAACCGGTAGCTGTTATCCTACCCTGCCGATAACGAGCGTTAAAAGCTGTCAAAGAAGTATATCTTATAGGAAAAGGACAGTCCGGTAAATTACTGCGCAATTTATTGATAATTCCGTCTTGCGCCAAAGATAAAGACAAAACATTCCATGGACGATATAATGCAGTTGCCGACAAATAATATTCATCCTGCCGATGCACAGCCCGGTACAACCCGTCTGCATACTCATTGCCCTTATCTTCGTATTTATTCCATCCATGATTATATTTGGCTTGTGCCTGTAAAAACCATTTCTGTGAAAAATCCTTCTTGTAACGAGTTTGTATAAAAACATTCTCATCCCAAAGAGTTTCATCTGAAATAGGATTATAAAGTGTCACCGAACCGGGCAACCCCCGTTTTGAATAAAAGTAATAGGCCTTCAATTCCAAATTACTACTATCTTTGAAAGTATGAAATAAGGTAGGCTCTATCTGATAAGTATAGATTGCCGAATTATTACGCTTTTCTTCCGTCACATATTTTCCGTTCACTAACGTGAATGGATAATTACCATCAGCCCGCATATAATTTCCATTCAACGAAAAGGAAGTACGGCTACCTGCTTTCTGCCACCACCGGATTGAAGGACTGACGTAGCCAAAAGAACCGCCTCTCATCTGCACTCGAAATGCGGAATTACGTTCATTTTCAAAATGCGGTTTTTCCGTTTCAATACTCAACACCCCTGCCGATGCATACATACGTGCCGATTGCAACAAGTCTTCCGGTTGCCCGATATTCAGGGAAAGCACAGAGACATTATCCAACGAAAAACGACCAATATCTATTTGTCCCGCCTGGCAGTTGCTCACAACAACCCCATCATAACTGACAGCCGTATGTGCCGCTCCCATATTACGGACGGAAACGGTTTTCAACCCACCTATTCCTCCATAGTCCTTTACATTAGTACCGGCAAAACGCCGTACGGCATCTGCCATATTCTGTATGCCCAATTGGCTAATATCCTGTTGCGACAAAGTCTGGATGGGAACTGATGAAGTTACTTTATTAGGTAATCTACGGGCTGTCACTGTCACCTTCTCTATTTGGTGCACTTTTCCTGTAATTGTATCCCTGACCGCTTCTTGTGCAGAAAGGGAAACTGCACACAAAAAACCGATAGCACAGACTATCCGTACTTTAGTTCTTCTCGCCATACAAAGTAAGCAAAGATTATCTTAAAACCACTTACACACTGCCCGCTTTCCTCGAACGGACAATTTTTTGACTTCGTTTTGCAGGTCTTCTGACTTATTCCTGATGTATCACCTTCCCATTCTTCAAGAACAGTGGCATTAGTATTTAATACATCCTTAACGGAACTCACAGCAGCGGGACTGTTCGGGACTTTCACCCGATTCCCTTTTCATCCGCTTCTCCGGATAGAGAACGCGAAACAAAACGTCGGCAAAGATAGGAATATATATAATAAGTCTATTAATCTTACAACAGTTTCTTCAAAAAAACATTCATTATTTTATAAGAAGCATAACTTAACCCCTTTCTGCGGAAGGTAACCGATGAAAGGAAAAACGGGCACATATACAAGAACATAATGCTCCCATAAAGAACAGAAATCCGGCAGAACTTCTGATATCTCCCATCCCGACCAAAGGTGACACGATACCTCCAAATGCAAAACCTGTTGCCCCTAAAAGAGCCGAAGCCACTCCGGCATTCCTACGTTCACAGTCCATAGCCAAAGTGTTGGAAGCAGTAAAAGCCATTCCTACCATTGAAAGCAAACAAAAGACCAATGCTTCATAAACCCAGAAATTACAATTCAGAAAGAATGCAACGGAAAGTAGTACAGAAATAGACAACATCCCATGATTTCCTATATGTAAGGCATGTTCCATGGTAGAACAACGCACAGACAATGCAGAAGATATTACCATTGCAACCGCATTGACTCCGAAGCAAACACTGAACAGCATGGGTGAAAGACCATAATGTTGTTGCATAATAAAAGGAGCGGAAGCAATATTGGTGAACAGAACACCCATTGTAAAACCGTATTGCAAAATGTAACGCACATATTGGCGGTTACGTAATACGGCACCGAAACGGTGATACATATCTACACATCGTATATTTTGCCTTTGTCCGATTGGCAGAGACTCCTTAAAACGTACACTTCCGATAACCAGAAGAACGCCCAATGCAAACAAGAACCAGAAAATACCATGCCAACCTCCAAAGTCAGCCAATGCCCCACCGCCTATCGGAGCAACTACCGTAGCTATTCCATTGACAGCGCCAATAGTAGCCAACATGCCAGCAAGCTCATGAGCAGAATATTTATCGGCAGCAATAGAACGGGATATCACAACTCCTCCCGCTCCGGCAACTCCCTGCACAAAACGCCACAACACAAACTGTGATATGTCCCGGGAGAAGATACAGCCTACTGTAGAAATCAGAAACAGAACCATAGCTGCCAACAAGGGAGAACGGCGACCGTACTTATCACTTAACGGACCAAAAACCAATTGTCCTATCGCCAGCCCCACCATACTCGTAGTAAGCCCTAACTGCACTTTTGAAGATGTAGTTTGGAAGAAATCCGACATTGCCGGTAAAGTAGGAAGATACATGTCCATAACAAATGGACCAAAAGCGCTCAACATCCCCAAAAACACCAATATGAAACCTTTTGAATTTTGTTTACCTGTCATTATCTTTCCCTCTTTTAAAATCGGCGGCAAAATTATCCCATATTTTCCAAACAGCCTATGGCTTATCTTGTACAAAACATTTCATTTTCGGAACAATATACAGTATTATCATTGAATATATCTATATTTGTTGCGTAAAACAGAACTTTATTCACATGTACGAACAATTACCTCCAGATACTTCCCATATCAGATATGAAGAAACCGACTTGTCGTATCTGAAACTACGTCCATACCGTTTTAAATGTGGCATATACTTAATCTGCATACAGGGTAAAAGCATTATTTCGACAGGAGTGCAACAATATGCTTTTGATGAACAAACCGAATTAATTTTCCTTACAGGCAGTCTCATCCAGATAATACAGGCCTCTGCCGATTTTAAAGTACGGATACTTCTATTTCCCAAAGACGTTTTCCTAAAAGCAATACTACCGATTGATACCCCCTACTTCAATTACGTACATGAACACCCGCATTATCATCACACGGCAGATGAAAGGAGTCAGAATACGTGGCGGGAAATTGTATTATGGATGGACGTTGCCCAAATGCTTTTCAAGAACAACAACACACTCCTGTTCAGAAAACAACAAGAACTTAATTTCCTTCAAAGCATATTAATGTGGCTTTTCAATACTATTCCGGAGAAACTGGCTGCCAATAAGCAATATAGCAGAAAACAGATGCTCTGCCACCAGTTCATGCAACTGATACGCGAACACAGTACTTGCGAACATCAAGTTCCGTTTTATACGGAACAGCTCTGCATAACTCCTCGTTACCTATACGAAATCACCACTCAATACATGAATGGGAAAACACCTAAGCAACTGATAGATGAGCAACTGATAGCGGAAGCCAAAGTCCTTTTAAACGAACCATGCTTATCTGTTACCGAAATTGCCGAGCTGCTGAACTTTGCCGACCAATCTTATTTGAGCCGTTTTTTTAAAAAGAACACCGGCATGTCTCCTAAAGAATTCAGGCTACAAAAGCTATTATAACAAGTTTCGTCAAAATAATTTAAAATCGGTTGTTTTAACCGCCATTTTATTAACTTTGTTAGCATAACCAAAACCAAGCTGCCATGAAATACAAATTATTAGTTCTTGACGTAGACGGGACACTTCTCAACGATGCCAAGGAAATCAGTAAACGGACTCTTGCTTCCTTACTTAAAGTGCAGCAAATGGGTATACGTGTCGCATTGGCTTCCGGAAGACCTACATACGGCCTTATGCCATTAGCCAAAACTCTTGAATTAGGCAACTATGGAGGCTTCATTATCTCCTATAACGGTGGCCAGATAATCAATGCGCAAAATGGGGAAATCCTGTTTGAACGGCGAATCAATCCGGAAATGTTACCTTATTTGGAGAAAAAAGCACGCAAAAATAATTTTGCCATATTTACTTACCATGATGATACCATACTGACAGATAGTTCCGATAACGAACATGTCCGTGCCGAAGCCAATCTGAATAATCTGAAAATCATTCAGGAAGAAGAATTTTCCACAGCAATAGATTTTGCACCATGCAAATGCATATTAGTCAGTAATGATGAAGAAGCATTGAAAGATTTGGAAGAGCATTGGAAAAAGCGTTTGGACGGAACGCTGGATGTTTTTTGCTCGGAACCTTACTTTCTGGAAGTAGTGCCCTGCGGAATTGATAAAGCAAACACCTTAGGCGTCCTATTGTCATATTTGAACATCGCCCGTGAGGAAGTAATCGCCATTGGAGACGGTGTATGCGATGTCAATATGCTCCAAGTTGCCGGTCTGGGCATAGCCATGGGGCATGCGCAAGACTCCGTAAAAGTTTGTGCCGACTATGTAACAGCTTCCAATGAAGAAGACGGCGTTGCCCAATCTGTAGAAAAATTGATTCTGGCTGAAGTGCATGCTGCTGAAATACCTCTTGACCTGCTAAACGAGCGGGCACGCCATGCATTAATGGGCAACTTGGGTATCCAATACACCTATGCCTCGGAAGAACGCATAGAAGCAACCATGCCCGTAGACCACCGTACCCGCCAGCCCTTTGGCATTCTACACGGCGGTGCAACGCTTGCGCTTGCCGAAACCGTTGCCGGACTCGGCTCTATGATAACCTGCCAGCCCGATGAAATTGTGGTAGGCATGCAAGTCAGCGGAAACCATATTTCGTCCGCACACGAGGGAGATACCGTACGTGCGGTAGCGACTATCGTGCATAAAGGACGCTCATCTCATGTGTGGAATGTAGATGTATTTACTTCTACCAATAAACTGGTTTCTTCTGTCAGAGTTGTTAACAGTGTTTTGAAGAAAAGATAAGTTGAGATATGCCAATATGGAGTAGACTCATAAACATCAGATATGCCATAGTAGATGTCGAAGTCGGCTTGAAAAATCATAAAATCCATGATATCGGAGCACTCCGCCATGATGGTGCAACATACCACAAAGCTTCAAAAAAGGAGTTATTTGAATTTCTCAGCAGCACGGATTATATATGCGGACATAACATCATTCACCATGATGCCAAATATCTATTCACAGACAAAACATGCCAATGGATTTTGGTCGACACGCTTTATATATCTCCTTTGCTGTTTCCGGAACGTCCTTACCATAAGCTTTTGAAAGATGACAAACTGATAAGTGATCAGATGAATAATCCGGTAAATGATTGCGAAAAAGCAAAAGCACTGCTATTGGACGAGATAGCACGCTGGCATTCGTTACCGGATGCAAAGCGCCGGTTATTTGCATCTTTATTAAAGGATAGGAAAGAGTTCGAAGGTTTTCTCAGCATGGTAGGTGCTGTGTATGCCAACAAAGGAATATCCGAACTGATCAGCAACCTCTATGTGAATAAAATATGCCAGCATGCAGAGCTTGACATGCTTATCAAACAATATCCGTGCGAACTGGCATACGCATTAGCCCTGATTGACACAATCGACCATCATTCCATTACTCCGGGATGGGTACTTTACAATTATCCCAGAGTGGAATTTGTTATAAAACTTCTACGACACAACAGATGCAACGAAGGTTGTGTTTACTGCAACACCCAACTGGATGTACTACATAACTTAAAAATATTTTTTGGATACGAACAATTCCGCACCTATGAGGGTGAGGCTCTTCAAGAACAAGCCGTTCAAGCAGCGGTAAAAGGCAAATCGTTACTGGCAATATTCCCTACCGGCGGTGGAAAATCGCTGACTTTTCAGCTACCGGCACTCATGTCCGGTCATTCGGTACATGGTCTTACAGTCGTTATCTCACCATTGCAGTCACTGATGAAAGACCAGGTAGATAATCTTGCCGACCGAGGAATTACTGATGCTGTAACCATTAATGGCCTATTAGACCCTATTACACGGGCACTATCAATACAAAGAGTACAAAATGGGGAAGCTTCCCTCTTATATATAGCCCCCGAAATGCTTCGTTCAAAAACCATTGAGAAAATTCTGATGGCGCGCCATGTAGTAAGATTTGTGATAGATGAAGCACATTGTTTCTCTTCATGGGGACAGGATTTTAGAGTCGACTATCTTTATATTGGGAAATTCATCAGAAAATATCAACAGAAAAAAGGATGCAAAGAACCAATACCTGTGTCTTGTTTCACTGCCACGGCAAAACAGAAAGTTGTGCAAGACATTCGCGATTATTTCAAACAGACATTAAATTTAAATCTGGAATTGTATGCATCAACAGCCTCAAGAACAAACCTTCGCTATTCTGTCATACACGCTGAAACTGATGATGATAAATATTTAAAATTAAGAAGACTTATAGCTGAGTCCGATAGTCCTACCATTGTTTACGTATCGCGCACTAAACGTACTAAAGAACTTGCTGTAAAACTGACTCGTGACGGTTATAAAGCATTACCTTTCAACGGTAAGATGGAGTCAGAAGAAAAGATTGCCAACCAAGATGCATTTATGAATGACCAAGTACGCATCATTGTAGCAACATCAGCTTTCGGTATGGGAGTCGATAAAAAAGATGTCGGACTTGTAGTACATTATGACATATCCGATTCACTGGAAAACTATGTTCAGGAAGCAGGAAGAGCCGGTCGCGATCCTAAACTCAGCGCACGTTGTTATGTACTTTACAGCGACAATGACTTGGACAAGCATTTTATACTGCTGAATCAAACCAAATTAAGCATCAGCGAAATACAACAAGTATGGAAGGCCATAAAGGACCTTACCAGACAACGTATGAGAGTCAATTGTTCTGCATTGGAAATAGCACGGCAGGCAGGTTGGGACGACTCCGTATCCGATATTGAAACCCGTGTTCGGACGGCATTGGCTACTTTGGAACAAAGCGGATACCTGATAAGAGGAAATAACGTACCCCATGTGTATGCTACGGGGATCACTGTAAAAAATATAGATGAAGCAAGAATGCGCATATCGGCATCATTGTTATTTGGCAGTGATGAAATAGAAAAGGCTGTTCGAATCATCAAATCACTGATTTCACAGAAATACATTACCAAAGCTCAAGACTCAGAGGCCGAATCACGAATTGATTATCTGGCAGATATATTAGGAATCAGTAAAAAAGAAATAATATCTGTTGTAGAACGCATGCGTCAAGAAGGCATATTGGCAGATAACAAAGATATATCCGCCTATTTACTGGATACCGGAGACTCGGAACGAAAATCGCAGACTCTCCTCGAACGCTTTGCAAAACTCGAACGATATATTCTTAACCACATTCCTGACGAATCTTTACAAACATCATATAAGCAACTAAATGATAATGCCACAAACAGCGGAATCAATACATCCAAAGAAAAGGATATTCGGACATTGCTCTATTTCCTCTGTGTCAAAGGATACGTCAAAAAAGAAGAAGACGCTTCCCATAATATAACAATCAGTCGCCAGACAGATTTCGATTCAACCATCAAACTGTTTGAAAAACGACTGGAAATAAGCCGTTTCACCATAGAATGGCTATACAAGTTAGTTGCCGATACGGAAAAAGAATGCTCACAAAACAAAACAGTCCAATTTTCCGTGGTAGAACTTCTAAATCAAATAAAGTCAAATCCTCAATCTCTTTTCAGCGAACCCGACAAACTACAGTTGGAAGATGTAGAAGAAGCCCTTCTTTATCTATCAAAAATCGGAGCATTAAAGCTTGAAGGCGGTTTCCTTATTCTTTATAATGCTATGAATATTCAAAGAATAAAGGATAACAAATCAAGATATAAACAAGACGACTACCGGATGCTTAACGAATTCTACAAGCAAAAAATCCAGCAAGTACATATTGTAGGGGAATACGCCAATTTGATGGTAAAGGATTATAATGCAGCATTGCAGTATGTCCAAGACTACTTCCAGATGGACTACAAAAAGTTTGTCGCAAAATATTTTAAAGGAGAAAGAGTAAGTGAAATACAGCGCAACCTGACTCCTCAGAAATACAAGCAATTGTTCGGTCAGCTATCCAAACGCCAAATGGAAATTATTTCCGACAAGGAATCGCGCTGCATTGTTGTTGCAGCAGGTCCCGGCAGTGGAAAAACACGCGTACTGGTCCATAAACTTGCATCACTCCTATTACTTGAAGATGTAAAGCATGAACAGCTCCTAATGCTGACATTTTCAAGAGCGGCTGCCACGGAGTTCAAACAGAGGCTTATGGAGCTGATAGGAAATGCTGCCCATTTTATTGAGATAAAAACATTTCATTCCTATTGTTTTGACCTTTTAGGAAGAATAGGAAACCTTGAGGATGCCAAAGACATCGTCTCGAAAGCTGCCAAAATGATTAATCAAGGGGAAGTGGAACCAACCAAGATCGGTAAGACAGTACTTGTCATAGACGAGGCTCAGGACATGGGAAAAGAAGAATACGACCTTGTGAATGCCTTGATAGCCAATAATGAAGAGATGCGTGTTATAGCAGTGGGCGACGATGACCAAAACATTTATGAATTCCGCGGTTCAAATTCCCGATATATGTACCAACTGACACAAAATCCTGAAAATAAATTCATTGAGATGACTGAAAATTATCGCAGTACACATCATTTGGTAAATTTTGCCAATGAATTCGCTAAGAATATAGGCAAAAGAATGAAAAGTACCCCAATCATTTCAATGCGAAAAGAGAACGGATGGGTTGGAGTAACATATCATCAATCAAAGTATATGTATCAGCCACTGGTTGAAGAGCTGCTTCATCAACGAGGAAGCGGGACCTCATGTGTGCTTACCCAAACAAACGAAGAAGCAGTCATTTTAACGGCTCTTTTGCGAAAGCATGCCATAAACAGCAAATTGATACAATCCATGGATGGCTTCCTTTTCTGGAATATGGCCGAGATGAGATATTTTTTGAGATATATAGAGAAACGGATAAAAACTCCTTTAATTCCGGAAGAGTTATGGGAAAAAGCAAAGCATGTAACCTACACCACTTATGAAAAAAGTAAAAGCTTGACATATGTAAAGCGTTGCATAGAACTATTTGAGCAAACCAATAAAGTAAAATACCATAGTGACTTCAAAGAATTTGTATTTGAGTCATCAGTAGAAGATTTCTGTGACATTTCGGGAACAGATGTTGTAGTATCAACCATCCATAAAGCCAAAGGAAGAGAATTCGATAATGTGTATATGCTCATATCCGATAATTACTCAAAAGACGACCATCTTATGCGTCGATATTATGTAGGAATGACCCGTGCTAAAAATCAACTGTTTATACATACGAATGGCAACTGCTTCAATCATATAAGCGCTGATAGACATTGTATCGACCGAAAAGAATATGCGATGCCCGAAGAAATAGTTCTGCAACTCTCCCACAAAGATGTCTTTCTGAAATTTTTTAAAGGACGCAAACAAGAGATATTAGCATTAAGAAGCGGAGATTCTCTGATTTACAAGGACTCTGTTTTATATACAGCCTCAACCAATAAAGCGGTAGCAAAATTATCACAGAATATGCAAGCCACAATGTGTGAGTGGGAAAAAAAGGGTTATAAAGTGAGAGCTGCGTATGTCCGATTTATTGTAGCATGGAAATCTAAAGACTCCCCAAAAGATGAACCGGAAACAGCCGTCTTATTAGCAGACTTACTACTTTCATTATAACCTAAGATACATAATCCTCAATCCAAACAAATAAGGAAAACCATGCGGATAATAAGAAAAGAGGTTGTGTCAAAATGCTGACACAGCCTTTTTTTATGCGCAAAGCCCAGACTTCCTCAAGCCCGGGCTTTGTTATTACCCAAAGTTTTCGTATCTTTAGGCATAAAGTTTTTCGTTATGGCAAAGTTACATTTTCGTCCTTACATTCCCAACCAAACCGTTCTTTTTCCACAAAGAATTGATGAAAACATAGCTGCGACCGACCCGGTCCGCATCGTGAATGCTGTTATTGATAACCTCAATCTTGAGAGTTTCAAGAAGCTTTATAAGGAAACGGGCCGTTGTCCTTATCATCCTAAAATGATGCTTAAGGTGATAATCTACGCCTACATGAATAATATCTATTCTTGCCGTAAAATAGAGAAGCACCTCCTTCGTGACATTCATTATATTTGGCTTGCCGGTAATGAGCATCCGGATTTTATCACGATCAACCGTTTTCGTAACCGTGTAAAGGAGGAAATAAATAATGTATTTACCCAGTTGGTTCTTGTCCTTGCCGATAAAGGCTTCATCAGCCTTGATGTGGAGTATATCGACGGTACTAAGATTGAATCCAAAGCCAACAAATATACTTTTGTCTGGCGCAAGACAGTCGAACGGAACCGTACGAGACTAATGGATAAAATCCGTATTCTCTTGGAGCAGGTGGATGAAACCATTGCACAGGAGAACTCTATAAAAGACACATCCGTGGAGTTTACTTCCTGCAAGCTCTCTGACATAGTGGATGAACTTAAAGAAGCCCTGGAACGCCAGCCTGCAACAAAGGATAAGGAAGAAAAGAAAGCTCTGCGCAAAAAGAAGAAGCAGGTCAGGGAACTTGAAGGGTATCGTGACAAGCTGATAGAATATGACAATCACCTTGATACCCTTGGAGAACGTAACTCCTATTCCAAGACCGATCCTGGTGCCACATTCATGCGCATGAAAGAAGATGCCATGAAGAACGGGCAGACCAAACCCGGATATAATCTGCAAATAGGTACTGAAAACCAATTTATCACAGACTTCTGTCTGTTTCCCAACCCTACCGATACACTGACCCTCATACCTTTTTTCCACTCTTTCCAGTACCGCTATAACCGTTTACCGAATATCTGCGTGGCAGACTCCGGTTACGGTTCGGAAGAAAATTACCGGTTCATGCAGGAGAATGGGATAGAAGCCTTCATCAAGTACAATTACTTCCATAAAGAACAGCGTCCCCGTTATACTCCCAACCCGTTCCATGCCGAAAGTCTCCATTACAATGAGGGGGAGGATTATTACGTTTGTCCTATGGGACAGCACATGAACCGTATAGGAACCAAACGTGACAAGACAGCGAG
>OHAU01001432.1_pt1 | contig 27816 bp, 29 predicted proteins | sample 1577181 | NCBI WGS metagenome assembly OHAU01 (sample SAMEA3541472, study PRJEB24748) | human gut metagenome | biome: human gut; feature: human-associated habitat; material: faeces | place: China | collected 2012 | reverse complement strand
ATATCAGTTCATTATAAAAAGCTTAGATTTTTGTCTTGACAACTGAACCACTATACTTCAAACGAACTTTGGGAAAGATCAGGTGGCAGATATAGGAATATTTAAATAAGAGCATTTTTATATCTGCGATACATAGGAAGGGGAAAATAGAATATGGAAATAAAAAAGTTGGATGAAGATAAGTGTAAGAATTTGAAAGATTTATTTATTGAGTGGCATGAAAGACACGAAGAAGATGTTAATGAATTACGTATAGAAGTAAATAAATTAAAAGAAAGAGAATATAGTTGTCCTTCACCAAGAAAACTTACTAAGCTTTTAAAGGAGTTTGGGATTCCTGGATGTTTTTCTGAATGGTTTATAAAAGATGTTGATATGGGGAATGTTCCTAAAGCAGAGAATTGGGAATATGTTTTGAAAAATGCTTTTAATCTAGATGGTGGAAAGAAAAATTTTGAACCTGAACCCGGAGATTATCAAAATATTTTCCTTTTTAAGGAAGCAAATGATTCAGATAAAATAAGTTCAAATAGTAAAGATAGCTATCCATGTTTTGCAAGTGAGTTGGAAAAGGGAAATGTAAATCCATGGATTTATGAATGGAAAGATAAAACTTTTAAAAGCGGAATTCCGCGTAAATTACCTAAAGCGCTTTCTAAATATTTGACTGGAACAACTCAGGATGAGATACATAATAATTTTTTGAAATATGCTGCTTATATGAATATAAATAAACGAGGTGGGGAAAGTCGTACAGATGAACGGACTTTATTGAATTATGCATATTATTATAGAAATTATATCTTGAAAGAAATTGAATTGCTTGGAGGTGAGCAGAAACATATTAAAGTTTTTGTGTGTGGTAGCAGATATTATTTCGAAAATCTAATTAAAAATCTTGGGCTTGGGTTCAATGCCAAAGACATACAGCATGCGAAGTATTGTTTCATTAATATTACACACCCTTCAGCAAGAATAGGGGCTGATAAATTGTTTGAAGAAATGAACATGGAGGAAGTATTTGGTGCAAGATTAAAAAAAGAAATCCCGTTTGTGTGGATAAATTTGTTTACTATTAAATTTTTATTTGAAAAGGATAAAACTACATGAATTATGTGATATCAGATATCCATGGATGTTACAAGGAGTTTAAGACACTTTTAAAGAACATAGGGTTTTCTTCAGCAGATACATTATTTGTTCTAGGAGATATGGTAGATCGCGGACCAGATCCAATCGGAGTACTGAGATTGATGGCTTCTTATCCGAACATCTATCCACTTGCAGGAAATCATGAATTTATTATGATGAGTATTCTTCAAAAGTTAATGCAGGAAATTAGCGAGGATAATATTGAATCTACTCTTACAGAAGAATTTTTGCATAAATATAATTTATGGATAGAAGATGGTGGTGCCACTACTATAAATGGATTTAAAAAGCTCCCAAAAGAAGAACAGGAATTTTTATTAGATTATTTGAATGACTTGTCTGTTTATGAAAGGATAACAGTAAATAACCAAAACTATATACTTGTTCATTCTTTGCCAGATAATTTACAGAATGGAAATGATTTAAATTATCAGATTGAAGAAATTATATTTGGAAGACCTGATTTTACAGCATCGTGGAATCAGGAGGATATCTATATTATTGGACATACTCCTACTTTCAAAATTCCAGGAGCAGAATCTGGAAAAATATATAGAAGAAATAATTTGATTGATATTGACTGCGGATGTGTTACCGGACATGCATTATGTGCGTATTGTATTGATACAGGAGAAACGTTTTATGAACCGTTTTTTGTCTGAAACTGGTAATAAAGTACAGGCGCATAAGGGAGTATTTTGGCTTATTGAGGATAAATTGCTTACTTTTCCTTTCGAGAAAAACAGATATCAATCCTCAGTTTCAAAATCGGGCGATACATATGTTCACAAATATTTGTGGAAAGAGATTTCTAATTCAAAAGTTTCATACAACTTTTATCCAAGAGGCAGAGTTGAAATTAAGAAATGTGGAAGTTCAATTGTTTATATGAATCCCAATATTGCAGAGGAGTATGTGAAGCAAATTATGGATGATTTTGGACTATATGAGTATCCTAAAATAATATATGATAATAGCTTGCATTATAAATGTTATCTGGATGATGGTTGGCGAGCAGAGTGAATACAAATGTATTTTTGTGATAAACAAAAGAAATCTCATACTATTTATAAATAGCAAGAGATTTCTTTGATGAAAACTTATAAAAGAATTACAGGAAATTCAAATCACATAATCCGAACTTGTCATATGGAGGAATGCCATCGTTTTCTCACTCTTGGGCTGTGAGAAGAACTCTTTGGATGGTCCCTCTTCTACGATAACACCGTCCTCCATGTAGACTACCCAGTTGGCAACTTTTCTGGCAAAATCCATTTCGTGGGTGACTACGACCATGGTGGTTCCTTCGTCGGCAAGCTTTCTCATAACATCCAGAACCTCGCCGGTAAGTCTGGGGTCAAGGGCGGAGGTGGGTTCATCAAAGAGAACTACTTCCGGATTGTAGGCAATGGCTCTTGCGATAGCCACACGCTGCTGCTGACCACCGGAAAGCTGGTCCGGATAGAAGTTGGCGCGGTCTGCCATGCCTACTTTTTCCAGCATTTCCATAGCTTTTTTCTTCGCTTCTTCCGGAGAATTCTTACGGGCAATGGTAAGACCCTCCAGTACATTGTCAAGTGCTGTTTTGTTGCGGAAAAGATTGTATCCCTGGAAGACAAAGCCCATTTTCATTCGTAACTGCCGGATCTCTTTCCTGGTAACAGCAGTGATATCTTTGTGGAAATCATCGAAGGTGATTTCTCCTTTATCTGCCTGCTCCAGAAAGCTGATACAGCGGAGAAGGGTTGTCTTTCCAGAACCGCTGTTTCCTAGAACTGCGATCACAGAACCTTTTTCAACTTTGAAATCAACACCTTTTAATACTTCGTTTGATCCGAATTTTTTATGGATATTTTTTACTTCCAGCATATTTTTTTCTCACATTCTTATATAGAAATTTGGTAATTGATAACAGGGTATTATGAAGAAGCTTAAAAGTCTTTCTTCTGTAGTAAATGATATAAAATACGAGTTGTTCACATATGGTGATGCTGCCGAAGGCGACATTGATTATACTTCGATCTTTAAAATATCATTAAAGTAGTTATTGGCAACCATTAGCACACCCATAGCTGTGATAACTACGATTTCTTCTTCTGTGAATTCTTCTTTTAATTCAGTATAGATTTCATCCGGAATGTTTTTCGGATCTTTTGCAAGAGCGCGGCCAAAAGAAATAAGTAATTCTTCCTTCTTTGTAAATTGAAAATTGTCGAAATCAATACCATTATCTTTCAGAAGCTTTCTGAAATAAGTACTGCATACCAGGCAGTCATTTTCTTCGGAAATTGCATATTCAAAGAAGTCACCAGCTCTTTTTCCAATCAGTCTCTGCAGTTCCCGGTCGAGGGAGTAGGAGCTGTCTTCAATGGCTTTAAAGGCTTCTGCATTATGGAGAAGAGTAAGCTTTTCATTAGTGAGCCTGTATCCTTGTGCAAGATGGTCCCTGATTACTTCTTTCTCTTTTTCGCCTGCTGTTTCCGGGTCGATTTTTGAAATATAAGACATGATTATTCTCCTTTCACTGGTGCTGGAGCATTCCATACCAGCTTTTTCTCAAAATAGTTTTGTACCCATGTAAGGACGGTACAGATCATAAGGTAAATAACAGCAGCCTCGCAGTACAGGGCGAAGGGCTCGTAGGTTCTGGCGGCAATCTGCTGTGCGGTGGTGAAAAGCTCCACAACTGTGATACTGGAGGCAAGGGAAGTGTCCTTGGTAAGTCCGATCAGTGAGTTAAATAGTGGTGGAAAAGCGATTCGGAATGCCTGGGGCATTACAATCCTGGTCATGGTCTGGCGGTAACTCAGACCCACCATATAAGCAGCTTCTGTCTGTCCTTCTGGTACCGCCTGGATCGCAGATCGGAAAATCTCAGCGTTGTAAGCGCCAAGGTTCAGGGCAAAGGCAATCACAGCGGATGGAAAAGCGTCCAGGATAATTCCGACAGACGGCAGGCCAAAGAAGATGATGAACAGCTGTACAATAAGTGGGGTTCCGCGGAAGACCCATATGTAAAATCTTGCGAACTGCTTCAGTCCTTTTACATTGGCAATCTGTACCAGGGCCAGAAAAAGGGCGATGATGCAGCCAAAAACAAAGGATAATAAGGTAAGGGGGATTGTAACTTTTATTCCGGGTATGAGGATCCTGGTGAAAGAAGATACCAGAATCCCTGCTAAACGTTCACTCATAATTGTTTCCTTTTACTTTCAATTGTTGGATGATTGTCTGTTGTTCTGGACAACAGCTGTGGAAAAGTAATTAGTTTTCATCAGTGCTTTCTGTTGTTGTATCCTCAGAAGCGGTGTCTGTATTTGCTGCATTTTCATCCTGTGGCTGTGTGAAGTCTGTGCCGAAGTAATCCTCAGAAAGCTTGCTTAAAGTTCCGTCTTCTTTCAGTTCGTCAATAGCGTTCTGAACTGCATCATATAAAGCTGTTTCCCCTTTCTTGATCGGGACAGCGTAGGTATCCACAACGTCCGGGATTCCGAAAGCAACTTTCAGATTTGCATCCGGGTGCTGCTGAAGGTATTCATTGAATACAACAGAGTTAAAGGTTGTGAAGTCGGCACGTCCGGATTCAATCAGGGAAACCGCTTCGTCAGCTGTGCTGATCTGTACAAGAGATGCACCGGCGTCTTCCAGAATATCAAGGTAAGCGGTTGTAGCAGTGTTTGCTACTTTTTTGCCATCCAGGGAAGCCATATCTACGATATCATCATTGTCCTTGGCTACTACGATCTGCTGTGTGATGTAGAAATATGGTCCTGCGAAATCGTATTTCTCTTCACGCTCAGGTGTGATACTTACTGCATTGATAACTGTATCAAGACGTCCACTGTCGATTCCTGCAAGAAGGGAATCCCAGTCAGATTCTGTGAAATCTGCTTCCACACCAAGCTTGTCTGCAATTGCCTTTGCTACCTCCACGTCAAATCCGGTAAGCTCTCCGTTGTCGTCATGATAGGTGTATGGAGGATAGGTTCCTTCCACACCGACTTTCAGTTTTCCTGATTCCTGAATCTGTGCAAGCTCGTCATCAGCTGCGTAGGCCATGCTGCATGTTGCCAGAACTCCTGTTAATACTGCTGCAATTCCTAAAGTCAATATGCTTTTTCTCATAATTGTATCCTCCTCTTGTTTTGTTTCCTATTTAGCAACTAGGATTAATATGGATTGAATGATAGCATAGAAATCTGGTCTTGTCTAATATGGAATAAAGATAGCTGGCTATAGGAAATGACTATAACATGCTTAAATTGAAAGTACACAGCTTGACTTAATAGGAAGATATGGTAAAGTGGAAGAAAGAAATCTGGTGGGAGTGAGGCTTGATAATTCTCTTTGGGGCAAGGGCGCGTGGAGATTTCAAAAGGACGAGTGACATTGATCTTGCAGTCAGTGGAGGGGATTTTTGCAGATTTGCACTGAATGTAGATGAGGAAACATAAAAACAGAACGAAAGCAGATGTAAAAAGACTGAAGCTTTCGCCAGAGAGGGAATAGCTATGTTAGATCTGAAGCAACTGAAATATTTTATAGTGTGTGCTGAAACTGGCTCTATCAGCGAGGCTGCCAAGCTGCTTTATACAACCCAGCCCAGTGTGAGCAAGGCAATCAAAGCGCTGGAGGAGGAAATGGGAATTGTATTGTTTGAGCGTATGCCAAGGGGAATTGCGCTTACGGCGAAAGGCCGGGAGGCATACCGATATGCGTGCAGGATTATAAATGATTCCCGGATACTGGAAGAGATGAGCCATGGGAATATGGCAAAATATCTACGGATTTCATTGAATCCCAGTTCCTGGTTTACGAATCAGTTTGTGGAGTTTTATAAGGAAAATTATGACAAGGATTATCATTTTGAAATCTATACAGCCGGTGTGCGCACGGTCATGGAACGTGTGCGGGATTACCTTTCAGATATTGGCTTTGTATACGTGATGGAACAGCAAAAAAAGGAATTCCAGTATGAGCTGGCGAAAAACAAGCTGGTTTTTACCGTTATGCAGGAAAGTACGGCGACATTTTATCCGGGAAAGTTGAATATATTGGATCAGGAAGCAGCTGACAGAGAGAATGCACAGACCGTAAATATGGAAGCGATGAAGAACTTCCGATTTATCCAGAACTTCCGTGATGAGTTTCTGGAATTGGGAGAGAAAGAAAAACGTAGTGTGTTCAGCTGGGAAAATCTGAATGTTTCCATTATTACAAACAGCGACTACATTATGGAAAAGATGTTGAAAGAGACCGGACTTTGCAATATCAGCGGCAGTTATCTTTCCAATGATAAAAAGGCAGCAAACAAAGGCATTCCGCTGGAATTCAAAAAGAATAAGGTGGTTTTCGGATACATCAGAAGAAAGAATGACGAGACGGATGAGCTGATGGAGGAATTGCTGGGATTTTTAAGGGAAAAATTGAAGCTGGAGAATGGCAGCTGAATATGAGAGGGATAAAAGAAAAACGGAAGCAGAATCGGCTAAAGGAACGTGTGCCGGTCTGCATAAATAGAGAAAAGGTATTCCTGAAAATTGAAAATATATTCCAAATAAGAATAGCTTATAACCCCCTGGGCGGGTTGTAGGCTGTTTTTTATTTTGCTAAACTACACCAAGGGATGAAAGAATGAGTAAAAACCTACTTGTACAGTATGGAATGGAGACAATTAAATGAAAAAATATGCAATCAAACGTATCCTTCAGCTGATTCCCATTCTGTTTGCAATTACTTTTCTTTCTTATGGAATGATGCGTATTGCAGGAAGTGATGTTGTAACGCGGAAAATGGAGAATACAGGAGGGGTAGTGTCAGAAGCTGCACTGGATGCGGCAAGAGAAGAGCTGGGGCTGGATAAGCCATTTTTAACCCAGTATTTTGTATGGCTTGGAAAACTGCTGCGTGGAGATATGGGAAACAGCTATGTATCAGGAGTTTCGGTCTTTGATACTTTTATATCAAAACTGCCGGCAACCCTGCTTCTTACGGCTACTTCCATTCTGCTTACTATTATTATTTCGATTCCTTTGGGAATTTTGTCTGCGGTGAAGCAGAATACAATTGCTGATTACTTGATTCGTTTCTGCAGTTTTATAGGAAACAGTCTTCCTAATTTCTTTGTATCACTTTTGCTTATGTATTTTCTTGCAATCCGGGTCAGGATTTTCCCTGTTATTGCCAAGGATGTGAGTCTGAAAAGTGTTGCAATGCCGGCCATAACCCTGGCCATTGCCATGTCTGCGAAATATCTGCGGCAGGTAAGGGCTACTGTGTTAGATGAGCTGAGTAAGGATTATGTAGCAGGCGCCCGTGCCCGTGGGGTGAAGTTTTCTGTTACCTTATGGAAAAGTATTATGAAAGCATCCCTGGTTACGGTCATTACCCTGTTAATGCTGTCAGTGGGAAACCTCCTTGGCGGTACGGCAATTGTGGAGTCCATCTTCATGTGGGACGGTGTTGGAAAAATGGCAGTAGATGCTATTTCCATGCGCGATTATCCCATTATTCAGGCGTATGTTATGTGGATGGCGATCATTTATGTGCTGGTGAATCTGCTCACAGACCTGTCTTACCGGTTCCTTGATCCGAGAATCCGTCTGGGAGGTGCGAAGCAGTGAGTGTAAAAAAAATGGACGAAGTGCCAGAAAAGAAAACGGAAAGTAAAATACTGGTAAAGATGGGTAAGAAAGAACAAGGTAGATGTCAAAAAGAAAGTGTAGTGCTGAAAAATGGGCAAAGCACAGATAATGGAAAGCACGTAACCGTGCGTGTGCAGAGGATTAGAAAGATCCATATAAAACAAAAGCTGATAATTTTCAGCGTTCTGGTTGTCTGTCTTGTAGTCCTGGCAGTTTTTTCAGACCATCTCTGTCCTTATGACCCTTACGCCCAGGATCTTTCCAGCGCCCTTCAGGCACCCAGTCTTCAGCATCCAATGGGGACAGATACTTATGGCAGGGATATGCTGTCCCGGGTGATCAGCGGAGCAAGAGCCAGTATTTTTTCCACTTTTATACTGGTGGCTGTGATTTCCATTTTTGGTACGATTGTGGGATTATGCTGTGGCTATTATGGCGGAATTCTGGATTCTGTTATGATGAGAATTTCTGATGTCTGTCTGGCATTTCCAGGGCTGGTGTTTGCAATGGCGATCGCGGCCATTCTTGGGGGAGGTATCCAAAATGCTATTATTGCGCTGGCAGTGGTCAGCTGGCCAAAGTATTCACGTATAGCCAGAAGTCAGACACTGGCTTTGAAAGAGGAACCTTACATCCATGCGGCGATATTGGCTGGGGACAGCTCTGCTCAGATCCTTGTTAGACATGTTCTTCCCAATATGATCGGACCGGTTCTGGTAACAGCTATGCTGGATATTGGAACCATGATGATGGAGCTTGCAGGACTTTCCTTTCTGGGTCTTGGAGCGCAGATTCCAATGGCTGAGTGGGGAAGCATGATGAGCGGTGGACGAAGTATGATCCAGACATATCCATGGGTGGTTCTGTCGCCGGGAATTGCGATTTTTATATCGGTGGTTATTTTTAATCTGCTGGGAGATACCGTCCGGGATTACCTGGATCCGAAGAATAGCCGGATCAAGTGATGCGAGACAGTCAGAAGCTGAAATACGCGGCTTCCAAAACACAATTTTGGACTCTTTTGTGCTGGCAAAGCGGAAATGAAATATGTAAGCTTTGGAAAAAAGCATGTTAAATATAAGAGTATGAATAAACACGAGGAGGAATGTAAATGAAAACAAAGAGGATTCTTGGAATTGCACTGGCTGTCTGTATGACAATGGGATTAACTACAGTGCCCGCAATGGCGGAAGATAAGAAAACATTTGTATTTGGTGATACCACCTTTAATGCGGAGAATGAAGAAGCGGATATCAATCCACAGAACACCTACGCCGGCTGGGCCTGCATCCGCTATGGTGTCGGCGAAACCCTGTTCCGCTATTCTGATACCATGGAAATTGAACCATGGATTGCCAAAGAATATGAAAATGTAGATGAGCTGACCTGGAAAATTACTTTGAACGATGGTGTTGTATTTTCCAATGGGCGTGTCTGTGATGGACAGGCGGTAAAGGAAAGCCTGGAGTCTCTGGTTGAAAATCATGAAAGAGCAGCGAGGGACCTTTGCATTGACAGTATTGAGGCAGATGGAAATGTGGTTACCATTAAGACCACAGAGCCGAAACCGGCATTGATTAACTATTTAAGTGATCCCTATGGCTGTATCATTGATGTACAGGCCGGAATTACAGACAATGGAATTGTAATCGGCACGGGTCCTTATGTGGCTACAGATCTGGTAACGGACGATCATCTTACACTTGTAAAAAATGAAAACTACTGGAATGGGGATGTAAATGTGGATGAAATCACGGTTCGAACCATTTCCGATGGAGATACACTGGCATTTGCACTTCAGGCAGGTGAAATCAATGCTGCCTATGGTATGGCATATGCAAGCTATCCTTTATTTGAGAATGATGATTTTACGTTCTCCAGTGCTGCAACAAGCCGCGCATTCTATGCATGGATGAATTTTGAAAGTACGGTAACTTCTGATCCGGCAGTCCGCAAGGCAATTGCCATGGGAATTGACAAAGAGAGCTTCGTATCCGTACTTCTGAATGGATACGGATATCCGGCAGTTGGTGCATTCCCGGATACTTTTTCATTTGGCGGACAGAATCTGACTACAGAGAGCTATGATCCGGATGGAGCCAAAAAGGTTCTGGAGGATGCAGGCTGGATTGATTCCGATGGTGACGGAATCCGTGAAAAGGATGGCGAGAAGCTTGTAATCCGCTGGCTTACCTATCCAAGCCGTCAGGAGCTTCCGCTGCTGGCAGAATCAGCCCAGGCAACTCTGAAAGAGATTGGTATGGATGTTCAGGTTAACTGCACATCTGACAGCAATACCATCCGCAAAGATCCTGCGCAGTGGGACGTATACGCAAGTGCCATGGTAACAGCCCCAACAGGAGATCCGGAGTATTTCTTCACAACCTGTGCTCTGGATAACTCTGTTTCCAATAATGGACATTATCACAGTGATAAGCTGGAAGAGCTTGCAAAAGAGATGGGAAAAGAATTTGATGTGGAAAAACGTTCCGAACTGGGAATTCAGATGCAGCAGACCGTTCTGGACGACAACGCTTATGTGTTCTGTTCTCATCTTAAAATGAGCATGATCATGCAGTCAAATGTAACCGGTCTTGTGTCCCATCCTTGTGATTACTATGAGTTGACAGCAGATCTGGATATTAACTAAGGAAAAATACGCTTTGTGAGTTTGACCTGCCTATGGTGTAAATGAGAGCCAGCTGCCATGTATGGATAATACAGGCAGCTGGCAGAAATATTTTTTGGATATCAAGGAGGAGTTTGCACGACAATGGAGAATAAAATACTGACCTATGATTCGGTGGAGATATCCTTTGACGGGGAAGCGGTAGTCCATGATGTAAGCTTCTCACTCACACCGGGCGAAATCCTGGGGCTTGTAGGAGAATCCGGAAGTGGTAAAAGTACACTGATCAAAGCTGCTATGGGACTTCTTGGTTCAGGAGGCCTGGTAACCAGAGGCGACATCTGTTATATGGGACAGAATATTCTGGATATTTCAGAGAAGGAAAAAAGAAAAATCCGGGGAGCAGGAATCGGCATGATTTTTCAGGATGCAGGAGCCTCTCTTTGCCCTATCCGTACGATTGGTGACCAGATTTATGAGAGTATGCGCGCCCATAAGAAAGTGAGCAGAAATGAAGCAAAGGATCGTGCCATGGAATTGTTTGAAAAGCTGAATTTTAAAGACAGCCAGCGCGTGTGGGACAGCTATCCCTTTGAATTATCCGGTGGAATGAACCAGAGAGCAGGGATTGCCATTTCCATGCTGATGAATCCACCGATTCTTTTGGCAGACGAACCTACAAGTGCACTGGATGTATCGGTTCAGCGTCAGGTAGTAAGAGAAATGTTAAAGCTCAGGGAATTGTTTGGAACAGCAATTATAATTGTAACCCACGATATTGGTGTAGTTCGGGCAATGGCGGATACCGTTCTGGTTCTGAAGAATGGAAAAATGGTGGAATATGGAGAGGCAAAAAAGGTGTTGAACCATCCACAGGATCCCTATACGAAGAAGCTGCTGGCAGCAGTTCCAAGGCTTAAGAGAAAGGAAAGATCATGAACACACTTTTGGAAGCTGAACACTTAACGAAGGTATTTGCGCAGAGGGGAAAAGAGCCTTTTAAAGCTGTGGATGACGTAAGCTTTTCTTTGCAGGCAGGAGAAACACTTGGAATCGTTGGCGAATCCGGCTCCGGAAAAAGTACACTGGCGAAGATGATCACAAGGCTGACGGATATTACAGATGGTACTTTGAAATTCCAGGGAAAAGACATTACGAAATTGAAACAGAGCCAGTTGAGGGACGTATATGGAAATATCCAGATGGTTTTTCAGAATCCGGCAGGTTCCTTTGACCCGAGAAGAACTTTGGGAGACGGAATTGGAGAGAGCCTTCGAAATCGCGGCATGAAGAAGGCAGATATTGCAATAAGGGTGAAAGAACTGCTGGAACAGTGCGGACTTGAAGAAGAACTGGCTAAAAGATATCCACATGAGGTCAGTGGAGGACAGTGCCAGAGAGCTGCAATTGCAAGGGCACTGGCAGTGGAACCGAAGGTGCTGATCTGCGATGAAGCTACCAGCTCACTGGATGTGACCATTCAGAAGCAGATCATGGAGCTTCTGGAAGAGCTGAAGGATACACATGGCTTATCCTTTATATTTATCTGCCATAATCTTGCACTTGTACAGAGCTTCTGCGATAAGGTGCTGGTTCTGTATGACGGAAAAGTGGTGGAGAGCGGGAAGCCGGATGATATTATCAATGAGCCGAAAGAGGCGTATACAAAGAAGCTGGTGGATGCAGTATTTGAGTAAAATAAGCACAGAAGAAAGCCCTGCCGGGCAGGATTGCACTGCGATGAAAGGGGAGTTGCCGTTCGAGGCAACCCGCCGCAGTCGGAGAATCCTGCAAGCAGGATTTTTTTTTCTTGAAATTTCCTTGTAAGATATTCCATAAAAGCAGAAAAATATGCAAAATGGGAATAGGTAAATATCCCCCTGGGGAGCTTGTGATACCTGTTGATTCTGGTACAATAGGTTTCAGCAGCAAGGCAGAAAACGCCTGAAATGCGAATTTTTATACATAGTTACATGTAACACCTCCACTCATTATTACATGTAAATACAGACCTTCTATAGAAAGACAGTTATAGGACAAAAGCTTATAACTGCCTTTCTTATCTGGAGCGTATTTGAAAAAAATTCCGCAGTCTGCACGCCCCACTTTGCGGTATATTTCACCCGAATCCGGGAAAAATCTCCACAAATTGTGATGTACATCTTGCAGAAAGCCTTTTTCAGACACGCGCTGAGAAGAAATGAGGGATGGGAGAAAAAAGAATCAGAAATCTTCAGAAAATAATATTTCTGCTGATAATAAAAACAAGAGGGAGAACTGCTATGAAAATCAAGAAAGTAATCAGTTTATTATGTACAGCGGCCATGCTGCTGGCTGTACCAGCCGGGAATGTTTATGCGGGTGCGGAGGATCAGTCTGTGGTAGTTACAATGCCAACCACATCAGAACCGGAATCCGGTTTTGATCCGGCTTACGGATGGGGAGCCGGAGAGCATGTTCATGAGCCGTTGATCCAGAGTACCCTGGTTCGTACCACCAAGGACCTTGGAATTGAAAATGACCTTGCCACAGAGTATTCCTGTAGTGACGATGGTCTTACCTGGACTGTAAAAATTCGTGATGATGTGAAGTTTACAGATGGAGAGCCATTGACCGCCTCTGATGTTGCTTTTACCTTTAATACCTGTCGTGATGAAAGCTCTGTAAACGATTTTACCATGTTGAAGGAAGCGGTTGCAGTGGACGATACGACGGTAGAGTTTCATATGAATGAGCCATATTCCATTTGGCCATACACCATGGCAATTGTAGGAATCATACCAGAGCATGCCTATGATGAAAATTATGGACAGAATCCAATTGGTTCCGGACGTTATATTATGAAGCAGTGGGACAAAGGACAGCAGGTTATTTTTGAAGCAAACCCGGATTACTACGGAGAAGAACCAAAGATCAAAAAACTGACGGTGCTGTTTATGGAAGAAGATGCAGCCATGGCAGCGGCAATGTCCGGACAGGTAGATGTAGCTCACACAGCAGCCTCTTACAGTGACCAGGAAATTGACGGGTATGAACTCCTGAGTGTGGCAACTGTGGATAACCGTGGCTTTAATCTTCCTTGTACAGAACCAGAAGAAAAAGACGGTATCACATATGGAAACAGTCTGACTTCCGATGTGAAGGTACGACGTGCAATTAATCTTGCTATTGACCGGGAAGAGATGATCAAAAATGTACTCAATGGTTATGGAACAGTAGCCTATAGTGTTTGCGACAAAATGCCATGGTACAACGAGGAGGCTGTTACAGAGTATGACCTTGATGCAGCGAAGGCTCTGATGGAAGAAGCAGGCTGGATAGAAGGCGATGACGGAATAAGAGAAAAAGATGGGGAAAAAGCAGAGCTTACCATTATGTTTTCAAATGGAGATTCTGTGCGCCAGGCACTTGCAGAAGACTCTGCGAATCAGCTGCGTGAGCTTGGAATTGATGTAACTACTTCTGGTGTTGGCTGGGATACCGCCTACGATCAGGCACAGTCAGAACCGCTTATATGGGGATGGGGAGCACATAGCCCTATGGAGCTTTACAATATTTATCACACCATCAAAGATACCGGAAATGCGGAATATTCTCCATATGCAAATGAGACAGTTGACAAATACATGGACGAAGCACTTGCAAGCAGCAACCTGGAAGAATCCTACGATCTCTGGAAAAAAGCCCAGTGGGACGGAACCACAGGAATTACACAGGAAGGGGATATTCCGTGGATCTGGCTGTGCAATATTGATCATCTTTATTTTGTACGTGATGGTCTGAAAGTGGCAGATCAGAAATTACATCCTCATGGCCATGGCTGGTCTATTGTAAACAATGTTGACCAGTGGGAGTGGGAATAAAGAAAGCAATAAGGAATGCTTTTTGTACTTGTATCAGGTATGAAGAGTAAGAAAAAACGAAACGGATAAATTAAGATGAAACGCATAGGTATTTATGTAGGAAAGAACCTGCTACGAATCATATTACTGCTTTTTGCAGTAAGCATTCTTACCTTTGCCCTTGTATCAGCTTCCCCCATTGACCCGTTACAGGCCAATGTGGGGCAGGCTGCTCTGGGCAGTATGAGTGAAGAACAAAAAGAAAAGCTGCGCTCCTACTGGGGCGTGGATGAACCGCCAGTGCAGAGATATCTGAACTGGCTGAATGCATTTATAAAGGGAGATGGAGGAATTTCTCTGTTATACCGGCAGCCGGTGACAAAGGTCATTGCAGTGAAGCTGGGAAATTCTCTTTTTCTTATGGGACTGGCGTGGGTGGTTTCCGGACTTGTGGGCTTCCTTCTGGGAGTACTTGCAGGGGTGTTTCAGGGCAGGCTGCCGGATAAGATCATAAAAGGCTATTCACTGGTGATTGCCAGCACTCCTTCTTTCTGGCTGGCACTTTTGCTACTGATCATTTTTGGAGTCTGGATGAAAATCCTTCCCATTGGACTTAGTGTTCCTATTGGAGTAGAAGCCAGCGGTGTTTCCTTTTTGGACAGAGTGCGTCATGCCATTCTTCCGGCAGTCACTTTAAGCATAACCGGAATTTCGAATATCACATTACATACCAGGGAAAAAATGATTGATATAATGGAAAGCGATTACATCCTTTTTGCAAAGGCGCGGGGAGAGAAAACCGGAAGCATCATTTTTCACCATGGCATTCGTAATGTGCTGCTTCCGGCCATGACCCTGCAGTTTGCATCTGTCAGTGAGATCATAGGAGGTTCGGTTCTTGTGGAGCAGGTATTTTCCTATCCGGGACTGGGACAGGCGGCTGTAGCGGCGGGAACTGGCAGTGATGTGCCTCTTCTTATGGGGATTACATTGATAACAGCAGCCATTGTTTTTCTGGGAAATTTCCTGGCAAATGTACTGTATGGAGTTGTTGATCCCAGAATCCGGAAGGGAGGGCTGGGGCTATGAACGAAGGTGTAATGAAAAACAGTTGTTCAAAGGGCGGCCCGGGAGCCGTGGAAAAGCAGAGGAAAAGGCTGAATCAGCGGCAGAAAGCAAGGATTTTGCTGATTTTTTCTGTAGCTTTTCTGGCGGTGACAGCCATACTTGGAGTGGTTCTTCATGATGCCGCTATGGTGACTGATTTTTCCAGAAAAAATATTGCTCCCTGTCTGAAATATCCTTTTGGTACGGACTGGCTGGGCAGAAATATGTTTTACCGTACTCTTACCGGTTTATCTATGAGTATTCTTATTGGCGTGCTGGCAGCAGGTGTAAGCGCAGTTATGGCACTGATTCTTGGAATTTGTGCAGCAACTCTTGGGAAAAAGGTGGACTCTGCCATCTCTTTTGCAATTGACACTGTTATGGGAATTCCGCATATTCTGCTGTTGATCCTGATTTCCTATGCTATGGGAAAAGGGCTGAAGGGAGTGATTGCAGGTGTGGCGCTGACGCACTGGACATCTCTGGCAAGGCTGATTCGAGGAGAGGTTATGCAGCTTCGGGAAAGTGAATATATTCAGATTGCAGGAAAGCTTGGGCTGGGCAAATGGGAGATTGCGAAAAAACACATAGTTCCCCATGTTCTGCCCCAGTTTATTGTTGGATTGGTATTGCTTTTCCCGCATGCAATTCTTCATGAGTCCAGTATTACATTTCTGGGCTTTGGGCTTTCCACAGAGCAGCCGGCGATTGGAGTTATTTTATCAGAAAGTATGCGCTATCTCATCATGGGCAAATGGTGGCTGGCTGTATTTCCTGGAATGATGCTGGTTCTTACGGTTGTGCTGTTTGAAAAAGGAGGTACAGCTCTTCGTCAGCTTCTGGATCCGGGAAGTGTGCACAAATAGAGAATAGCAGGAGGGGCTGTCCGGTACGAGACAGCAGCGTATGAAAAAATATGAGTTGTACAAATAAGAAAAAAATACTGGAAATAGAAGAGCTTTCCGTTTCCTTTCTCCAATATAAAGGAAAAACCAGCAGACAGAGCTGGCTTCCCGTGATTTCAGGTTTATCTGTTGCAGTGAGGGAAGGGGAACTGGTGGCTGTAGTCGGCTCCAGCGGTTCCGGAAAAAGTCTTCTGGCACATGCGATTTTGGGAATTCTGCCTTATAATGCAAATGTATCCGGAACTATGAAGTTCCAGGGTGAATTGATGGACGAAAAGAAGATCAGTGAACTTCGTGGAAAGGAAATTGCTTTCGTACCTCAGAGCACCTTATATCTGGATCCGCTTATGAAAGTGGGGAAACAGGTCCGGGGAAAAAGAGGGAGAAAAGGGGCAGAAAAGCAATCGGAATTGTTCCGCAGGTATGGTCTGCCTGAGGAAACGGAAACGAAATATCCTTTCGAGTGTTCTGGAGGAATGACCAGAAGAATTTTGCTGTCTACTGCATTAATGGAAAATCCAAAGCTTATTATTGCGGATGAACCTACGCCTGGCATGGACCTGACACTTGCGAAAAAGTCTATGGAGGATTTCAGAAAATTTGCAGATGAAGGAAATGGAGTTCTTCTGATTACTCATGATATTGAGCTGGCACTGGAAGTTGCTGACAGGATCGTTGTTTTTTATGCAGGAAAAACAGTGGAAGAGGCCCCGGTTTCAGATTTTTGTTCAGAAGAGACCTTGCGTCATCCTTATACGAAAGCATTGTGGCGGGCACTTCCGCAGAATGGCTTTACCCCTCTTGACGGAACCCAGCCTTATGTGAAAGATATGCCGCAGGGATGTCCTTTTGGACCAAGGTGCAGCTGGTATCGGGAAGAATGCACAGGGGAGATACCTATGGTGGAGGCTGGATGCGGAAGTGTCAGGTGTATCCGGTATTGTATGTAAAACGGAAATACCACCTATCGGCGATATCACTATATAGGAGAGTCAGCGGTTGTGTGCCTGTGGCACTCCCACAGCTGCCGACAGCATTCGTAATCCGGGACTTTCATAGTAAAGTCAGATAGGGGATAACTTTAATGCATATTGCCTACTGAATAGTTATAACAGGAGATGTAAAATGATTCTGGAAGCACGAGATATTTCATTTTCTTATGAGAGAAAAGGCGCAGAACTTTTTTCAAATATAAAATTTAAAGTGGAAAACAACGAAAGAGTGTGGGTGCCAGGACCAAGTGGCTATGGAAAAACCACATTGTGTAAAATTCTGGCTGGCTATCTGGAACCTTGCAAAGGACAGATTTTGCTGGATGGAAAGCCTTTGCCGAAGAAAGGGTATTGTCCGGTGCAGATGATCTGGCAGCATCCGGAAAGGGCTGTGAATCCCAGACTGAAAATGGAAAATATTTTGTCTGATGGAGGGCAGGTTGAAAATCGGATCATAGAGGAGCTGGGGATAGAAGAAGATTGGTTGAACCGGTATCCTCAGGAATTATCCGGTGGGGAATTGCAGCGTTTCTGTATTGCAAGAGCACTGGGAAAAGAGACAAGGTTTCTGATTGCAGACGAGATCAGTACCATGCTGGATCTCATCACGCAGAGCCAGATATGGAATTTCCTGCTGGATGAAGTAAAAAGGCGGGAAATCGGGTTGATCGTGGTATCTCATAGTGAGGCATTATTGAAGCAGGTTGCAGAGCGAAAACTGCCTTTTACGGCAGAGAAGACAACTGCCTGAAAATTTTGAGTGATTCATTTATTTTATACTTCCATTTTCCAAGAAAAACAAGAGCAGATTTTAACAAAAAAATCCCTTAAAAAAAAGTTATGTTTGGTTAATCATAATTGAAACAAGTGACTATAATAAGGGACGTAAAAAGAAAAAAGAAGTACTTAACAAAACCTCTTTGTTGAAGGCTGCTAAGCGTTTCAGAATTTTGGAGGAAAAGATAAATGAATACTTTAAAAGCTGAAAAAAGAAGCATGGATGTCAAAGCAAAGAAATTAAGAAGAGAAGGATTTGTAACAGGTAACCTGTTCGGCAGAGAAATTGAAGGTTCCATTCCCCTTAAGTTCACCAAGAAGGAAATTGAAGTTCTTCTGAAGAACAATAACAAGGGCAGTCAGGTAATGCTGGAGCTGGATGGCAAGACCTACGATGCGCTGATCAAGGAAGTTGATTATAATCCACTTGCACATACAGTAGAAGAGGTAGATTTCCAGGCACTGGTTAGCAATGAGATGGTTCATTCCACTGCTGAGATCATACTGGAAAATGAAGAGAAGGTTCTGTCAGGTGTTCTGCAGGATGAGTTGAAAGAGGTTGCATACAAAGCACTTCCGGCAGATCTGGTTGACAAGATCAAGGTTGATGTGGCTGGTATGAAGATTGGTGATACGCTTCGTGTGAAAGACCTTGAAATCGCCAAGAATAAGAATATCCACATCACAACTGATCCGGAAGCAGTTGTCGCAACTGTAACACCAGTTCACAACGTAGTTCCGGAGACTGAGACAGAGACAGAAGAGGCTGCGGAGGAGAAATAAATTAGGAGCAGTTGAGAAAACTGGATTGAATTTTGAATATGTGTGAATTGGAAAGGCTGAAATCTGGAAATTAGATTTCAGCCTTTTTGGGCTACTACTATTTAAACAAATATTAAAACTTTACTTTTAGTATACAAAACGATATAATAAAAAAGGAACACTTAATTGCTGAAAATGAAAGGATGACCAATGGAGGAATACTATAAAATCATGTCTGATATTCTGGATGTGGAATACGAAATGAAAGCAATTATATATGTACTGGATGAATTAGATCATTTTTATAGTGAAGAAACTGCATTTAGGGAGAAAAGCCTGTTGACAGTTATGAAGGGATCTTTTAGCCATGTTCTGAAAAATGTAAGTGAACTAATTACCTACATAGATAAACTAACAGCAGAGGGAAAGGTAAATAAACAGTAGTAATAAAACAGGCAGCTGGAATTTTGGTGTATTATTCCGCTGCCTATTTCTTTGGATATGGTTTCTGGATGTTGCTTGCTCCTGTAATGTAATCCATAGAAGTATTATAATATTTTGCAAGAATCATAATGTTATCTATTGGAATCCGGGTTTTTCCGCTTTCGTAATCGGCATATGTGCGTTGACCTACATGTAGAAGGTCAGCGACTTTCTGTTGTGTAAGAGAATGATCCTCTCGTAATTCTCTTATTCGTTCGTTATATTTCATATATTGCCACCTCAAAAATAGTATAAGTGAAAGAGCTGGTTATCTTGACAAATAGAGTTATAAACTCTAAAATAGAACCATAAAGCTCTTGATTGAAAGGGGAGGGGAATTTTATGGCTGTATTAATAAGATGTTCAAAATGTGGTAATGAAATACAGGAAGAGGGAAAATTTTGTCCATTTTGTGGGAACAGAATCTCCGTTAATGAGAACGGAACAAGTAATAGTAACCGGTCGTTCGATGAGGAATATGAGAGAAGAAAACAGGAATATTCTACTGAATTAAAAAGAATGGCTTCCGAGAAAAAAGAATTGGAAAATAAAAAGACCAGACTGTTGAAAAAAAAGCAAAGCCTTATGTTGAAAATAGGCAATTATGAAAATCTGCGGGCTGGAAAGATACCAAATTGCAGTAAAAATACAGATGCTCCAGATATGACAATTGTCAAAAAAGAGACAAGTAATATATGGTATGTTATGGCGATTATATCCCTGTTGGAAATTGTTGCGCAATTTATTCCGTGGGTATCTGTTTATTATGGAGACGCTATTGCAAGTATGTCTGTGAGCTGTGGAAGTATTTTTGAACTGATACAAAATGTGTCATATTATAGTCAATGGACGGAAGATTTGAACGGAATATTATATTTTTTGATTATGATTTCTGTTATGAATCTATGTATTATTGGAATAAATATTTATCTTCTTATTGGTATTGTACAAAAGAAGTATGATAATCTGGTGTTTAAAGGGGAACTGGCAGGATGGGGTGCCATTGGCTTATCTGTTATTATGTTTTTGATGGTGTGGGGAATTAATCTGAGTATGGAAGAGGACTACTGGCGAATAATATCTTTACACCAGGGAATGGGAATATGGTTTATACTGGCTTCAGGAATTGCAATGGCAGCAGCGTCTGGATATGCATCTAAAGAAATGCAAAATGAAAAAAATCTGGAAGTGCTGTCTGTGGATATAACCAATTTTGATCCTGTTTTGCCTATCCGATTTGATAAATTAACAGTTACGCGAAATGATAATCTGGAATTAGAGTTATCCTTTAATGAATTTGACTGGACATATATTGAAGAGCTTGTAGCAGGAATCCAATTAATTGGAAGTACTGGACGTGTGGAAACCTTTGCACGGAATGTAGCATTTAATAAATGTGGAAACCATATATTCCGAGCAGAGCTTCCAGATGCAAACTATGATTTTGAAGCTGTTTCTGAAGCCAGGATCAACATAATGAAATATATGATATATGGAAATAACAAAAGAGATGTTGAGTTTGGAAGTGGCTATTCTATATTGGGAGATTATACTGCAGATGAGTTGAGACAATTAAAAAGATCAGAAAAAACACCAGTATTCTGTTTGGAAAAAGAGCTGGGAGAGAACCGTCAGTGTAGCTGCGGACAAATCTATTCTCAGAAATTACATACCTGCCCATTGTGTGGAAAGGAAAGAAAGGCATGACTATGGAAAATGAGTTATTAAAAGAGTACGAGACCGGAAAAAGAGATCTTGAGAATGAAATATTAGAGGTAAAAGAGGAACTCAGAATTCTTGAAGCTGAATGTGACCATTTATGGAATCAAAAAGAAGAGTTAAGAAGAAATCTCAACACAGAAGGAATTGCCAGACGAAAATTTACAGAACCTGAATCTGATTCACAGACAGTGTTACAAAAAAGGCCTGAAAATACAGGGAAGGATTTAAATCAATATTGTCCGAAATGCGGAAATTTTGTAAATGGTGCTGTATATTGCAGCAAGTGTGGCACAAAGGTGAATTAAAGATCACATAAGTGATGGAATGGAGATGCTGTATGAAGAAATGTCCAAAATGTGGTAAGGATAATCGGGATGAGGCTAAATTTTGCATATGGTGTGGGGAAGAGATACCAGAGATTCACTTTGAGGAAAAAAAGAAAGGAAAGAAACCTGTAATATGGGTGCTGGCAGCTGTGCTTTTGCTTCTTGGAGGAGGTGCTTTGGGAATGTTTTTCCAGAGCAGACTTTATGAAGAAAAAGAAGCATTACAAGAGGAACAAGAAGCAGAAGTTTCGCGGGACAGTGCTGAAGAGAAGCCAGAACAAGCTCCTCAAAATGAGACTTCACAAAGTGATTCAGAACAGAATAATTCTGAACAAAATGATGGCACTCCTGATGAAGAAAATCAGACAGATCAGGAACTGGCGGAGCAGGTTGAAGATTCTTCTGATGACGATATTCAAATTTATACAGAAAATTATCTGGCGCCGTTTAAAAACGAAAATGGACAGTGGGGATATATTGATCCAGAAGGAAATGTAGTAATTGAGTGTAAATATGATGCGGCGGATGGTTTTGGAGTATATGGATTTGCCCGTGTGGGGATGAATTCACAAGAGGCGCAAAATGGTTCAGGTATAAGGTACGGCATGATCAATGAAAATGGAGATGAAATAATTCCATGTGAATATGACATTATACAGTATGACTATGATTTGACTGGAAATGAATATATAAAAATCGGAAATTATAGAAATACAGATCCAGTGAGTTATTATAAAGGTATTGTAGATGAATCTGGAAATATTTATCTTTCTTCTGAATGCAACAGCTTATCAAGGATTGGAGATTCCGACTATTTTATAGCAGAAAGTGCTGACCAGGAACGCTATGGAATTGTAAACAGTTCATTAGAATGGGTATGCGATGCCCGCCATAGTGAATTGGAAGTGCTTACTGAAAATTCCCAGCCATATAAAATTAATGGAGAGTACGTTTTCGTCGCTATTTGTGACTATCAGGAAGGCGGTTATTCGGGCATTATAAATATGCAGGGTGACCTGCTTGTGAGCTTTAATGATTACGTTGAAATTGATCCAGAAGTTCAGCAGGGAATGATATCTGTGAAAAATAATGAAGGTTTCTGGGGACTGGTAGATTTACAGGGAATCGAAAGGGTGCCATGTATATATAATCAGGGCTATTATGCTATAAAATTCCAAAACAGAAGAGAAGCCTGTGTAAATGTAAATGATATGGTTTTTTTGGTTGACAAAGATGGAAATGAAACCTATATAGCTGATGGAATCGGAGAACAGATTGATGATGATCATATAGTTGTAATTCAGGACGATGGTACAGGCATTATGAATGTAAGTGGAGGCTGGCTGATAGAACCGGTATATTCGGACTGTAGGTCAAATGATTTTTATTATTCGGGCAATTGGAGAAACGATGGAGGGAATGGAATTCTAATAAACAAAGAAGGAAATGCAATAAACACCTCATATCGTATGTATGACTTGTTTTTTAATTCAGAAAATGTGATATGTGTGGGAACTGACAGTTATTATGGCGCAATTGATGCATCTGGAAATGAAATTGTTGAATGCCGTTATTTCGACAGCACATATGTTTCTGATGAATGGAGATTATTTTGCAATCCGGACTATTCTGGCAGTGTGCTCATTAATTGTAATGGTGAAAAAATAACAGGAGATTTTTATGATTGTGCAGTGTCCGAGGATGGAAAGTATATCTCTGTACATCAGATGGATGGTAAAAGCATTCTTTTTGATGAACATGGAAACGTTATAACGGAATATCCGGAGAATGTGCTTTTTGTAGGTGAATTTAATAAAGTAATAAATAATTAAAGAAAAAGCAGGAGGAAAAGCAAAATGAAAAAGTTAAAACAGTGGAGTTTCATGTTACTATGCACCATATTGTTATTGGGAGTGATTCCGTCTTCCCCAGTGTCCATTGGTGTAAAAGAGGTACAGGCAAAAGCATCCGCCAGTACGAAGAATAAGGCAAAAAAGGCGTTCAAGAAATTTCTCCAGAAAAATAATTACGGATATTACAGATTGTGGGATATTAACAAAGATGGATTAAAGGAACTGATCGTAACATCTGTGTATCCGACTGGCGGGATTGGAGCAATGCAGGGAGATGTATATACCTATAGAAAAGGAAAAGTACAGTATGCCGGCAGCGTTGGACATCCTTCTCATGGGATACTATATAATACTTCAAGTGGAAGGATTCATTCCTGCAGAGGCGGCGGAGGCGGTATTGAGTATTGGTATTATACATTAACCAAAAGTGGAAAGATAAAGCAGATCATGTGTGGAGCATATGTGAATGGAATGAAAAATGGAAATACTCAATATAAATGTCTGTATAACGGAAAAAGAATTTCATTTAACAAATTTATGCAGATAACAAGAAAGTGGACACGTCAGACGAGGACCCTTCAGTTTTACAGAAATACTGCGTATAACAGAAAGTATAATTTGAAAATGTAGTGATATCAAAAAGGTTTTACAGAAAGAAATGAAGAGATCAGGCTACAATCTGTAAAAGAAAGGTGGAAATGGAGTATGAAGAGTTGGAAAAAAATTGTGACACTTATAACAACAGTTGGAATGCTGATTGCGCCTGTTAATGTGAATGCACAAAACAATTCAGATGTTTCTGCATCAAACCTGCAGGATCTGACGGTGACTGGATCTACGGATGAAGAAAACCTACAGGAGGCGGGCGGTTATACAATTGCCGGAAATGGCACCAATGGTATTTATATTAACCTTCAGTCACAGCATTATGCAGATTATGCGGCAACTTATCCATATGCCTATACAGCTGTGGGCTGCGCATGGTTTGCTGCAGCGAGAGCAAGTGAAATTACCGGGAAATGGATTATAAATTATAACGGACAGACCTGGTGGAATTCCGGATATGCAAATTCAGGATTTTCCAGAGGAAAAACAATTCAGGCAAAGGCTTTGGCTTGTTATAGTGGACATGTGGCAGTGATAGAAAGTGTGAACGGAAACAATGTTACCATTAGTGAAGGTGGTCATACATATTATCCGAATAATGGATATTGTGTTATAAGGAATACAACCGTTTCAGCTGTTGAGTCTGGAGGTTTTCTGGGATATGTATATTTAACTCCTGGAAGTTCGTCCGCAGGTCCTTCCTGGTCTGAATGGTGTGATAATGTTACTGAGACGAATGCATGTATTTATGGAAAAATTGATGTTGGTTCAAGAGTACAGTTTTCGAAAGCTGGTGTGACACTCACAGATGCGGGACACTTAAATGATATCATTAATCAGACTGTAGAGAATACATCAGTAAATTACAGCTATATGCAGATAAGTTATAATGTGCAGGCAGAGCTTGGCGTTACGCTTTTACCAGGACATACATATGCCTATCAGATGTTTGCTGATTATGGAGGAAAAAGATACTTTGGTAATGTGAAAACTTTTACAACTGCAGGTGCTACACAGCATCAATGGAGTGACTGGACGGTTGTCAGAAATGCAACTACAGCTATAGAAGGCGAAAAACAGCGCTCCTGTGTTCATTGTAAACAAGTGGAGAAACAGAGTATTCCGAAACTTCGTCCGGCAGCCACACCGAAACCTGTGATTACACCGAAACCGGTAACTACGCCGAAACCGGTAACCACACCAAAACCGGTAACTACACCAAAGCCAGCGGTAACACCTAAACCTTCTGCTGCATCATCAACATCGCTTACGATAAAGCGTGGTAAAACAGCGAACGTAAAGGCAAGTGCATCGTGGAAAAATAAAAAGTATTCTTCATCTAATAAGAAAGTAGCAACTGTTGATAAAAAGGGTAAGGTAAAAGCAGTTGGTTCAGGTATTGCAAAGATTACTGTAAAATCAGGAACGAAAAAAATTGTGTATACGATCACTGTTCCAGGCACAACTGCAATAAAAAATATTAAGTCTTCTTATAGTGTGAAAAAGGGAAAGAAGCTTACATTAAAACCAAGGCTCAGCTATGTGGCAACAGCAGAAAAAATCACATATAAATCTTCGAAAAAAAGTGTTGCAACTGTAAGCAAAAGTGGTGTAGTAACAGGAAAAAAGAAAGGTTCAGCTACAATTATAATTACTTCTGGTAAAATCACTAAAAAATGTAAGGTAACAATCAAATAGAAAACAGATAAGAAAGAGAATCCCTGGATTTAAAGTCCTTGGATTCTCTTTCTTGCTGTCTGGAAAATTTACGGATAAAAACTTTTCACAAATTTCAAAAATTGTTTTACATGTGGCTTCAGAATCCGATTTTTACTATAGACAATGTAAAAAGTCCGGGTGGCAGATTCGTGGTTCAAAGGGAACATAAGAATCTGGTGTGTGTCAGCTAGATCCCTGGCAGAGCAGGCAGAGAGAATGGAAATGCCAAGACCTCCTGCTACAGATTTGCGGATGGCCTCCAGGTCGTTCATGCGGGCTACAATGCGAAGGGAAGAGGTTGAAATATTTCGTTCTTCCAGATAACGGTCAATTTCTTTCTTGGTGCCGGAACCGGTTTCGCGCATAATAAATGGTTCTCCAAGAAAATCTGAGAAATCAAGGACATCGGAATCTTTTTTTTGCTGGTATTGCAGATAATGCTCATTGACTGGGGTGGCAATTACAAGCTTATCTTTGCAAAAAGGAATAAAACAGCAGTCCGGTTCATCAAAGGTATTTCCCACCAATGCCAGATCCACGCTGCCATCCAGTACTCTTGATACAGCGCCAAGGCTGTCGGATTGCCAGGAATGGAAGTATACGTCCGATATCTGGTTGGTAAAAGCACTGAGAATGTCTGGCAGCAGGTAAGATGAAGGGATTGTGGAAACGGCCAGGTCAATGATCTTTTTATTTTGTCCGGTGAATTCTTCTATAATGTTGCTTCGCATGTTCAACATATTGGAGGCACAGTCGTAAAGCTGAAGGCCACGCTGGGTGATGGTCAGCTTCTTGGTGGTGCGGATCAGCAGTCGCGAATTCAGTTCCTGCTCCAGGGAATTGATGTGGGCACTGATGGTGGGCTGAGTCAGGTTTAGCTGGCGGGCAGCTTCGGAGAAGCTTTTATTTTCTACGACAGCAACGAAGGCTTCTAATTGTTTGAATTCCATAGGAGATTGATACAGTAAAATACTGTTTCCTTTCTTAGGGTGAAATTTTGTAACAGGTTATTTCTTTACAGATTTAAAATTTCTTTCAATCCATGAATGGCAAAATCCAGCTCTTCTTTCGTATTTTCCGGTCCGAAGGAGAAACGGATGGTTCCTGCCGGGTAAGTTCCCAGTGTTTTATGGGCGTTAGGAGCGCAGTGCAGACCAACTCTGGTCATAATGCCATACTCGCTGTCCAGCTGCCATGCAACCTGAGACATATCGATTTCCGGTGTCTGGATAGAGACAACAGCGGTCCGGTCTTTTAGAGATTTTTTTCCAATAATACGGAGATGTTTGCCTGTATCATCCAGTGCCTGCAGATGCTCCAGAAAGTAGCCTGTAAGGGATAGCTCTTTTTCATAGAGAGATTGCATATGAGGAGAAAATAAACTTTCACCTGTGAATGAATTTGTATTTCTCAGAAATAACAGTGCCTTATGCAGCCCATAAATTCCTGGCAGGTTGGGCGTTCCGGATTCAAAACGGTCCGGAAGGAAATCCGGGATTTCTTCTGTGTGAGATACGCTTCCCGTTCCTCCGGAAATCAGTGGTTTCATCTGCTCTGCCAGTTCCTGAGACACCAGAAAACCACCTGTTCCCTGCGGTCCCCGAAGTCCCTTATGTCCGGTAAATGCCAGTGCATCAATGTGCATTTTTTCCATATCAATTGGCACAATTCCAGCTGTCTGTGCAGAATCCACAATGAAATAAAGATGATGTCTCTGGCAGATTTCACCGAGAGCTTTAAGGGGCATTCGGGTTCCGCAGACGTTGGAGGCGTGTAAAGTAACGATTGCCCTTGTTTCAGGTCTGATCAGTTCTTCAACCTTTTCCAAAATCATGGAGCCGTCCTCGTGGCATGGAATCCGGTCAAATAAAATTCCCTGAGAAGCCAGCTGGACAACCGGACGCATAACTGCATTGTGCTCCATGGCAGAGACTAAGATGTGGTCACCTGGTTTCAAAAATCCTTTTAAAATGAAGTTGAGACTGGTGGTGACATTCGGTGTAAAAATTACATTTTTGCATTTGGAAAAATGGAAAAGTTCTGCCAGCAGCTGTCTGGTTTCGTAGAGTACTTCTTCAGCTGAATAAGCGCTGGAATAGCAGCCTCGGTTTACATTGGCTCCGTTCATGGTCATATAATCCATCATGGCCTGTGTAGCACCTGGAGCCTTCGGAAAAGAAGTGCTGGCTTGATCAAGGTAAATTCGATCCATAGTTAGATCCTTTCTTGGAGTTTTGAATATATTGCTATTTAATGTGTTGGTCGTTATTCCGGACGCGATTTCACAATGTATATTC
>OHAU01001424.1_pt1 | contig 27927 bp, 23 predicted proteins | sample 1577181 | NCBI WGS metagenome assembly OHAU01 (sample SAMEA3541472, study PRJEB24748) | human gut metagenome | biome: human gut; feature: human-associated habitat; material: faeces | place: China | collected 2012 | reverse complement strand
CGGAGCCTGCCACGATGATCTCCGCTACATTTGCGGCGATCTTCAATGCTTTTACTAAATTTCCCATTTCTCTAATTTTTAATTGTTTGTTATTACGTTTCTATTCTCTTATATACTTTTCTCATATATAAGGCTTTGAAGGATTCAAGAAAGGGGAAGAAAAAAAATAGACCAATCTTTCGACTGGTTGTGACAGTTGAACCGTTATAAATAGCTCCTCGCATTTACTTGGCCTGTCATGCGGCATACATTCTTTCGTGGGGAACTTTATGTCTTGTCCACATACTGAAATTGCTACGCATCATCGAATCGCCATCTTATCCATCGTCTGAAAATAAGTGTGACCCGGTAATTGTTTTTATCATTAATGCTTGAAGCTCGCACCTTATCTTAATGGTGCTGAATTATACTCCAAGCTATTTTATCATATATAAGAGTTTGAGGGCTTTGGAAAAGGGGAATTATAAATGGGAACAAAATTAAATAATCTCTGCTACCGATTATCAGCAACAGAGATTGTTTATTGAATATGGCTAATGTCTGTGGATTATAAGATATGACCGTGATAATCAAAAAAGAACTCTTTCTCTTCAGTATTAATATTTAGTTCTGCACTTCTCTTTAATCTGTCTTTAACATAATCTTTCTTTTCCTCGTCCAAGTCAGGTGTCTGATAATCTTTTTCATATGTAGTGTTTGCTAATTTTTTATGTCTTTTGAAAGAAGTGTCAAAACCTAATGCTTTTACTATATCATACACTTTGATCGCCATCGTATTAGGCAATTCAATACACTCCCCATTTGCATTCATTATTTTATAAGAATTACCTTTAGGTGCAATTTGGGTTAATATACCTTTAGAAACTAATGATTCTACAACACTCCGGATAGCTAAACTTACCTGATGTTTCTTCTCAATTTTTAGCTGTTTGATTTCCTTTTTGAGTTCATTCTTATCTCCTCCAAATTGAAAGCGTCTAATCTGGATGTATTCAAAGAACTCCTTTTGTAATAAATCAATAACTGTTTTTGAAGCTATTTTCTCCTTAGTTACTTGACACAGTAGATCTATTTGTTTGATCGGTTGAGTGCCAATCGACATAATACTTATTTTATCACTTAAAACTGCAATTTTCTCATCTATGACAAACATTTGCATTTTGAATTTCAAAGTCTTCTCTGCAATGGAAAAAGCTAAGGCGATTTGCTCTGTTTCTGAAAGTTCCTTAAAACTTTTTTGAATCTGTTCTTCTACTCTATTGAGACTTTCTTGAAAACGTTTTTCTTCTTCACCTTCCCAAGCTCGCTGACGCATAACAATAGCATTCCGATATTGTAATAGCAATATTCTTTTGCTCAAATTAAGTTTGAACTCCATATAGCTATAATTGCTATCTTGAAACAAGCTGTAAATAGATTTATAATGCTCATTTAAATCTGTAATACATTTATCTTCTATCATTACACATATTTTCTTTATATCAGCCTGTTCCTTATCTTTTAAATGTTGCTCTAACAGTTGAAATAGCTTTTCTTTATAATTTTCCATGACTTTACTATTTGGGGTGAAGATAAAAAATACTTTGATAATAGGATTTTAAAACTGTGTTTTTTATTACTTTTGCTTTTAATTATTAACAGTTGCGTAAGTAAGATAAAATCGGATAGTTAAAAGCTTGGTTGACATTCTGTTGACACAAATAAAAAAGATCCCTAACAAACTGTTGAATAACAATCTATTAGGAATCTTCTTTGTGGACCAGCCTGGGCTTGAACCAGGGACCTCCAGATTATGAGTCGCAAATAATTGATTATCAATACTTTCCATTTGTTTTCTTGTTTTTTCTTAAGGCTTGGAAACCAAGCCCTAAGATAGTATTTCTTTTTCAAGTAATATCTCCTCTTTTCCTCCATTTTCCTAAGATGCGTGCAATTTGTATGCAATTACGTGATTATATTATATAGTATGATTAAAGAACCAATTATTAAGACTGTGAATAAAATATTTCTTGGATTCCTACAAAAGCTCCCTAATTTCTCATTTTGTGGGATACTTAATATAAATATGATACAACAAAATAAAATCAATAGTAAACCTAAACCGATTAGATTAGTCACTAAAACTTTTATATTGCTATCTTTATTTTCAGAAAAGATATTCACGCATCCAAATAAAAAAGTTATAGCTGCCGTAAAAGCACCTACAATTTCAATATTTTTTCTTTTTAAAGAAGATATTTCTTCTTTTAAAACCTCTATATCTTTTTTTTCCTTGAAAAATTCAATTTCTTTTTTTAGTAATTGAAAATCAGCCTTGTATTGTATTACTTTTTCACGTATGGCCTGATAGTTAATAGGCTTATTAAATGATGACGGCATAAATAGAATTACATTATTAATTCTATATCTACACTCTCTATATGGTAGTTGAAATGGATAAAAGCTATTTTCTTCAGACCAACTCAATTTTTCTTCAAGCCTATGGATAAACTCTTCTAGAGAAGCAACCTCTTTTACTATTAATTCAGAATCCGTTTTCTTCTGTTTAATATCATGTCTTATGATACTAAATAGCTTATCTACAACTTTGTAGTGTGGAAAAAAGTTCTGCACTCCTGTTAGCTTTTGGATATTGTCAATTTCCGTGTATTTTTCGATTAGTTGGTAGTAAGTAAACTCTTTGTGTTTTAATAAATAAGAAAATCGACAATTATATAAATAGTTTTTAATGGTATTTATGGCAAAAATATTGAATTCTTTTTGATGAGAGTAACTTCGACTGTACCTTTCAAAATTTTCAATTAGATTATCTATTTGAGTTTCGCTTCCATGATTCTTGTATTTGTTCATCAGAAGAATCATCTCGAAAAATTTTGCTTTTCTTTTATTACAAGCATCTTGTAAAGAGAAAATTCTATCACATCGCATAGCTCCTTTTTCATCTTCTCCGTGTAAGAAAAGGAAGTCATCATTTAATGATTGTAACTCTTTAATGTCTATACTATTATCATCAATGGTATAAGATTTAAAATTTAAGACGTATTCTGATTTTCCTTTAAAATAAATGAGTTTTTTAAGCAAAAATGAACTTTTATTTAAAGCTATTCTAAAGATGTCTGCTATTTCATCTACATTTTTCTCTATTAACTTTTCTAAGTCAACTCTCATTAAGATGAGATTACGAATTGTTCGCTCATCATATGATAAAGAGTGGTCTATTTTACATAGGCGGAGGATAAATACGATTAAATATTCAAACAGTTCTATTGAAGAAGATTCTTCTTCATCTACAAAATAAGCATTTACAATATATTTATGATTTTCTCCATCTGTTTTTGTATTCATTAATAAAATGAAAGCACGATAATGAATTAGAACCTTAGTTAACTCGTTGTCTAAACATCTATATCGCCTATAAGTTTCTTGTTTAAGTGTGGATTCACTATCAATAGGTTGGTATTCTTTGGGTTGAGTAAGATTTTCAATGTCGTTTTGCATATCTTTGATTAGGTACTCACCTGAAAGAATAGACTTAGATACTTCAATAAAAAATTCTTTTTGAAAGGAATTTAAATTGCTATTGCAAAAAGCAAAACTCTCTTTCTCTTTGTCTTGACTCCAATCTTGATCTTCAATCCAATCCGTTGGGAAATAAGTATTATATGCAATAGCTAATTTTACTTTGGGAATGTCCTGTCATATTGAAAAATATTGTTTGTCATTCCTTATTAGATTAGTTCTCATTTTTTCACTGCCCTTACCTAAGATTTCAGCGATTGCGATAGCAGTTTGCCAACTTTCCCATTTGTGAGATAAGTCTACTAACTTTGATGCACTATAAAGGATAATATTTTGATTTATATTACGCAGTGCATTAATAGAGCTATCTAAAAGAGTAATATCTTCTTTATTTAAATGCAAGAACTCTAAATTAATGTCAATATCAGTTCTTTTGATGTTTCGTCCTTCAAAATTGAAAAATATTAAGTGGTTGGTAATCTCATTATATATATCGCTTTCTACAGGACCATGTTGCATAGCATAGAAATTATCGAAAATATCCAATAAATCTCTTTTCGTATTATCTTGCTTTACTGCTGAAACAAAGAAAAGTAATTTTAGAACTTTTAATCTTGTGAATGATAAAAGTTCTGTGTCATCTGGTCTCATATTCGAATACCACTCTATTAATCGTATTAAAATGTATTCAAAACACTTTACTTTGTCAAGCATAATATTAATTAGTTTGATTACAAAGATATATATAATAATATAAATAACAATGTTGCTTCTCTTAAAGTTTATCTTTTCACCTATATAGTATGTTTAGATAATTATTTTGCTAGAAATCATTTTTCATCTTGAGAAAGGTCTTACTATCCTCTCCAAACACCAAGATAGTTCCAATTTTCAGGGAATCCCATATCTTTTAATGATAACAATTTACCGCCTTCTGCTATTAGTCCTTTCAGATTCTTATGAAAGTCATTATTAGGACTGATTATATCCAAAATGTATTTGATACAACATAGATATGCAAATAACTTGTTTCTTTTAGTCCTTGCAATAGTATCTCTATCCAAGAACAGACGGTCTGTATTGGTTGGAAGCAAGATATTTACAATAAAACGCCTGTTCCAAACTCTACTATGATGTGCGCAACAATTTCGTAAATTAGATAGTGCATGCATCCAGTTTTCCAATATATCAACCTTGTTTAAACCTAATAGTTTGGCTACAGTCTTTTTGTTATCATCTTTATTTAATAATTCATACAAACGGCTTAGAGTACCAAAAGAGATAACTTCCAAAGTCATCCATGCAGGTGGAGTATTAGGATTGGAATACTTACTTTTATAGTGTTTGATGAAATCCTCGTTGCTTCTGTCTATTTCGTGTGTTATGTCGTCTAAAAGAGTGTCGTAAGCAAAAATCTCCTCACCATTAACTATACGTTTATTGTCCTTAAACAAAGATTCATCTTCGTACCAATGGCTATTCTTGGTGTCTTCACTATATGTTTGAACGATTTTAGTCCGAAGAGCGACCTCTATTTTTTCGATTGCATTAAATATCAGAGAACGCAAACGCCTGTCGAAACAATATAAATCAATGATGTCTTTAAAATGAATGTCTGTTCGTAAAAAGCTGTGGTCAACTTCTGAATCCGTATTATTTTGAAAAGGATAAGTATATGCACGTAAACGATAGTAGCTGATGTTAGACAAATAGTCACCAGCTAAATTTTCATCATCTATGATTAAACCTCTTTTTTCAAGTTTTGCAACTTGTGTCTTAATTGATAAAGGCCTCTTTGTATAGGGTACTTTCTCTTCAAAATCCTCAATCATGCATATTTCTCAATGTATAGAAACTCGAAGACCTCCCCGGGTGCGCTGTTCAAATGGGAAGCGTGGGAGGTCATATTGAGTGCAAAAATAAGACTAATTTTTGGATTAACAAGCAGATAATCGGAAATAAATAGTCTGTTATATAATATTTTAACAATAAAAGTGAGCAAAAGTTTAATCAGTTAGTTAAAAACGGGATTGTATCTACATTATTATATACTTCAATTTGTATGCAGTTTTATTCTATTTTCTATGTTTATTTTGTGCTCGGAATCTTCAAACATAATTTGAAAATCAATGCGAACTCTTTAAAATAGAAGAATCGGATTCAATGGCTTTGAATGTTTAACTTTTATTATCTATTTATCGATAGCTGTATTTTGCCGACTTTTAGTGATACTTCTCAATAATGTTCTTGAAATGAGCGAAGCGTATAATTCTTATTTACAGACTAATATATATACTATGTTTTGCTATTATTGTTTTAAACCGTTTGAAACTAACGTCTAAACTACTCAAAACCAATATTTAAAAGGCTTCAAAACGTTTATATTTCCATTCAAATGAGGATATATAGACTATCGTAAGCAATTCCGCTTGCGGGTAATCACTAAAACCATGTATAATTTTTCAAAAGACGGTATCGTAGTCTCTACGGTACTTGATGCACGTACTGCCAACAAAGAAGGCAAATATCCTATTAAAATCAAGGTTTATTATCAAAGAAAGCCCAAGTATTATTCTATTGGTATCTGCATGACAAAAGAAGAATGGAACAAACTGCCGGATAGTAAATCTTCTGAAAGCAAGAAAATCAGACAAGCCATTGAAAGTAGTTTTTCTTTAGTCCGTATGAATGTTGAAGCTTTGGCAGAGAAAGGAACATTCTCTTTCAATACGCTCAATTTACGTTTGGGAAAAGCTACCGGTGATACTCTGAACAGTGCCATACGAGCTAAGATTGAGGAACTGAAAAACGAAGAAAGAATCGGGACAATGCAGTTCTATCAAACTACATTGGTAATGGTTGAGGAAGTCGGCGGCAAAGATATTCCATTTAGTGCCGTTACGGTTGAATGGTTACAAAAATGCGAAAGACTTTGGTCGAAAACGAGAAGTATTTCTACAATCGGTATGCACATGAGAAATATTCGTACTTTGATGAATGAAGCCAAGAGAGCCGGCGTTATCAAAGAATCGCAATACCCATTCGGAAAAGGTCTGTTCGAGATAAAGACCGGTATCGGAAGAAAGAAAGGATTGACAAAGAAACAGTTGAAGGCCATTTTCGATTATAAGAGTGAAAATGAAACCACTAACAGATATAAAGACCTCTGGATATTCATTTACTTGTGCAACGGTATCAATCCGACAGACATGCTGAAATTGAAGTTCTCGGATATTGTGGACGGTGAAATATGTTTTGTGAGACAGAAAACAGAGCGCACGACAAAGAATAGGAAAGAGATACGTGCGGTTGTTTCTTCCCAATTACAGACAATAATTGACAAGTGGGGAAACAAACCGTTACCCGATAATTACATATTTCCTTATATGAAAGGGCATGAAACGGCTATAGAGCGTAAAGCGATTGTACGCGATGTTGTCAAGCGAATCAACAAACGTATGAAGTTGATAGGTGAAGAATTGGGTATCGGCAATATCACCACATACACCGCAAGACATTCATACGCTACCGTATTGAAACGAAGCGGAGCCAATATCTCTTATATAAGTGAATCCTTAGGACATACCGACCTGAGGACTACGGAAGCATATCTGGCGAGTTTCGAGAAAGAGGAGCGTGCTAAGAACACTAACCTTTTGACCTCGTTTTTGTAGCCTATATAGCCTATATGGGGCTCTTCTTACTTTCCTGCCCGGTAATTCTATTCATTAGGGAATCGGGCTTTCTTTATGCAAAATTACCGGTGCGAGAGCTTAATTCAGGTTAAGAATATAGTTAAAATACCTTTTTCTTTTATATTCCGACAAAAAAGAGGATATATGTAATGTCCGATGATTCATGTATTCGGAGTATTACTAAATTTAAAAATAAATAAAGTTATGGCACGAAAGAAAAAAGTAGAAGAAGAACAACCTGTGACTGCCGAAGTTGTAGAGACTAAAAAGAAATCTTCAAAGAAAGCACCAAAGACTAAAATGTCTGCTCAAAAAGAAAGCATACAGGAAACCGGTGTTCAAGAGCCGATTGTCAAAGAAGAAAATACGAAAGATTCTTTTAAAGACAAAGATTATACAATCGATGAGCTTATAGATATGTTAGGGCCGGATATTGATTGTGAGGATGATACAGAGTTTTCATTAACGGAAGATACTTCTTCACAAGAACAGAAATACACAATGGAGGATATGCTTGCTGTATTGGACGAGTCAATCGATAATGACGATGAAGAATGTGTTTCAGATGAAATACTTGATAAATTCGACAAGGCACTCGAAGAAAAAGGTTTGGGCGATGATTATTTTCAGAAGAAAGAAGAACGGCTTAAAGGAATGGAGCTGGAACATGAACTTCACGAATTCGCCATTGATGAAATGCTGAATGAATAAGAATATCTAATTTTGTAACCTGCAACAGTCTCTTTATGAGATGTAACTTTGTGATGTGCCTTATTTTTTCTAATTTTGCATCGTCATGGCAACATGGCGGACATATTAGAAATTTAAGGTACACGAAAGTGTTTAACTGATTCTCCGGAATAAAGTCTGGTAAACTATTAACGAACGGGAATAAGTTAGCATCTCTCGCGTCATATCCATATATGGCGTGGGGAGACTGTTGCTTGTTTTAGTTCAAGGGTTTTACCAGAGCCTATTCCGTAAAATAAGTTAGCAGCCCTCACGCTTTCGCATTTTATAAACTTCTTCTGTGTGGGCGGGGAGAATGGAATAAATACTGGTAATTATGAAGAAAAATTATTGTTTCGTTTTAAGTTTGTTCCTGTTTGGAACAATGCTGTCAAGTTGCGAAAAAAGTGGGAACTATCAGGAATTTGACCGTAATGAAATTTACAAGCATCTTTCCTCTGTAAATGTTCGCGATGCAAAGATGATTTATACGAAAGAAGGTACTAATACTCGTTCTGGGGAGTCTGGAACTTTTGGTGGAGTGTGGAAAATTGACCAAAATGGCAATGAATCCAAATTAATAATCACAGGTTCTGACGGCAAAACAAATGTTTTGAATATCTATGAAATCAACAAATTATCAGACAATGTATTATTGATGTTTCCTGATTGGTATGATACAAATAGGATAATGCAAGAATGGTATAACTCACATAGTGACGACCCAACACACATAGCTATCCCAAGTGAGCCGCATGGCGCAGCAACAGAATACGCAATGCTTTTGAATAAAGAAACTGAGAAATTATATCGTTTTCCAGAAAACCTATCAACACCTGGTAAGAACGATAATATCTTCACTGACAAACAAGGTAATATCTATTACAAAGGCTATCTGAAAGGTGAGCAGGTATTAAAGTTGTCGCCTGAAACAATGACTATTGAGGGTTTGTTGCCAGATGATATACGTTTTGATAATTTTTCGGTAACAGGTGATGGTTTCATTGTGTATTGGCAAGGATTTGAGCAACAACAGAATTGTCGTGTGAAGTGCCCCGGTGGTAGAATTTATCCGATTTCAGATATTTATACATTTGTTTTCAACGGTGATTTATATTCAGTTCGTGACAAAGAGATTATCAAGTATGAAACTATCGGTAATAATGATTTAGAAGAAAAAACAATATGTACCATACCTGATGAACAATTCAATGGGTATTGGCGATTTGTACCTAATCATGTACGCAAAACAATGGTGCTGAATGAACATTATGAGTTTGACGGAGAAAAATGTACAAAACTTGATAAGCAAATTAATATTGGAGGTATTCGCACAAATAAAGCATGGTACAACCATAGCAATACAACTTTCTCAAAAGTAGCAATGAAAGATTATCAAGAATCTCAGTTTCAAATCTTGGACTATGAAATACAAAGTCTTTCGGTGAGTTCGGAAAGTCCGAATATCGCATTTACAGGTTTTAGATATTCGGACGGTGTAAATGTCGTAGGAACTATCACAGAAACAGATGAAGTTATTATCGATAATGTTGCAGAAAACGGGAACAGAATCATCAATCTTATTTCGTTGAACTAATATCAACTCAAAAGAATATCCTCTTGTTGTGTTTATGCAGCAAGAGGATTTTTTTATGCCTTAAAATCTGAACTATCGGAAAAACGAGAGTTCTATATGTGCTATGTTTCTCTAAATCAAGCAATATTTACGTTTCTTATTTAGCTCCATACAATCTGAGCTTACTATATACCCATATCCCAAATAAGGCTGTTTTCGTCTCCTGTATCGAGCTTTTCTCTTGCCTCTAATACTCGGTATAAAGAAGCACGAGCATATCTCGAATATGAAAGAATAAATAAAAGTAGAAAAATATTACATAGTGAATAAAGTGAGTAAAGTGAACTATATTTTATAAAAAGTATAAAGTTTTATATCGTTATATGGTCTATAAAATAAGAATATGCTCTATTATAAAAATATAGTTCACTTTACTCACTTTATTCACTTTTATCTTTTCTTATAAAAGGATTTCTGTAGGGCAATTCTTTATATCAAAGTTTTCTATGGCATTCCATAAATCTTCTTGATATTCATATAATGGCTCTATTAAGACTTCTGGAAAAATAGCCTTGTCTGATATTTGGGCGAGACGAAAACCGGAAGTTTCAAATTTGCGTCCAACCTCACTTTTCATTCTATAGGATTCAACGACCTCAAAAGAGTACTCTCCTAAAAACTTCAATCTGCAATATTTTTGAGGATACCAGCCGATACAGACGATTTCACCTTCAAGCAATGATGAAAACTTGAAATAGTCCATTCCATTGAATCCTTTCTCTATGTCAAAGTCCGTATTGGTCTGTTTGTATTCGTGGCAGAATGTTTCCCAATCCTTATATCCTAAAGCACGAGCCATGAAAGATAATTTTCCAACATCCGGCTTTCTTTCCTTGTCTGCATCTTTATCTCCCCAATAACGACGTAATGTATCAACGCTGATAGTTTCAGATTGCTGGATAACGCTTCCGTCTTCATATTTTGGGAGAGGAAAATTAGTATTGCTCTGTTTCTTTATATAATCGCATAGGTCAGAGTATGCATTATCTGAACTCAAATCTATATTAGAAACTCTTACTAACTCGTTTTTTAAAGTTTCAAACCTCTCTTTGTCTATCGGTATTCTTTTCTTTGCCATATTACTACATGATGTTTATGACAAAAATACAAAACGTAACCAACTAATCAAATATATTTCATGCCTGAACGTGCCAAAATCAATAATTTCTTTTCGGTAATATATGTAACAAACTAATAATTAATCTGATACAATCGTGCCTAAATGTGCCTGAACGTGCCTTTTTATGCCCTTTCAAAAGTTGGCGAACTTTGCCCCAGAAACAAAAAACAAAAGGTATGGAACATCAAAAAACAAGTTATGACACGTTGCCGGAACGGATAGATTATCTGATTCAGGAAATATCAGAGATAAAAAACATTCTGATAAACAGAATAGAAAAAAGGGAAGAAATACCAAAGTGGCTGAATAAGGAGCAAGCCTTAAAATATATTCAAAAACAAGGATATAAATTAAGTTCATCGAAACTCTATAAATTATCAGCAACAGATAATATACCTTGTCACAGGTCAGGACGTAATCTGTATTTCTTTGCTGAAGAATTGGATAAATGGTTAAACAACCAAATTGAGGAGGAAGGCAAAACGAGCCAAAATCTTTCAACTCAATCAATACAATTAATTATAAAATCGGCTCAACAAAGATAGGAGATAAATAATATGAATAGTAATAGCAACAATAATAATATTCCAATGATAAATCATCCGTATAAAACAGCAAAAGGCTTGAAACGATATGTAAGAGATATTTTGCAGCAAGTACAACAAGAGGAAACATTGAAGAAAATAATAGATATATCTTCAAAAATAGACTATCCGGTTATTTATCATCTTGATGATGATAAAAAACTTGAAAAACTTGCAGAACTACGTAGGAAAGAAAACAACGGGGGATTGTCAGAAAATGAAACAAGAGAATTAAAGGGGTTAGAGCCGGATGATGAAGTCAAATATATTATATTGATAGAAGAATTAATGAAGAACGCGGATGAGTTTAAATTGGGGCTCGGCATTGAGCCGGACAGTATTCAGCCATATATTTATACGGGCTGTTACTGGAAAAACATAACCCGTCCACTTTTGAAGGAATTTCTTGCCGTAGCGGCAAATAAGGCAGACTTCAATTATTATGATATTAGACTGAGTAGGAATCTTGAGAGATTGTATAATCAGTTTGTCGCTCTTTGCACTCTTGTACCGGACTTGAATGAGAAAAAAGATGAGGTGAAAATTAATCTAAAGAATGGGACATTTGTCATTTCAAAGGACAAACAAGAGTTGAGAGACTTTGACAAGCGGGACTTTTTTAAATATCAATTGCCTTTTGAATACAATTCTAAAGCGACTTGTGATGATTTTAAGGCTTTCTTGAATGAGGTTTTACCTGAAAAAGAATCACAAATGATTCTTGCAGAATATTTGGGATATATTTTTACTCAAAACTTGAAATTAGAAAAGTGTTTGATTTTGAAAGGTGAAGGAAGCAACGGTAAATCCGTCATATTTGAAATAGTGCAAGCACTGCTTGGAGAACACAACACTTGTTCCTATACGATAAGTAATTTATGTAATGAAAATGGATATTTTAGGGCACAATTAGGTAATTATCTGCTTAACTATTCGTCAGAACTCGGAGGAAAGAATATCAATCCTGACTTGTTCAAGAAGCTAATCAGCAATGAGCCTATTGATGCGCGTTCTCCTTATGGACATCCGTTTATTATTCGGAATTATGGAAAGTTTATGTTTAACACTAACAAATTTCCTAATAATATTGAATTTACCCATGCCTACTTGCGAAGATTTATAATCTTGAACTTTGAAGTGATTATTCCGGATGAAAAACAAGATAAACATCTCGCCAAGAAAATAATATCCAAAGAATTAAGCGGTATTTTCAATTGGGTGCTTGAGGGATTGGGAAGGTTGTTGAAGCAACAACAATTTACAGAATCGCCAAAGGCAAAAGAACTTCTTGAGGAAATGAGATTTGAATCTGATAGTGTGGCACAATTCATAGAGGCAAAAAAATACGTGCCTTCTGTATCAGATAATGATAGAGTCTTATTAAAAGATTTTAGAGAAGAATATAATGCGTATTGTTGTATAAAGAAGTTGATACCTGTGAGACGAAAAGAATTTTCAACTCGCATAAAGAGTTTGAAATTTGAGATTGAGAAAGGTGGTGGTGGGAATAATTATATTTTTGTGAAAAGTAATAATATTGCTAAACAATTTGTAGAAAATTCATTGCCTGATGGCCTGTAAAAAAGTAAGAAATATGGAAAATATCATAAAAGTATCAATGTTTGAAAGTGCGCAAAATCGTTATGCAAGCGGAGTAGTGAACTTATGGGACTGGTTGTTCTTAGAGGACTATCGTACTGTTTTAATCAAAGAACTTCGAAATGAATCTGATTTGATGAAACGGCGAGAATTGAAAGAACTTCTTCCTGCAATAACTGTCAGTTGTGTTTGTTCTGAACGACGAACTGAAAAAATTTACGAGTATACGAACTTGATTTGTATTGATATTGACGGAAAAGATAACCCGTCAATATCAAACATAGAAGACCTTAAGATTAAGTTGGGTGAACTACCTTATATTATGTATTGTGGATTGTCTGCAAGCGGAAATGGCTTGTTCTGTATCATTCCTTATGCGGACCCTACTAATCATAAGAATGTCTTTGAAGCCATAAAAAACGATTTTGAAGAAATGGGTATCATTATAGATAAAAGTTGTGGCGATATATGCCGTTTACGCTTCCTTTCGCATGATACGCAACCGTATGTCAATAAACATGCGGAAGTTTATACGTCTAAGCCAAAAACAAAATCAAATGCAGTGGAATATATTTATAAGCCAAAACAGAAATATAAAACGAAACCACCTAAACCCCGAACGCTTCTTATCCCCAATGCGATAGAAACCTTTCTTCGTCCAAATAATTTTGTTTTGGAAAGTGCCACTCCTTTAACAAAGAAACAAAAGGTTGAGCGGCTATTGAATGAAATAACCAGAAATCAAGTGGATATTACTTATTATTACGATGATTGGATTGCCATTGGCAATATCATTAAGAATATGTTTGGTGAGGAAGGTAGGGCTTTATTTCATAAGGTCAGTAGTTTTTATCCCAATTATGATTATGATGAAACTGATAGGGAATATTCCGCTATGATAATTGGACGGTATCGATATAATAGTGACCGCTTATTTGAAATAGCTGCAAAATATGGATTTTAAATAATGGGAAGAAGATACCCTTTTATCTTCAATAACTTTTATATTTTTAAAATAATGGGAAAAAATGAAATTGGTAACAACAGAGCCGACTCAAAAAAATCTGTTGAGAGTAAGAATTGTGATGAGTTAATGACAGTCCCTTGTGTAGATACGGATATTAAGCCCTCTTCAGACGATGAGGGTGACTGCACATCAGAAGTAAAGTTTGTAAGAGTCAGTGATTTGTACTCAAATTATCTGAAGCGTTGGAATCCTTACAAGAGTCCTAAAAGCAGAAGAGAGTATGCGCGTTGTTTGGAACGACAGTATCCTGGTCTTGTTCGACATGGTTGTACAAACAAGGAAACACGTCTTTATTTGAAAGAGTCACCACGCTCTTGTGAAAAGGAACTAAAATCAAATGACATTGATAATATTTGATTGTACTTTGTTGGAAATGAATAGTCGTATATTATCTACACTATTACTTCTTATTTGATTTTATTGCGAAGAAAAGGGATAATTACCGGTGTGTAGCTTATCCCTTTTTTCTTCTCAAAACGTGTGCAATTTGTGTGCAAAGAGCCTCATCCTATACCGAAACCAAGGATAACCTATGCAAAAGGAAGAAACCCAAAGAAAAAGAATATCATTTACCGGTGTGTCACGTTTATCATTGATTATCACCACTTTCCAAAGGTTGTGTGCAAATTGTGTGCAAGGAGTTTCAGTGTGCAAGAAAAAAGCCATTACAAGGTTGCTTGTAACGGCTTGATTTTCTTTGTTTTATGCTTTGTGGACCAGCCTGGGCTTGAACCAGGGACCTCCAGATTATGAGGCTCTAAATTTCATCCTATTAAATTGCAATATGTCAACGTATTAATAATCTCATTGGAAGTTTATCAGTCAACAATTAGTCAACAGCTAAACCTACGGTACAAAGTTAAATATTAGTTTCCTATATTCCAAAGAATTGGATTGTTAGTATGTAACATTCGTAGTGCTTATATAAAAAAGAACAGCATAAGAGTTTCCTCAAATGCTGTTTATTAATCCACTCTAGTTAGTATAGATTATTATTTCCGTTTTAATGGTTGTTCTTAAAAGCAATATTTACAATAGCTTCACATTATCATAAATGTTGAAAGGTTTATTATCATTAATTTCACCATATTTATGCTCTCTAAAACAAGGTACAGACTAAGCCGACAAGTATGTAAAATCATTAAAATTATGGTAAGCTAGTATTTTTTACAAGAAAAATATATTCACTTTCAATAAAATATGTATATTTGCACCGAATTACCGCTTTATCTCATTAAAAGATAAGAAAAGACAGGGCTTTAGACAACAATTAACGCACCTGTTTTTCAGACGGTTGAACAATGATTATTAATGATATAAAAAATGGAATATCTATTTCTAAGACGCAGAAAAGGAACTTCTACTTCTCCAAGACAGAAGGACTTACTGTACAAGGCAGTGGAGAAGCAATGGAAGGAGAATTTTGTTTCAAAGGGAATAGAGGGGAGAGAGATAGATTTTGAGATATACCGTTCAATCCTGTATCTGTTGGAGATAAGGCAGGTATTCCTTGACAGTGCGTTATCCTTGAAGAAACTGAGTGTCATGATTGAAACCAACCAGACTTATGTGTCAAATGTGGTGAACAGATATTTCGGATGCAATTTGAAGGAGCTGCTAAACAGTTACAGGATAGAATATGCGAAGGAACTGTTAGGTATGGGGTCATGCACATTGGTTGAGATTCCAAGACTTTGTGGCTTCGCTTCTAAAAGTGCTTTTTATTCAGCTTTCAACAAACTGGAGGGAAGCACACCGATGCGGTATCTCGCAAGATTACAACAAGGCAATTAAGTCCTTTATATAATATGTATAACCAATTTTAGTTTTTAAATTTATAAATTTAAAGTTTTTATTATGAACAAAAAGTTTTTAAGTGCAATCCTGTTCGGAGCTTTGATGGTTTCGTCAACAGGAGTATTTGTGTCTTGTAAAGACTATGATGATGACATCGAGAATTTACAAGAACAAATTAATGCGAACAAAAAAGCAATTGATGATATCAATGCTTTGATTACTAACGGTTCTGTTATTACTAATGTAACTTCAAGTGCTAATGGCGTTGTGGTTACTTTGAGCAATAACAAGACCTTTGAAATTACTAATGGTACTAATGGGAAAAACGGCACGGTTTGGACAATTGGCACTGATGGCTACTGGTACAAGGATGAAGTAAAGACTGAGTACAAAGCCGTTGGTCAAGCTGGTGAGGACGGTGCTGCAGGTGCTGCAGGAAACACTTATGTTCCCAATGCGACCACAGGTTTCTTTGACATCTATCAGGGTGACAAACTTATCGGTCCAAGTACTATCTCATGGAAGGCTAGCGGAAACGGTATCTCTGCTGTTGTAACAGACGGTGATTTGTATCTTTCTGGCGTTGAAGGAGTTGACGGACCAGTAGTTATCTCTCTGACTAACGAACTGCGTGCCATGGTTTATCAACCTGAAGCCTATGTTGAAGGTATTCCTGCCATGTTGTATTATAGCGTAGCTTATGACGCATTGAAAGCTAACGACAAGATGGACAGCAAGGATGAAGCGTTCGTTAATATTAAGGATTCTAAGAACAATAATATTGAAGTTGTTGAAAACAAGGGTATTGAAGCTAAATATCATATCAACCCGACTAATGTAAATCCTTCTGAATTGCAGAACTTGAAGTTCGCTACTCGTAACGTGCGTTATATCCAGTCCCGTTCGGCTGAATTTGAAGCTACTGCTGCGTTTAAATCATACGCTGACGGTATCTTGACTGTAAATGTGGAGTTAGGTGAAGGTGTGAAAGATTGGGAAACTTATAAGACTGCTAAAGATTCCATCTCTGTAATGGCTTTACAGGCTGTACGTGAAGATAAGGACACTATCACTTCAGATTATGCAACTGTTTACAAAACTGATGTGGACGGTATCCGTATTGCTAACCCGAAATTGACAGATAAGGCTAAGAACCATTATCGTTATGCTATCAATACTGCAATTGCTGATGCAGATGTAGTATCTAACAAAGCTGTTTGGGCTACTCAAGACTATAGTGATATTGATGCGGAACTTGTAGATGGAAGCACATTGGATTTGTCAACTATCGTGGCTGCTCACGGTTCGCTGAAAGATGGTTGTATAGACCTGAATCCTGAAACTTACGGATGGAAATGGAACTTCTCTGTAGTCAAGAACTACAAGTTGGGTACAAATGAAACTCCGCAGGAAGAATTTGTTGCATTGAACGGTTCTGTACTGTCTACTAAGGTTTATGGTGACGAAAGTGCTGGAGCTGCTGTAGGTCGTACTCCTATCATCCGTGTGACTTTGACAAATGGTGCAAACCAAGTTGTTGCTGTGGCTTATATCAAAGTTAAGATTGTTAAAGATTCTACTCCTTCAAGAGATGCAATTGAAATCAATAAGGGTGAAGTCGAATTTACTTGTAGCGCATGGAACGGTGTCGTTACAGTGAAGGATATGAACACATTGATTTACAATGCCGTTGGTATGGATAAATTGTCATTCCATAACTTGTTCAAGAGCTTTAAATCTTACGTGGAAGATGAAAAGAATAATGTAAATGTAGGTACAGTTACACAGGTTGTTGATGAAGCCGAAACTACTACCAGTGTTAAGTCTTACAAACTGACTTGGGACATTACTTCTGAAGAACTTTGGAAGAATGCAGGCAAGGAAATGACTCACACGGTTGTCTACTATAATGGTGAAGACCTTGAAACTTCTACAGACAAGCTGTTTGTTGTATTGAAAGCAACTGCTGAAGATATTGCTAAGAGTGCTGACATTGATGCTGCCAAGATGTTGGATAACTATTGGAACACTGAAAAGACTATTACCAGCTACAATTTCAGAACACCTGTTGTTGGTGAAGATAAGATTGACCAGTTCGAATTGATTACTGACCCGAATGCTTCATTCAAGACTGTAAACGGTAACTTGCTGCTTTCTGAAGGATTGTCCGCTGGTGCTGTTACTAAATACTACTTCTGCATGGATGATATGAAGAAGATTGAAACTATCGGTGACTTGACGGTTAAGTTCAGTTTTGCTGACAAAGATTCTGTTACATTGTATGCTCAGATTTACAATGCTACTACTGATAAGTTCGAGCCTGAAACAGCTGAAGTAGTAGCCAAGATTACAAACAAAATGAGTAACCTTGCAAAAGAAAATTCTGTCGGAACTCCTTACACAAGCTTTGATGGTGGTAAGATGAACAGCTTCCTGCAATATGGTCAATCTGCTGCCGAAGGTAGTAAAAATACTGCAAAGAAAGGTAATGTGGCTAAGAGATTGTTGAACACTGGTGCTATGTATGCATTGATTTGTGCAGACCAGTATCCGTGTGCTGTAACAACAAACCGTGTTTCTGTAAGCTTCAAGGGTGCAGACCACTTCCGTGCTAATATCATTCGTCCTGTTTATGCTAAAGAAGTAGCGAACGGTAACTTCATTGATGGTAAGGATAAGATTCCATCAGATAAGACTCTTGCTGAAGTTGGTACTTATATGTCAATTGAAAACTTGGTAGACTTGTACGACTGGCGTGGTCGTCAGTTCTCTGCTGATGCATACAAATCTTATTACTATGGTTACTATGGTATCTTGACTATCGTTCCTGATGTTGAAAATGCTACTTGTGACTTAAATGGTGAGAATACAGCAGTTCCTACAACAGTAGTTCTTGACTGGGTTGAAAATGAAACAGTTGGAACAGATGTTACTTACGGTAAAGATACTGATAAAGTTAAGAATGCTCAGACTTCCAAGTATGGTTTCGTAACTTACTACAACAATGGTGCTAAGTTGGATAAAGACTTCAACTTGACTATCCCTGTAACTATTACATATGCTTGGGGTGAAATCAAGACAACTGTAAAAGCTCATGTTGCTAAAACTGAACAAAAGTAATTATTAAAAGAATAAGTGGTTTTCTCTAGTATGAGAAATCCTTATATAATAGAAAAACTTTAAACTCAAACTCCCTAGCTTGTGAAAGTTGGGGAGTTTTTTTATCTATCAGTTGAAATTTCTTTAACAGAATCGGGATGAAAGGTAACAACAGGCATGAGGAAAATTCGCCAGAGTGCGTTTGACTGGTTGCCTAAATATTATATATGTATAAACAGCAATAGACGTATCTCTACGTCTATTACTAATTTTATCTAACAAAACGAGTTGATATAATAATCAACATGGATTGTCCGCCAACGCTTTGGCAGAATTACACAAGCAAAATAAGCTATTTTGAAAATAGCATTCGGTTATATCACAAAAGTAAGCATAATATTTCTATAGAACAAGTTTTCTGTTGTATTAATGAGAAGTCTGTAAGATAGTTTCTTTCTCTTTAATTCCAAGTATCAGTATTACAAGCTCGCCTATTTTCTTGTAAGTGATTGATGAGTTGACTTGCTTCTATAAGACCAAAGCCACTTGCTTCATCTGAATTTAAAGAGCAGGACAAATTCGGATTGGGGTCTATAAGATTGACCTTGCTCTAAATTTATCCTGCCTGTCATTAGAAGCTCAAACAGTCATAAGTCTGTAAGATTTCCTCTTGTCTTAATCCCAAGTATCTTTTAGTAATGGCAACAGAACTATGGTTGAATAGTTCCATCAGCTTTACTAATGCCAACTCTGCGTTATCACTGTTCATGTTATAGACCTGCCTGCCAAATGTCTTTCTAAGCGAATGGCAGCTAAAGTTCTTAATCTTTAACCTGTACTTCTTCTTCACCTCTTTAAGAATGATATTGATTCTCTGAACTGTGAAGATAGTGCCTTTCTGACTTATAAGAATTGGCGCATTGATTCCAATAGGGTTTATATGCTCGTAGCACTCTTTAATGTGCTGTTGTAATTGTGGGTTCAGTCTGATAGTCCTTACCTTGCCTGTCTTTTTCTCAATTACTGTAAACTCGTCAGTACCTAATATCTGCTTCCACCTTAGAGATAGAATATCAGATATTCTTAATCCTGTGAAGCACCCCAAACTAATAAGGAGTGAGATTTTATAATTCTCATCTTTGGTTAACTTCCTAATGAGGTTCATTGCATCAGACCAAACTAAATAGTCTGCGGTTGTGCTTGAATATTTAAGTGACATAATGTTCTGTTTTATAAGTAAATGAATAGAAGTGAATATTAATTCTGAGTTGGATTTACTAACTCATTGATTACTAAGGAAACATTTATTTTTACCCAAAGTGAAAGTATTTAGGGTGGGAACGCCTTACAAGGACATTCCACACCTTATTATATATAGTATTTCTTAAAATGGTCTGTTCCCATATTGGTAATCCAAAATAGAGTTGCACACCCTGTCATAAAAGGAAAATCCACAACCTGTATAGAAGTAGCTTAGATATATTGCTTGGTATTCCCTTTGTAATGTGGTATTATCTTTCAGCATATTATCCAACTTCTCTAAAGAGTATTTCAATGCTTGTACCACCTTTATATATCTAAGGTTGTTATCCACCTCTCCCAAACGGGTTTCCAATTCTCTGATATGCTCTATAAGTTTATCTATTTGTTTGCTCATAATTCTAAGTTTTAATAGGTTAGTAGATATAAAGAAAGGACAACTAACTGAATAGCTGCCCTTTCCTCTCTCAATCAATAAGCCCATTTAATCAATGAACCACTTATATCTCTCGTCACCATGCAAAGCCGCATTGATTCCTGTTGCCATTTCAGTAGCATTTAAGGAACGGTCTAAGAATGAATCAATATAGCTTGACTTATTAGCTCCTGTAAGCAAGTTATAGAACTTCCACATATTAAGCTCACTTCCAAAGCCGCCAAAATTATTGTCGTGAATGTATGCTTTGGCTACAGAATTAATCTGTGTATCTGTAAGCAACATTCTTGGCAGTGCCTTTTGATAACCTGTTGGCAAGCACTGATAAAGTCGCATCTTACCTATAATCTGTGCAAATTGGTGTTCACTCATGGAAGTGTTGCCCAACTGCTGCATCAGATAAAGATGTTTGGCAGGATTGTAGTTATTGAACAGTTCCAAAGCTGCACGATAGAGTTCAGTTGTATTGCTCACCCTTAAATCATCCTTGTAGCCATTGGTAAAAATGCACATATTGCAACAGACTTGGTTCTTGAAGCCAATCGCAAGACGGAACAACTCTGGTACTTTCTTGCTGTATAAATTCATCTGATTATAAGCCCTCACACCTACAATGGAAAGATTGAGCTTGTTTCCTCCAACTGTTTCGTAGATGGTAGGAACATCAATGCTGAAAGCTGCCCTCTCATAATAAATGGTCTTGTCAGATTCCAACAGTTGATTGGCAGGTTTGTGAATGGCTGCTGGGATTCTGCCTTTGATAATATGGCTCACACGAATATCCGCCTGTTCCACTTTTTCACCACTAAAGAATGATTGTGCTGCATCCTGTATGGTTTCCACAAATGCGGAATGGTTAATGGTAAGTTCGTTGTCTTTAGAGAACACAGGGGTAATGCAGTCATTCTTTAGATGATGCAAAGTTACTTCCTGTGTGTTGGCTTCAATGAAATGGTTTGCAGGTTTTACAGGTTCATCCACGATGATGGTTGCTTCCTCTGCATATTCACCCAAATTCATTCTCTCACGGTTCTGTGCCATAGCTGGCATGATAACTAAATTTCTCATAATGATAAATTGTTTAAATGGTTATTGATTGAATTAACTCTGGAATTGGTAAAGTTCCTATCGCTTTGGATTGCTCCATAACGATTTTGACTTCACTACAATTCGCTGAATTACATTTAAGTGATATTACAATTAGACTATATTACCATTATGTCTATATTGTGTATCGCTTTAAGAAGTCCATGAATGATGTGAGGTGAATAGTAAAATTTATAATGGCTGAGGGGGTGGGTAGGTGTCTGACCAATCTTATTTTTCTTTTACTTGGTGAGAGGGAGTGTAAAATAGGGGTATGGTATCTCGTGCAACATTTTGGGAATTGGGGCTATAAAATCCATTTTTCACCTTAAATGTTGCACCCAACTTTAAAAATTTAACCTTAAATGCTTCTAAAGTCAGAATAAGATAGACTTGGGATTATTCGTACTATCTATTAATATAATAATAAACAGTACGAAAAATCCTGCTTGCCTGTTATTTGGACTTGAAACCTATCTTAAACACGTTTTTTGAGTTGATTGGATTCCACTCCTTACGTTGTTTGGCTATATCATTGTCTAATAATAGTTCCTTTGGAGTAAGTTCTATCCCTTTAGGTAAATATTTCAATAGACCAGCACCATATAAATCCAAATTGTAACTCTCCACATTTTTCTTACCCATTCCCAATTTGTTAGCCAACTGATTAGAAGAAAGCAATATCTTGTTATCTTCTGCTATCAATAGGAGCTTGATATAATAGCCTTTTACTTTAATATCCAAATTCACTTTCATAAAGAGGTAGGATAGTGTTATAAAGTTGGGATGGTCTATTGGTGGGATGCAGTAAAGGCTTCTCATTGTAAATTCAATAAGAGGGTGGTTGATTGGTACAGAGTATTTCTTTCTGACCAACACTACTTCTATGTCTTTATTGAAATTCTTTAGTGCAGTTTCTTCCTCTCCAGTCCGTTTGGCTAAATCCTTAATTCTCCATCTGACCTTATAATAGTCATTTCTATATAAGGATAGACAGAAGAACCTGTACAAATTGGGTGGATTGAGCTTATCCACTATTGACTTATTAATGGTGGCATAGTTCTGCCTAATGTTACTTGTCCTGCTTTGCAGGTGTCTTTGGGGTATCTTCATATTCATTAGTAGCTGATTGAACATTATTGGTAAACACTAAATCTTTCTTCTCTCGTTCCATCTTATAATAGTAGGCAGTTCCAAAGTATATCTTGGCTTCCTTTCTGTTATGGAACTTCTTTCCTGTTGGCAAATGGATAATCATGTCAGTTTAAATATTAATGAGTTAATAAGCCAACTTCTGCAATGAGATATAATAGGTAGTAACCTTTCCATTTTTCTTTCTCCTTGTTTTTAGATAGTTATTAAGATTAGCCCACAATCCAATGTGAACTTTGTTATCTTTTACTCCCTGTTTAAGAGCCTTAGCCCTTATCTGCTCATAAGTAAATTCTTCCATTTTAGATATTCTGAATAGTTTGTAAGTCCGTCAATCTGTGTGGTGGGATTATCTGTTTGTGGTACTGTAAAAGTAGTAATTCCATGAGTGGGGAACTAATGATAAGACCACACATTTAATAATCAGACTTTAGACCATTCAGAGCTTAGTCAATCTGTTTACTTGGGTTCTTTTTCAGAAGAAAATCCAGACTATATAAATCTGGACTTTCTAATTTTACCGATGCAACATTTTTACGAAAGGGGTTATAAAAGGTGATTTGTTGGTAAAATGTTGTACCCGATTAAACTTTCTCATATTCCAAGAATAAAGCCCTTTGTCTATTCTTCCAACTATCCTTGCATTTAAAGAAATCTTCGAGAAAGTCTTTAGGTTTCTTCTTTACAGGTGGCATATCCATCAGTTGATATATTTCATCCCTTGTTTTGCTTATGTCGGACAATTCATAAGACTGTCCTGCCTTGAACCTGTTTTTTACCATTTCAATGAACTCTGAACCTTTGCGCTTTTCATTGTACCTTTTAAGTATCATGGCTTCTCTGATTTTGGGTTGGGAATAATTCAATTCCTCAATCTGCTCTTTCCCCAACACCTCATAAGCCTCTACAATGAAAGCGTCAGTTTTTATAAGCTCTCTTTTATGTTCCATCGCCATGCTGGTTTCATCCCCTTTCAACATTTCCAATTGCTCAACTATTTCTTTACGCTTGGCTTTAATGCTGATGGATTTATTTTCTCGTTTCAATCTTTCCAAATCGCCTAAAGGATAGGTTTTCGATTCACAACTGACTTTAAAAGATTTACATTGCCTATATGTCTTGGTCAGCATATCGAAACAGTTATAGTAGCCTTGTACGATTGCTTCTGTAATATAGTTGTCTATCTTAAACCAGTTTTTCTCACCGTTTCTATTCAGCATGGAATTAAAGGGCAGAATGTCTAATATGGCTTTATAAGCATCCTTTGCTTCATCTATTGTGGCATTATCGTAATAGGTTTTCATCATCCCATAAACCTGCTCAAACACACCTATCATATATTGCACCTGCGCTTTAGACCTTACAGAGAAATTATAGTCTGTATTGGTGATATGGTTTGCAGATGCTATTCCATTTCTGAAACGACCTATAATCTGTATCGTGTCAGTAAACGGGTCAACCATGCTTTGGGTTGCCATAGTAGTATCGGTTACAATGAACACTTCTGGGCAGAAATCCAGTTCTATATCCAGAGCATTGAAGAACCTGCTTGTGAGAAAATTGAACCGCTTCATCTTGTCAGTGTTCCAATCTGAATATGCGTTAGCAAACTTCTTCTCCTTCAAACTCGCTACGCTGTTGGATGCACAGAAAACTGTTGATTGCTCCAGTATGTCTAATTTCTGCATGATGGAGTAAATGGTTTCCGTGGAATTAATGAACAGGAAGACGGGATTGTTGGTTGCCTTTCCCAATCGCTTCTTTAGTTCTTGCAGCACATTATTTGTATGATAAATATTGATGGGCTGGGCATAGTCAAACATGGGTTGCACTTCCATAATCTGAAATCTTTGTTTAAAGAATCTCGGGTCTGTGAAATCCAACGGAGTGGCGGACACCAGTCCTTTATTGTCGAACATGAAGAAATCATCGAAAGGTAATGTTATGTCCTCCCTGTAATCCACATCTTTTACTATCTTATGGCACTCATCGAACAACAGGTAACAGGTAGAATAAATATCCATATCCAGTTCTTCAAATGCGGATTTAATCTTGGAAAAACTTTCTGGAGTGGATAACAGTTTGATATTTTTCTCCTTACTTGCTTGCAGATATTTCACAATTTTCTCCACCGTCACATTTTCATAAACTCCAAAGAGATTGTCGTTTATATGCTTGGGGTCTTTACATTTGCCTTTTATTACTGGGATATTTGGCTCCAATATGATGGAGTTTCTGTCAGCTTTCAATTCTCCATAAGTTGCTCCAAGTCCTGTCAGCTTCTTATAAAGGATAGTATTGGTAGGTATTTGAGGTAAAACTTCTGTCAAATATTGAATTTTACCATTATGCTTTTTCTCTATTTTAATGTATGCTGTATTCATCTTTGTTTCGTTTTAGAAAGAGTGGGAGTTCCCACTCTTCGGATTAATAATTATCAGATTAGGGCTTCTTTCTCACGCAAGTAGTCCAATAGTTCTTCGGTACGTTCTACTCGGAAGAAAATCTTTCCACGTAAGAAAGCACTGGTAGCACTGATGTAATTATTAACCTCACGAAACAAAGGGACGAATTGCACACGTTTGCCAGATTCAACGAGTTGTTTCAATATGGATAGCTGGAAGTTGTTATCTTCACCTGTTTGATATGGGGTTAGTTCAGTCGGTTGAATCCCTCTATCCTCACTTTCTCCTGTTGTCAGATAGGTGTATATCCATTTGAAAGAAATCGGAGTGACATAGTATTTGAATCCTGCCACATTGTAAGATTCAATCCAGATGTAAGGATAATTATCCTTGTCGGTGTATAGTCTGATGTTAAGAGTTTCCTTTCTCTGCATCATTGACTTGATGGCATTGTGCGCACCTGCGTTGTCATAAGACTTGACTTGTGGAACTAATGTTCCATTAATTTTGAATTCCATATTCCTATAATTTTATGGATTAATAAATTTGCCCTTCTTCTGCAAGGACTGGCAGGTAATCGTTATTAAAAGGTGCGCACCATTTTGTTTTTGATTACGTTGCAAAGGTAGTGGCTTCCTGTCCTCATTATAGGGAATAAATTTCAGCTCCATTTTATTACCCTTGTCTTGGAAGTCTGCCGTTTTTCCTTTGGCGGTGCAAATATAGAGTGGTATGTGGGTAAGGTATAGGTAATAAAAATCCCACTACTTTTATTCCCCTTAGAGAATAGAGTAATGGGATATTATAAATTGAAGAAGTAGGTTACATTCTGAATGATGGATAGACGCTATTTATAGTGCTTGGTTCAAAGTCCTTATATTGCTTTAGAAATGCTTTAAGTGTGTCATTTTCTGTTCGTGTCCAACACTCTTTGGTAGAAAGTTTGGTAAATGCTATCAGTTGGCAAATAAGGTCAGTTTCCTTTTGTGAATATTTAGCCCCTTTCTTTCTTTTAATGATAACTTGGGATTGTGTGTTAAAGAAGTCAAGGAACATCTGTGCAAAGAAAGTGATGAATGGAGAATCTTTAGTAGAAGTGGAAGTTTCCAATCTCCTTTTATGGCTCATTATTCCAATATTATCTAAATCGTCCTGTTGCATCATTTTAAAAGTTGCATCAGCTATGTAATGAATGGCAGTAGGATTATCTATTATAATGTTGCGTTCTCCCTCCAAACATATCTTTAATGTAGCGGATTGGGCAAATATGCTTCCTGTTTTTTCATCAAAACTTTCTACATTGTCTATAATGGCTTTAGTGAATTTAAGAAGCTGTTCGTTGGGGGATTCTCCTATGTCTGTTCCCTCTATATAATAATGGTAGCTATAATCATAGACAAACAGTAGGAGCATCCAAAACTTATCTGCATCCAAATCCAATCCTCTTATGAATTGCTGTATTAATTCATGTTTGGTGTAGTTGGTATAATTAAAGTGTTCTGCTATCAGACCTTTGTTATATCTGTCACCAAATGTCTGCAAAGTTTCTGACACATTTATATGAATGGGCTGGCTACCCATTTCTTCCCATTCTTCTGCACTCACTGCTGATTTATCTATTCTGTCATAACCATAATAATAAGGGCTGTCTGTGTTATAGTCAAAGTCTGGAATATATAGTTCTTCCAATATGGAGATATATTCTAATAAATCTTTCTCCTGTTCTATATTGTCTTTCCATTCAAATTTAGCTATGGGATTCATATCTCTTTATATGTTTAAGTTCCTTAGACAAAGTTACAAAATAATCCCCACCTGCATTGCTACAAGTGGGGAATTATTGGTTTACTTACCAAACACGTACTTCACAACTTTAGCATTAGCTTTGTTCTCATTTACAAAGTCACGCTCAATATAGATGTCAGTCACTTTCATAGAATCGTCTATGTGGTTGAGGGCAGCATGAACTATGTATTTGTCTATGCCTGCTTTATTCAATGCAATGGTAGCCCATGAATGGCGTGCTGCATAGTATTCCAAATCGTTCACATCTAATATTACTCCAATCTCTTTCAGACCAGAGTTGATAGCTTTATTAAAAGTCTTTTCATCCCCATAGTATTGATAGAAGTTGAACAGACGTTTGCCTGTGCTATCTTTGTACTTATCAATAAGAGGTTGCACTATCTTAGGAATATCTACCATCATTTTTGCACTATCCAACCTGCGAGTCTTGGTCTTAGTTCTGTTATAGATAATAGTGTTCCCTCTCATTTCAGTAGCATTGTAAAGGTCTGCTGAATTGATTCCCATAAGGCAGAATGAGAGAATGAAACAATCCTTAGCCAAGTTGTAACGACAGGTGGACTTATATCCTTTCTTCATGTCTTTATAAGGCAGCCTCCACACCTTTTTAATGATGTCTGCTGGAATGGCTCTCTTACGGGTAGCTTCCTGTTTAGGTATCTTGAAGTCCTCAAAAGGTGAGTTAGGAATAAGAATAAGGTTCTTGTCCTTCTTATTGAACTTATGTTTAGCTTCACAGAACAACCTCTTAATGCTTACCAAGTAGAGGGAGAGGGTACGGTTAGAAGTAACACGTTTACCTTGCTGTATCAGTTTCTTGGTACGTGCGTCACGTTCTCCAATCAAGAATGCTTTAAACTGCTCCAAGAAATCTAAGGTGATAAGATTTATATCCAATTCTTCTTTACCAACAAATCGTACTAAGGCATTGATGGCAGTAGTGTAATTGGGTGCTCCTTTAATAGTAGCAGAAGCTA
>OHAU01001414.1_pt1 | contig 28095 bp, 26 predicted proteins | sample 1577181 | NCBI WGS metagenome assembly OHAU01 (sample SAMEA3541472, study PRJEB24748) | human gut metagenome | biome: human gut; feature: human-associated habitat; material: faeces | place: China | collected 2012 | reverse complement strand
GGGGAGATTAGACCGTAATCACTCCGTTCTCATCGGTCAGCATTCAGGAATTAAGCAACAACAAATCATCTACAATGATAAACTTTCAAAGAAGCTTATATGAACAGATATAATAGACAGACTGCCCGATGGCAGCAACAGAATAAGGAAGAGCAGAAGATGAATAAAACAGAGTTCATCAAGGTAAGATGTACCTCAGAGGAAAAGCAACGTATTAGGTCAAAGGCGGAAAGCGCTGGGCGGAAGTTCTCGGATTACTGCCGTGAAATGCTCCTAAATGGAGAGGTGGCAGCCGTTCCTAAGATGACCGAAAATGAAAGGGAAGCCATTGCCATACTTCAGCATACAGGAAGGTTCTACGGGCAGATTTCTAACCTCATCAAGGTTAAGGATGAGGATTGGCTACATATCACAAAGAACCTCTCGCTATGTGCCAAAGAAGCATTTAAGCGGTTTTACGACCCGCATTTTCGTGTGAACGATGAGATATATAAGGTCTTAAATCTAACAAGAGATGATAGGAAAATGTAAGGCGATAGCGTATGGCAGCACGGCTTTAGACTATATTTTCAGAGAGGGCAAGCTCGGCTATCGGCTTGCCTTCCACAACCTTTGCAGCAGGGAGCCAAAGACTATCTATGAGGAAATGAAAGTGGTCAGCGACTATAACAGCCGTTGCAGGAACAAGTTTCTCCGCATTGAAATCGGTATCGCACCACAAGACGAAAGAAAGCTACCTGTGTCAGAACTTATGCGGATAGCCCATCTGTTTGCCAAACGACTAGGACTTGACGACCACCAATGGGTGGCTGTAACGCACAAGGACACCGACAACAGGCACATTCACATCATCGCCAACCGCATCAGCCTATATGGAGAAGTCTATGATACCACTTTTGTGAGTAATAAGGCAGCAAGGGTAGCGGAGGACATTAGTCGGGAGAAAGGCTTGACTATCGCAAAGGAGGTTAAAGCGGAAAGGAAACATCAAAAGACAAAGACTAACCCCACGAGAGAACAAACCAAACAGAAAGTGCAGCAAATCTGCTACATCCTGCTTGACAAGTACAAAGGAACAGGCATTACAGGGCATTCCATGTTCCTTTACGAGTTGGACAAGAACGGCATTTCCATAGAGCGTATGAAGAACAAGCAGGATAAGGTCTATGGCTTGAGATTCTCATACGCAGGACAATCCTTCAAGGCATCTGAAATCGGCAGAGATTTCGGCTACCGTTCCTTGCAGAAGAACTTTGAAGCAGCCAACAAGGAAAAGCAGAAGAAACCACACCAAACGATACAAGAGCCAATAGAAAAGAACGAACTGCCTGATACAGATTATGAGCTTGTACCCAAGAGCCGTTCCTCAATCTCACGAGACAATGACACCTCACAAGTGCAGAACTCCATTGATGCAGTGGCAGACACCATTGTTAGTGCAGCCGATGAAGTTGTGGAAGGGTTAGGCAATTTGATTACACCAAGTACACAAGGCAATGACTTAACCGAAGCTGCATGGCAGCGCAAACTCAGATACCAAGCTAACAGAAAGAGGAAACGTGGAAGAGGAATATAAACATAGCAGCATACAAAAAGTGCAGAATAAAGAATATCTCATCAAAAACGCTTGTTATTCGCCAGCAAAGTATTATCTTTGCAAACAGAATAACAAGCGTTCTTTGTCAGGCAGAAAACAGCGACTTGAAGTAGTTCGCTCGTTTCCAAATCGTTACCAGTTTAGTTGCATCAATAAGGTAACTTCTTTATTTTCAAACAGATATATTTTTATAATTATCTTACCGTGCAAAACAGCCGCTTTTGCAATGCAAAACAATAGGTTTTACAACGTGTTGATAATAAGGTGGTTAGGCGATAGATGTCGTTGTGAAAAATATTTACACTATTATAGCTTCCTTTTCGCCTATATAATAAGATGTGTAAGAGAAACGGAGCAGAGATTAAAAGGTTCGTTCATTCTCCAAAAAGGGAATGTCTTTTATTCCAACAGAACGTATTTTTCCGTGCGTAGGGCTTTTCATTGGTTTTGCTCGATAACTCTTCGCTTAAATCAAGAAATATGTATTATTTAACAGTCATACAGATTAATCTGCTCATAAGGTTTGGTATTCACAAAATAAAAGGGTATATTTGCAAATAAATACTTAGTATTCAGTATTCACATTTTAAATACATAACAATATTATGGCAGTAAATTATAAAGACTTAGGCCTCGTAAACACACGCGAGATGTTTAAGAGAGCCATCGACGGCGGTTGGGCAGTACCAGCATTTAACTTTAATAATTTGGAACAACTCCAAGCAATTGTTACAGCTTGTGTGCAAACAAAGTCGCCTGTAATCATTCAGGTATCAAAGGGAGCGCGTAAGTATGCTAACCAAACATTGCTTCGTTACTTGGCAGAAGGTGCTGTTGAATATGCAAAAGAGTTGGGCTGCAACCACCCTGAAATCGTGTTACACCTCGACCACGGCGACAGCTTCGAGGTATGTAAGAGCTGTGTAGACTTCGGTTTCTCATCAGTTATGATTGACGGTTCTGCACTTCCTTACGAGGAAAATGTAGCTTTGACAAAGAAGGTTGTAGACTATGCACACCAGTTCGACGTAACAGTAGAAGGCGAACTCGGCGTTTTGGCAGGCGTTGAAGACGACGTTGTTGCTGAAGAGTCTCACTATACACGCCCAGAAGAAGTGGTAGACTTTGCCAAGCGCACTGGTTGCGACTCGTTGGCAATCTCTATCGGTACTTCTCATGGTGCTTACAAGTTTAAGCCAGAGCAGTGTACACGCGACCCAAAGACTGGTCGTTTGGTTCCTCCTCCATTGGCATTCGACGTATTGGAAGCAGTAGAGAAAGAACTTCCGGGCTTCCCAATCGTGCTTCACGGCTCGTCTTCAGTGCCAGAGAAGTATGTTGAGATGATTAATAAGTACGGCGGCGCATTGCCAAACGCAGTAGGTATTCCTGAAGAACAGCTCCGTAAGGCTACTAAGAGTGCTGTATGTAAGATTAATATCGACTCAGACTCTCGTCTTGCATTCACCGCAGGTGTTCGCGAAACATTGGCATTGCACCCTGAATACTTCGACCCACGCCAGTATTGTGGCAAGGCTCGCGAGTATATGACCGAACTTTATGCTGAGAAGATTAAGGACGTTCTTGGTTCAGACAACAAGTTGGCTAACCTCGACTAATCCTCGGAAGCAATCAATACAAACGGCGGAACCTTCTTGGAGAGGCTTCCGCCGTTCTTTTCCACTTAATTAGAGAATACTAAAAACACCTTAAATAAAACAGAAAATGAAGAAGATTATCGTTTCATTGGTCTTGTTTCTAATGGGTATTTCAGTGAATGCGCAAGACCAAAACTATTGGATTTATCTTGTTATCGGGCAAGATAATATGATTGGTAAAGCCGATGCAGGAACAAGTACCGATGGCTTCTTGCTCGATTCGTTCAGCAAAACAATAGGCGAAACCGCAAAAGGAAAGCGCATTGGCTTCGTTACCGTAACGTTGCCGGTAAGCCCTATCATTGCTTTCGATAAGCAAAACTATCGCAGCTATGTATCGAAAGTAACCGATGAAAGCAACAAGAAGGCTTTGGCAAAGTATGACAACAACCCTTACGGCAAACTTATCAGTATGGCACGCAGTGCCCAGAGCAAGGGCGTAGTGAAAGGAATATTGCTCCAACAAGACGGTATCGACAACTACAACGAAGCGTGGCTGAAGCGTATGAGGAGAATCTTTTACGACATAGTTGGCGATTTGTCGCTCGATTCTACAAAGGTTCCGTTGTTGATTGGCGAAGTAGGCCGTGCTGAATATGGCGGAAAGTATGCCGTTGCCAACGAAACCTATGACAAAATGCACAAAGCTTTGCAGTATTCGTTTGTTGTTTCATCGGCAAATTGCCCATTGGCAGACAACAAAATCTACTATTCTAAGGAGGGACTTGAAAATCTTGGGCGCAAATTTGCTATCAAAGCCTTGCAAGGAATTGGCTATGAGCTCCCCGAAGTTCGTAGAACAACATCGATAAAGAAGCAGACCATTGACCGCAAAACATTAGAAGTAGGTGTGCATATAAGCGATAAAGGAATGCTGACGGCTACTTCCAACGAACCCATCGTGAAGATTTCGGTGCAGAATGCAGCAGGAAACAGCATCAAGGATATTGCGATTGCCGAACCTGTGAAAGAGTATAACTTGGACTTGAATGCGTTCCCACAAGGGAATATTATCATTATCTTCTATACAACAGAAGGCGAACACTCGTTCACGATTAATAATTAACTTCATAGAATGAACGAAAAGATGCACATCGTAACCATTGTTTCAGCAACATTCGTGGTGTTGGAGTTTCTCAATAATCAGCTGTTTTGTGGTTCATACTGCAACTTGTTGAGGCTATAAGAATATTTCAACCAATATAAAAAAGCAGATAAGGAATGGCGCGTTGGCATCTTACGAAACGACAATACTGCATTGCGGGTGCCGTATTGTCGTTTTTTTTACTCGCATTTGTGGTCTACCGAATGCTTCCACCCACGCAAGAAGACATTGATGGCTGTGCCGTAGTGGTGGAGCAGCAAGCCTATTACCAGCTTGAAGTAAACGGAAAGCCCACCGTTTACTTTACCGATTACAAGAACTCGAAACTCGTTGGCGGTGTTATAGAGAAGGAATTAATCCGCACACGCAAAGTTCGCACACGTGGCTATTGGGTAAATGCTTTTCCAATCTGGCCCAGTTGCTTCGGTCGCATCGTAACAAAGTGGGCTAACAAGCCCTCAACCATCTTGAGTCTCAGCAGCAATGCCTTGCACAAGCTGTTAGCTAATAAGCTGAAAACTGCCGACGACGAGCTGGCAGGTTTGCAAACGCAGAACAACGAGCTTACTTATTATATGCGTGTGCACAACGTAAGCGATTACGGATACAACAAAGTAGCTGACTATCACCGACATCTTGAACGCCAACGCGACTCGCTCCGAACAGTCATTGGTGTGTTGGTGAGCATTCCAAGCGATGCCCAACTGCGCATAAAGCAGATTAATCGCTACACCGTGTTGCGCAACGATTCGGCTAAAACGACAGTCTGCAACCGCATTGCCATATACAAGGACAGCGGAAACCTACTGTTGCAGACGCATAACAAGTTCACACCCATCGGCACAATTGCTGTAATGGGTGCCGAAAGGGCACAGGAAGAGTTGGCAAAGGTGTCGCAGCGCACCGAAGTGGCGCTGAACGAGCCGTTTCAAATGGGCGTTCCTGATTCGTTGGGCTACTATGTCGGCGAGATGAAACACGGAAAACCGAATGGCTACGGACAGCATTTTGGCAATAACGGCAGCTTCTACGACGGTCATTGGGACGACGGAAAGCCCAACGGATTCGGCTTCTACATTGCGCCACACGAATATTTACAGGTGGGAGAGTGGAAAGACGGCGTGTTTAAAGGCGAACGAATCAGCCACCACCACGAGCGTATCTATGGCATAGACATCTCCAAACACCAGCACGAGAAGAAGAAACAGAAGTTCGCCATTGATTGGGAGAAGCTCCGTATCACAGGTTTGGGAAAGATAAGTGCAAAGAAGATACACGGAAAGGTGGATTACCCCATTGCGTTCATGTATATAAAGTCTACAGAAGGCTGCACGGTGCTGAACCCATACTACAAGGACGACTATGCGCAGGCACGCAAACACGGCATCAAGGTGGGGGCATATCATTTCTTTTCCACCACTTCGGTAGGCATAGAGCAGGCTCGCTACTTCCTGAAGAACAGCATTTTCAGCAAAGGCGACCTACCCGCTGTGCTCGATGTTGAGCCTTCCGACGAGCAAATACAAAAGATGGGCGGTGCCGAAGTCTTGTTCAAGCACGTTCGCAATTGGCTTGTTGCGGTTCATCGTGCCACAGGCGTGCGACCTATTCTTTATATCAGTCAGATGTTTACAAAGAAATACTTGCCGTTGGCTGTCGATTTGCAAGGCGAATACTTCGTGTGGATAGCCCGTTATGGCGAATATAAGCCCGAATTGAAGCTGACTTACTGGCAATTAAGTCCCGATGGGAAGGTCAGCGGCATACACGGCGACGTTGATATAAATGTCTTTAATGGCTATAAAAACCAGTACGAGGACTTCTTGCGCAAGCATTGTATAAAGAAAAATATCGCTGTTCGCTGACGTTTGAAACGCAGCAACGTATGTTGTTGAAAGGACAGGAAAAATAGAACAATAGCGCAAAAATCCTGTGTAAAAACATCTATTGTGTAACTTCTTTATTATCAACGCTTTGCAGAACCAGTTGTTTTGCGTTCCAAAAGCGTAGGTTTTGCACGGTAAAAGCGGCTCTTTTGCAACGCAAAACCTACGCTTTTGCAAAGTCAAAGCGCAGTTATCACTTTTTAACAGAATTGTTTAAGGAAAAATAGAACAAAACTACACCGTCAGCTTGCTGCATGTTTCAGACTGTATGATTGTAGTTTTGGTTCTTTTATTACATAGCTGTCATACGGTAACCTAACCGCTTCAGCTCTATGGCTACACCGAAATTGTAAAGCTGATGGAGTGCTTCTACAAATGCACGGTAAGCCTCTTTGGTGCTTGGCTCGATGTTTAAACGGCGCAACTGGCTATAAGTTCGTGCGGCACATTCGCCCACAAGACGTTCCAAGGCGTTGGCTTCGTCGGCATTGAGCAGCAGAACCTTTTCGCGAATATAGTCGTCGGTATGGTCGAAATCGGTTTGGTCGCGCAGGTAGGCATACAGGTTTTCCACCTTGCTGTATAGTTCCCAGTCCTCGTCCCAGTATTTTGCAACTGCCATTCCGACGTACATTATCCACCCAAGTGCAACCGTTGGATAGTTGGGAAACTCGCGTATGGCGTCGGGCATATAGGCTTCGGCTATTTTCTGCCATAGTTCGTCCAAGTCGGGAGCTTCGGGCAACCGCTCGTCTACCTCGTTGTGTGATAGCAAATATTGATAAAGGTCGTCTTTGAAGATAGTCTCAAAGTTGGTTGTTGTGTCTTTTTCCATTGTCTTTTCTTCTTTTCTGAACAGAAAACAGGGCGAAGCAAGCCCACTTTTCAGTAGCTTTCTTCGCCCTGCTTCGATGTTTCCATTATACGTTTTGCTTTGCAGTAATGGCTTGTTGTATCAGTGCTGTAATCTCTTCTACAAGTTCTGGATTGTCTTTCAGCATGGTCTTGGTGGCATCACGCCCTTGTGCGAGCTTTGTTCCGCCATAGCTGAACCAGCTTCCGCTCTTCTGAATGATGTTGTATTCCACACCCAAGTCGAGTATTTCGCCCACTTTAGAGATGCCTTCGCCGAAGAGAATGTCGAATTCTACCTTACGGAAAGGAGGCGCAACCTTGTTTTTCACAACCTTTACACGAACTTGGTTGCCGATAACATTGTCGCCGTCTTTGATGGAAGTAACGCGACGAATGTCCAAACGCACAGAACTGTAGAACTTCAAAGCGTTGCCACCCGTTGTTGTTTCGGGGTTTCCGAACATCACGCCAATCTTTTCGCGCAACTGATTGATGAAGATACAGCAAGTGTTTGTCTTGCTGATGGTAGATGTAAGCTTGCGCAAAGCCTGACTCATAAGGCGCGCCTGCAAGCCAACGTTAGAGTCTCCCATGTCGCCTTCTATTTCCTTCTTAGGTGTAAGGGCAGCCACAGAGTCTACAACGAGAATGTCGATGGCTGAAGAACGGATAAGTTGGTCGGCTATTTCCAACGCTTGTTCGCCGTTGTCGGGTTGCGAAATCCACAAGTTATCTACGTCTACGCCTAACTTTTGCGCATAGAAACGGTCGAAAGCGTGCTCTGCATCGATGAATGCAGCTATACCGCCAGCCTTCTGTGCTTCGGCAATGGCGTGGATAGCGAGTGTTGTTTTACCTGAGCTTTCGGGGCCATAAATCTCTATAATGCGTCCACGTGGGTAGCCACCTACGCCTAAAGCAACATCAAGACCGATGCTGCCGCTTGGTATTACTTCCACGTTTTCTATCTGTTCATCACCCATACGCATGATAGAACCTTTACCAAAGTCTTTTTCTATCTTCGACATTGCTGCTTGCAAGGCCTTCAGTTTGCCTTCAGCAGGGTTTTGTGCTTCTTCTTTAGTCATATATTAATTAATCTATTTTATCTTGTAATTTAAACCTTTTATTAGCAAGCGTTGTGCGCCAGTACAAGTTTTATGTTGATAACAAACTATCTTTGCCTACTTATATGGAGTGCTAAAATGCCCAAAAGTTTTACTTTCGGGCTTTTTATTCGCTGCTAAACATTTAAAAGTTTATGTATGTTCATACTTTGTTGTGCAATGCTTTGCTGCTCATTCCTTCTTCTTTCGCTTCTTAGGATAGGGCAATACCTCTGCCAAAATTGCAACAACCTTTGTTGCGTGGTCTGCTCTTGAAACATCGAGTATGTAGTGTTCTTTTGCTCCTTCGTATGGATAACCTTTTTCAGCCTCTGCCATTAAAGTCTCAATAGCCTCGTGTTGCTTTACGAAGGCTATGTTGTCGCAAGCTATGATGACAGGTTTTTCGTTGGCATATATCATATAGTCGCCAAACATCTTGCGGTATCTGATTGTCCCAACAGTTTCTATCTGTTGGCAAACAAACTCGATGAAGTCTAAAGAACACGCCATTTTGTTTTACTGTTTCGTTTCTTTGATGTTTCAAATCCTACAACTCCAAGTCGCCACCGAACACTTCGTGCCAAGGCAAACCTTGCTTGTTGAGTTGCTCCATGAATGGGTCTGGGTCGAAATCTTCCAAGTTCCACACGCCTGGCTTACGCCAAATGCCCTTGAAGAACATCATTGCGCCAATCATTGCAGGCACACCTGTTGTATAGCTGACGCCTTGCATGCCTGTTTCTTCGTAGGCTTCTTGGTGCTTGCAGTTGTTGTAAACGTAGTAAGTCTGCTCTTTTCCGTCCTTGATACCACGAATACGGCAACCGATTGAAGTCTCTCCGTCGTAGTTTTCGCCCAAGTCTTGTGGGTTTGGCAATACGGCTTTGAGGAACTGAAGTGGCACAATCTTCACCTTTGCGGTCTTTCCTGAACCGTCAGCCAATGGTGCTTCGTACTCGATTTCGTCGATACGGCTCATTCCGAGATTCTGTATGCAATCCAAATAAGTAAGGTATTGCTGTCCGAAAGTCATCCAGAAGCGTGCGCGCTTGATGGTTGGGAAGTTCTTAACGAGCGATTCCAACTCCTCGTGGTGCATCAAGTAAGAGTCGCGAGGGCCGATATTAGGATACGTTAAGTCCTGATGCACTTTCAGCGGTTCAGTTTCTATCCATTCGCCGTTCTCGTAATACAATCCCTTTTGGGTGATTTCGCGAATGTTTATTTCAGGATTGAAGTTTGTTGCAAATGCTTTGTGGTGGTTGCCTGCGTTGCAATCCACAATGTCGAGGTAGTGAATTTCGTCGAAATGGTGCTTTGCTGCGTAGGCAGTGAATACCTGCGACACACCTGGGTCGAATCCGCAACCAAGGATAGCAGTGAGTCCTGCTTGCTCGAACTTCTCTTTGTAAGCCCACTGCCAGCTGTACTCAAAGTGCGCTTCGTCCTTTGGCTCATAGTTAGCAGTATCCAAATAGTTGCAACCGCATGCCAAACAAGCCTCCATAATGGTGAGGTCTTGGTATGGCAACGCAAGGTTTACCACCAGTTCTGGCTTGAACGAATTGAAAAGTGCCTTTAATTGTTCTACATCGTCTGCGTCTACCTGCGCTGTTTTAATGTCGGCTTTGTAGCCTTTGTCGTGAATCGACTTCACCAACTCGTCGCATTTCTCCTTACGGCGACTTGCAATCATAAACTCAGTAAACACGTCCTGATTCTGAACAATCTTAAATGCGGCTACCGTGGCAACGCCACCTGCGCCAATCATAAGTACTCTTCCCATTTTCTTATTTCTTTTATTCTATGTTTTTATCTATTTCCTCTGCGGTTATGCCCATAGCATTCATCAGCGGATAACCTAATATTTGTTGCTTGAAGTTGCCGCCTTCCATAGGCATCATAGCGAACATGGTGATGTGTTTCTGCTCGTCGTCCACATCTTTCAGCGTATTTCGGATAACGCTGTAAATGTTGCTGTCTTCTGCATTCGGCACTATCATTATGCGGCGAACTTCGTCGTGGCTCAGCGCAATACGCAGTACGTCGAGCAATACATCGTCTTTCTCGGTCAGCGCACTGCCCGTAGCAATGGTGTTTATAATGAATTCGCCCAACCGTTCATCGGTAAATGCTTGCTTGTCAAGCTCTTTCTGAAAGTCGGAAGGCACGAAGTTCTCTAATTTTGCTTTGTTCTTATCGTGCAATACCACCACTTGGGTTTCGTGATTGCCTGCTTTCAATCGTCCGTCGAGTGCTATATCCACCACCCATTGGCTGAAGTCGGCAGCTGGAATCTTTCTGTTGAGCATTCGCTCGAAGTTCACAATGAGGTTGAACGCCACTCTGTCGATATAGTCGCCATCGACAATGATGATGTTTTCGCTCATTTTTATGTTCTGTGAATTTTGTGTATTCATTGCTACAAAGTTACATTAAAAGGTGTGAATGCCCAAACTATTTCACCATTTTTTTGCTTATTGCAAGCCTTATAGGTGTTTGACGGAACTTCGGTAGTGGACAAATCTCTTTTTATTGTTTCAGTCTGATTTTAGCAAAAATACGCTCTGTTTTGTAAAGAAAAAAGCTATTGAAAAATGGCAATTGCGCTTTGACGTTGCGAAAGCGTAGGTTTTGCGATGCAAAAGAGCCGCTTTTACCGTGCAAAACCTACGCTTTTGGAATGCAAAACAATAGGTTTTGCAAAGCGTTGATAATTAAGTGGTTGCGTGAAAGTTTTACTTATGAAAAATATTTACACTTTTATTGCGTTGTTTCCGCCTAAGTTCTGTTGCCTTTTTAGTGGCAGTGAATGAATACAAAAAAGCGAACCAACGCTCACTGCAAGCATTAGGTCGCTTCTATTTCGTATGAGCCATTCGGCTCAACTGCAATTACAAAGATGTATTAGAGCACTTTGCCACGCCAAGTTACACCTATGTTAAGTTCCGACATCTTGTCTTGAACCACACCTGCAGGGTTGGCGTTCTTGCCAAATGAGTAGCTATAATAGCCGTGTATTCTGACGTTCTTCTCTTTCAATGGGTAGTATTCTACACCGCCACCAACGCGGGTGAGTTCTGTTCCGTCCATTACGGCAACGTCAGCATCGGTTCCTGCGTGGTTCACTTCGTAGCTTGCTTTTGCAAAAACGTTCAGTTTTTCGGTAGGTTGGTAAGAAACTTGACCGATAACCGAGCAGTCTTTGCCGATGAAACCTTGTCCTGAAGCGGCACGGTTCCAATAGTCTAACTCTAATTGAAGGTTGTCGGCAAGGTGGAATTTGTTGCCTAACGAAATGTAGTTGATGAACTTATGGGGCGCATATTCCGACATATTTACCGACCAAAAAGGTTCCCAGAAGCCGTGGCGACCATTCCATGATACGTTGTAGGCATACATTTCTGCTGCTTTTCCTGCTTTGTTTTCGTAGACTTTCTGGTATGGGCTTTGGCAAATCTGTGCCGAGAAGACATCGTTTCCGCTGTTGGTGGTGAACTCGCCCACAAGTCCCCATTGGTAGCAAGGGAAGTTGTAGCAGAATTCTGATAGGAAATAGCAGTCGATTGGAGCGGGCAACAACTCGTAGCCTGCCACCAATACAATGTATTTACCTGCTATAAGAGATACGTTCTTGTTGGGTTTATACTTCAAGTACAACCAGTCGGTAGAGTTGAAGAAGTTGTAGTCCTTGTTGATGCCGTTCAGACGGTTGCGGAAAGCATACGAGAACTTTGGCGAAATGTCGCCTTTCAAGATGATATTTACAACATTTCCCTTGAATCCGCTTCCCTCTTTAATCTTCTTGCCGTCAATGTTTATGCGCTGATAGTCGGCTCTTGCCTCGACCTGCAAGCTTACAGGCTTTGTTTCTTGCGCCATTACGGTTGTCGAACTCAATAATAATAATGCGATAATGCTTTTGATTTTCATAATTAATAATGAATAAACTTTATTTCAATGTGCCTTTATACATTATAAAGAGGCGGCATATTTGTTATGCCGTCTCTTTATTTTTAGTTTCGGATACAATGTTACTTGCACCCTTTTTCCTAATTGTTAGTGTTTATGTTTTTTATTCTTGTTCCACAAACCGCGTACTTCGCTGACGGTGTCGGTGGTGCAGAACGAATCGATTTCTTCTTTAGCAAGGAACGCCATGAAGTTAGACAATTCTTCGTTGGTTAAGATAATTTCCAACTGTACGTTCTTCTGATGGCTGAAACCACCAATAACCTCGTGCATGGTTACGCCACGGTGAAGGGTGTTGATAACATAGTCTTGAATCCGTTCGTAGTCTTTTGAAATAACAAATACACGGTTCCGCATGTTCATACCCAACATAAAGTGGTTCAAGATAAGGCCGTTCATCCATGTACCGATAAGACCGATGATAACGAGATAAGGAGGGTTGATGGCAAAAGCAGTACAGCAAATGGCACCACCTGCGAATGTTACCGATGTACCAAGGCTTACACCTGTGTACTTGTTGATAATCTTTGCAAGAATATCAAGTCCACCTGTAGATGCGTTGATACTGAAAAGAATACTTTGAGAAGCACTCAGAATCAGTACGAAGCAAAGCAGGTCGAACCAAGGATTTGTTATTATACCACCAGCAACATGCTGTGTGAACATAGATTCTGACATCGGGAAGATTGTTCCAAGGAAGTCAATCATCGGACCGAGGATAAGTGCAGTGTAAACAGTCTTGGCACCAAACTCGTTTCCTATCAGAACAAACGACAATACTAACAAGATTGCGTTGATAATGAAAATAACATTACCAACTGAAATGAATGGTAAAAGCTGGGAGATTACCAGTGAAAGACCAGTAATAGAACCTACAATGAGCTTACTTGGGATAAGGAAGAAGTAGACACCGAGGGCTGCAACGAACATACCAAGGGTCATGATAACCAGCTCTACCCAAAACTTTCTTGTCTTCAGCAATTCTCCAACCTTAGAAAGACCTTGATTAATGCCTTCAGATGAGAATGGACTGACTTTCTTAGAATCTTGATTCATAATTAAATTCGATTTAAGTTAGATTGTTTTTTATATTTTTTTTGTTTTCTCTGTTTGTATGCATTCGCCTTTCAAATCTTTATGGTTGTTAAGACAAGGCTGCTCCAAATGCGGTACAAAATTACACTAATTAAATGACATAACAAATTTTTAATACTCAAAAATCACTTCTTACCTTGTAATTTTTTACTTATTCTCTACTTTTTTATCAGCAACAGGGGAGAATAAGACCATTCAAAGGCAAATTTTCTTATACCTTTATTATATAATAAGGTGTTGGTTACTTGCTGATATTTTGCTGCTTACCGCCTTGTAGCAATGGTTGTGCAGCGATGTTGTAAAAACAGAACGGAGGTGTGGCAATGTGATAAACGCAGTGCTTTTAGATTATAAGTTTCATCTTGTAGAATACGCAAATATCAATCAATAATCAATGAAAAAGGTGTTTAAAATAGGCTTTTAAGGTATTAGGTAGATGCGTAAGTTATAATTTATAAGCAATCGTGTGGTTGTTTTATATCGTAATGGCGATACTTATAAGGAAGATAAAACAACACAGGGCGGCACTATGCGTGTCTCCCCGTGTCGTTTTATGTGTTTTGGAGTGCGGAGATTTATCCGTAAATGATTTTTCCGTTCTCGTCTTTATATTCGTCGCCGATACCCTTTTCGTAGGTCGTCATAGCACGAAGACTCATACCAATGTTAGAGAAACCGCCGTCGTGGTAGAGGTTTTGCATGGTTACCTTCTTCGTTAAGTCAGAGAACATAACGATGCAGTAGTCTGCGCATTCGGCTGCCGAAGCGTTACCGAGTGGCGACATACGGTTGGCGAAGTCGTACAACTTGTCCATACCCTTCACGCCCTGACCAGCTGTGGTCATCGTTGGCGATTGCGAGATGGTGTTGATACGCACGTTCTTTTCGCGACCGTAGATGTAACCGAAGCTGCGCGCAATGCTTTCCAAGAGAGCTTTGGCATCAGCCATATCGTTGTAACCGAAGAATGTACGCTGAGCAGCAATGTACGACAAAGCCAAGATTGAGCCGTACTCGTTGATAGCGTCGAGCTTCTTCGCGCTCTGAATCATCTTGTGGAACGACATTGCCGAAATATCGAGCGTTGTGCCCAGCATATTGTAGTCCAAGTCGTCGTATGTACGGTGTTTGCGAACATTTGGCGACATACCGATAGAGTGCAACACGAAATCAATCTTTCCACCTAAAATCTCCACCGAACGATTGAAAACATTCTCCAAATCCTCTACACTTGTTGCATCAGCTGCAATTACTTCACAATTCAATTTCTCAGCCAATGCGCTTACAGTACCCATTCTCACGGCTACCGGAGTATTTGAAAGTGTTATCGTTGCTCCTTCCTCTACTGCTCTTTCAGCAACTTTCCATGCGATTGACTGCTCGTTTAAAGCACCGAAAATGATGCCTCTTTTACCTTTTAATAAGTTGTTACTCATAATTAATTATCCTTCTAAATTGGGTTCAAAGGTACTAAAAATTGTTGGAAAACTAACCTATTTGATTGTTAAATAGGGTTTTCCCACTTCACCTTATCCTATCTGTGAGTATCACAGAACACGGCACAAAGCCTTCTGTTAGGGAATAAAAGAGCTGTAGACGGAACTATAATTCATTATCATATCAATGAGAACCTATTATTATACTAACGCTAATCAATCATCATACTACTAATAATCCATTATCATACCGATGACAATTCATTATCATACTGATGACAATGGGTTATCATACCTATGACAATCCATTATCATACTGATGATAATCCGTTTTTATATTGATGAAAGTTCGATTAATTGTACTTGTACAATCGCATTAGTGTGGGATATTTGTCTTCATAGTGGTCGAATTCGATAGCATTTCCATCGTATCCCATATCTGTAAAAGCGTTTCGTATGATTTGCTGCTCGTCTTCTGTGATGGCACGCTTCTGTTGCTTGATGCGATAATAAATAGATGTTCCGAGGTCGTATATGATATTATTTCTAATGCCGTCCAAGTCGGCTACCCGCACGTTGTCGTAAATGCGCGAGATGCCCCACGCAAAGCGTTCCTTGCGGTCGGGTTCAAAGAGCGGACAAAGCTGTGCGCCATTTATCGCAGCAGGGTTTACAACGGTATAGGTTTCATTCGTATTCCCTGCGAGCATCTTGTGGGCTGTGTGGCGCAGGCAATTGTCTGCTTTCTTGCAATGGGTACCTGCGCAGTGCGCAAAGTCGGTGTCTAATTGGTTGTATTCTTCTTGGGTCATAATTATTGCGTGTGTTATTTTGTTCGGTAGGAAGTAGTTAGCTAGTGTATATGAGAAAAATAATAAGTGTTTCCACTGCATATTGGTGAAGTGGAAACACTCGTTTGACTTTACGAATGAGAATCAAATCTCATCTCCGACCCATTTATACTCTCTAATGGTATGATTCTCTACCACCCGTGTATCGAAATGTCGCTTGTCTTTCCCAATGACTTTTTTCAATAACCGCCCTGCAGCTTGTCCTGCAACTTGTTCGTTACCAGTCTTTTCAAAAAGTTTGTATAAAGGCGTTCCCTGCCAAAAATGGTTAGCTCCACCCATAAAATCTCTCATTGAGAACCATTGGTTTGGATTGTTGTTGCACCAGCAATATACGGCTCCTTGTAGGAATTTACATATTGCATCTTTCTCGTCTGCCAAGATGATATTCACATCTTCAACTACCCCTGCGTCTTCTGGTTTTTTAAACATAATTCTGTATATTAAAATATTAGAAAAAGAGGAATAGACGATATACATCAACTATTCCTCGTTAATAGTTCTACTTACTTCGCTTTTTCAAATATTCTGTTTCGCTTGAACGAAAAATCTATTTCTCAATTGCTGCAACGCCTGGCAACACTTTGCCCTCGATAGCTTCGAGCATTGCACCGCCACCTGTTGAAACATAAGAAACCTTGTCTGCCAAGCCAAACTTATTTACGGCAGCTACCGAGTCGCCACCACCAACGAGCGAGAACGCACCGTTCTTTTGTGTAGCTTCGGCAACATACTTTGCAATTTCGCCTGTACCGTGAGCAAAGTTCTCGAATTCGAATACGCCAACAGGACCGTTCCATAGGATAGTCTTTGAGTCGAGAATAATCTTCTTCCATATTTCAAGACTTTCGGGAGCAGCGTCCATACCTTCCCAATCGTTTGGAATCTGGTTGATAGGGAACTCTTTGCGCTCTGCATCGTTAGAGAACTGTTGTGCGCAGATAGATGCGATAGAGAGCGAGAGGTTTACGCCCTTTTCTTTTGCTGCTGCCATTACGTTCAATGCTTCAGGCATCAGGTCGTCTTCGTGTAGCGACAAACCTACGTTTCCGCCTTGTGCCTTGATGAAAGTGTAGCCCATACCGCCACCGATGATGAGGTTGTCTACCTTATCGAGCAGGTTTTTGATGACGCCGAGCTTAGAACTGACCTTTGAACCTCCGATAATGGCGGTGAAAGGGTGCTGTGCGTTCTTCAAGACATTGTCGATTGCGGTTACTTCTTTTTCCATAAGGAAGCCCAGCATCTTGTGGTCGGCATCGAAGTAGTCGGCAATTACGGCTGTTGAAGCGTGCTTGCGGTGAGCTGTACCGAAAGCGTCGTTCACATATACGTCAGCGTATGAAGCCAATTTCTTTGCGAAATCAGCCTGACGTGTCTTCATTTCTTTCTTGGCAGCGTCGTATTCTGGTGTGCCTTTTTCTACACCGACAGGCTTGCCTTCTTCTTCAGCGTAGAAGCGAAGGTTCTCCAGCAAGAGTGCTTCTCCGTTCTTCAAAGCTGCAACTTCGGCTTCAGCGTTGCCTGCGTCCTTGGCAAATTTAACGGTTACGCCAAGTGCTTCGCTTACGTTTTTCACTATCTGGCTCAATGAGAGTTCAGCCTTCACCTTGCCTTTAGGCTTACCCATGTGGCTCATCATAATGAGTGCGCCACCGTCAGCAAGCACTTTCTTCAAAGTTGGTAAGGCACCACGGATACGTGTGTCGTCTGTTACATTACCATTCTCGTCCAATGGCACATTAAAATCCACGCGAACAATTGCTTTCTGTCCAGCGAAGTTGAAATCATTAATCTTCATTTGATTGATTTTTATATAATTATAATGAATACATTCCTACGGCAAAAATACGAAAAAATATTTTATCAGGGAAACGAAACACAATCTTTTTTGTAATTTTGCAGTAACAAACTGACATAAATGAAAGATTCTATTATTATCGTTAGCGGTGGACTCGACTCCATTACGCTCTTGTACGACAAGGCTGAAACTATCGCCTTAGCCGTTTCGTTCGATTACGGGCAGAACCACGCCTGCAAGGAATTGCCTTTTGCGGCATTGCATTGTAAGCGTTTGGGCATACGCCACATTGTTATTCCTTTGCAGTTTATGCAGCAATACTTCAAGAGTTCGCTCTTGGAAGGGTCGGACAAGATTCCTGAAGGGCATTACGAAGAGGAGAATATGAAATCGACGGTGGTGCCATTCCGCAACGGCATTATGCTCGCCATCGCAGCAGGCATTGCCGAAAGCCATAATCTCAACCGCATTTACATTGCCAATCATGGTGGCGACCACACCATCTACCCCGATTGTCGTCCCGATTTCATCGACGCAATGACTGCTGCCACCGAAGCAGGCACGTTCAACAACACACGCATAGAAGCTGCTTTTACCAACATTACAAAAACTGATATTGTGCGTATCGGTACAAAACTCGGCATCAACTATGCCGAAACGTGGAGTTGCTACAAAGCGGGCAAGCACCATTGCGGTAAGTGCGGCACTTGTATCGAACGGCACGAAGCCTTCGACGAAGCAGGATTGGCAGACCCAACGGAATACGAGGAATAAGGCAAAGCGACCGACAGGCAGGATTGCTAAAACGGTTTCTGTAACCAAGCGGTGCTTTCTTATTCTGAAAGAACAAATATGTAGTTTTAATACACAATATTAATTAAAGGTAAATGAGCGTATAACAATGAACGGAATTACACAAAAACAGCTTTTCAGAGAGATTAAAAACTTCTTGATAATTGCCATTGCCATATCCATAGGGTGCTTTGGCTGGTGTGCATTTGTATTGCCCCACAAGATTCCTATCGGTGGCATAGCAGGTCTTTCATCGGTGCTTTACTGGGGCACGGAAACTCCTGTGCAGATTACTTACTTCGTGCTGAACATCTCGTTGCTGTTGGTTGCACTGAAAACCTTGGGCTGGCGGTTTTGCATTCGCACCATTTTTGCCGTGGTGGTGTTTACCGTTACCAGCACTATCTTTCAGGAAATGATGGCAGGCAACACCCTTTTCCCCGACGAACCTTTCCTTGCCAGCGTTATTGGTGGCGTGCTTTTAGGGTTCGGCACGGGCATGGCCTTGCAATACAACGCCAGTACGGGCGGCTCGGACGTAATTGCAGCAATGATAAACAAACACCACGATGTATCGTTGGGTAAGATAATATTGGGTTGCGACCTTGTTATAATTACGTCTGGCTATTTGGTTCTGCACAATTGGGAGAATATTATATATGGTTACATCACGCTTTTCATCATGACGGGAGTGGTCGATTATGTTGTCAATGGTATGCGTGGGTCGGTTCAGTTCTTCGTTGTTTCCGACAAATGGAGGGAAATAGGCAACGCCATCAACAGCGATGTGGAGCGTGGTTGTACGCTTATCGACGCCCGCGGCTTCTATACGGGCAAGGAATTGGGTATGCTTTTCATACTTGCGCGCCGTTCCGAAACCCGCGATATATTCCGTGTTATCGACGAGATAGACCCCGAAGCCTTTGTTTCGCAGAGTGCTGTAAACGGCGTTTATGGCATTGGGTTCGACAAAATGAAGGTGGGAAGTCGCAAAAAGATAGCCGATGATGATGCAAAAGTTAATGAAAATCAGTAACTTTGCAGTATGAATTATGATGAAATAAAGGATAAGCGCATTGCGGTATTGCTTTCGGGCGGTGTCGATAGTTCAGTTGTTGTTTACGAATTTGCACGGTTAGGGCTTACCCCCGACTGCTTTTATATCCGCATTGGTCCCGAAGAGAAAGAAGAATGGGACTGCAATTCGGAAGAAGACGTGGAGATGGCAACGGCTGTGGCACGGCGTTATGGCTGCCGATTCAGTGTGATAGACTGTCATAAGGAATACTGGAGTCAGGTAACGAAGTACACAATGGATAAGGTGCGTGCAGGTCTTACGCCCAATCCCGACGTTATGTGCAACCGCATCATTAAGTTCGGTGCCTTCGACGAGAAATGCGGACACGACTACGACCTCATTGCTACGGGGCACTATGCACAAACCAAGTGGATTGATGGAAAGAAATGGCTCTGCACAAGTCCCGACCCAGTGAAAGACCAGACCGACTTTCTGGCACAGATATACGACTGGCAACTTAGAAAAGCCATATTCCCGATAGGTCATTATGCAAAGAACGAGGTGCGCGAGATAGCCGAACGCGAACACCTAATCAATGCCAAGCGTAAGGATTCGCAGGGTATTTGCTTCTTGGGCAACATCGACTACAACGAGTATGTGCGCCGTTATCTTGGCGAACAGGTAGGCGATGTGGTGGAACTTGAGACTGGAAAGAAGATAGGACAGCACAAAGGACTGTGGTTCCACACCATCGGACAGCGCAAGGGCTTGGGCTTTGGCGGCGGCCCGTGGTTTGTTGTGAAGAAAGACGTTGCTGCCAACGTGTTGTTTGTCAGCCACGGCTATGACCCCGAAACGGCGTACAAGAAAGACTTTAAGGTGCATGGCTTGCATTGGCTCACCGAAACGCCCCGCCCCGAATCAGGCTACAGCGATGCCGGAACAGATAAACGGATTTCCATTTGCTTTAAAATCAGGCACACGCCAGAGTTCCATAAGGGCTATTTGGAGTTGCTTCCTGCTGCTGATAATAGCGAACCGACAGAGGCAATCGTACATTCTGAAGACAAGATACACGGCGTAGCACCCGGTCAGTTCTGCGTTATCTACGACAAAGACCACAACCGCTGCTTCGGTTCGGCAGAGATTACAGTATAATAGAAAAGCGCAAATACGGAGTGCAGATACGTCTGCACTCTTTTCCAATCACACACTTTCACTATTGTTCCTTATAAAGTTGTGGGATTAAAGTTTTTTAGCTATCTTTGCACGGTCGTCTGTTTTGGCGGTCGTCTTTGCGTTTTCAGCACGGACAGAAGCAGGCAGCGATAACAATCGGATACTATAAATACAGAAATAATCTAAAATTTACAAGCAAATTCTATGAACAAAAAGACTTTAATGGTCTGTGGATTGATTAGCCTTTCGCTTTCAATGCAGGCACAGACAAAGGGTGGTGGAATTGACAAGCAGATGATGGAGAAAATCACCGCAGGACATTCTTCAACTGCTAATCGTGCTCTTGCAAACGCTATTGCAACAAACTCTATCGACGACCTTGCTCGCAACTTCAAGAAAGCAGGCAAGATAGATAGTCATTTCAGCGTTGAGACAACCAAGCAGAACATTCACGACCAGAAAAGCTCGGGTCGTTGCTGGCTCTTTACTGGTTTAAATGTGTTGCGTTCCAACTTTGCGAGCAAGCACAAAGATACTCTTCGAGTAGAGTTCTCACACGTTTACCTGAGTCTCCACGACCAGTTGGAGAAGTCCAACCTTATGCTTCAAGGCGTTATCGACAATGCCAACAAACCAATAGAAGACCCTACTGTGCAGTTCTTCTTTAAGCATCCGATAAATGATGGTGGTACTTTCTGTGGCGTTTCAGACCTCGTTGATAAGTACGGACTTGTTCCTATGGAAGCAATGCCAGAGAGTTATTCAGCTGAAAACACTTCTCGTATGGCATCAATCATATCTTCTAAGCTCCGCGAATTTGGATTGGAACTTCGTAAGATGGTAGCCAACAAGAAGTCGGCAGCAGCCATTAAGGCGCGCAAAACAGAAATGTTGGGCGACATCTATCGCATTCTCACCCTCTCATTGGGCGAGCCTGTGAAGACTTTCGAGTATGCTTTCAAGGATAAGAACGGCAACAGCGTTGGCAAACCAAAGACTTATACTCCACAATCGTTCCGCGATGAAGTGATGGGAAATAAACTCAACGGTACCTTCATTATGGCAATGAACGACCCACGCCGTGAGTACTACAAGACTTACGAAGTGGAATACGACCGCCATACTTACGACGGACACAACTGGAAGTACATCAATCTTCCTATGGAAGACATTGCAAAGATGTCTATTGCCTCTCTGAAGGACAATACAAAGATGTATACAAGCTACGATGTAGGCAAGCAGTTAGACCGCAAGCGTGGTTACTTGGATTTGGACAACTACGATTATGGCACGCTCTTTGGCACATCTTTCCCAATGAACAAGGCAGAACGCATCTCTACATTCGATAGCGGTTCTACCCACGCTATGACACTTACAGCTGTAGACCTTGACGAGAACGGACAGCCAAAGAAGTGGATGGTAGAGAACAGCTGGGGCCCAACAAATGGCCACAATGGTTGTTTGATAATGTCAAACCCATGGTTCAACGAGTACACCTTCCGTCTTGTGATAGACAAGAAATATGTTCCAGAAAACATATTGAAGGCATACGACCAAAAACCTATTATGCTTACGCATGACGACCCATTGTTCCAAGAGGACAATTAAAAAAAATCCGATAAAGGAGGGTAGGGCATCTGCCTGTATAAACACTCTCCTTTTTACTTCAAATTCAATCATACTTGCCCTTGCTCGTATCATCGAGCAGGGGCTTTTATATTTATAATGTACGCGCAACAGGTGCAGTCAAAAGCTATACGATAAGGATTTGTTTTTCTTCTTTCCGATTAAGGCAGTTGCTGAAAGCATCTTCAATACCGCAAAAACATAGGCTCTGTTTTGTAAAGATAATTCTGAAGAAAAATGATAATTTCGATTTGACGTTGCGAAAGCGGCTCTTTTGCAACGCAAAACCTACGCTTTTACCGTGCAAAACAGCCGCTTTTGCAATGTAAAATAATAGGTTTTGTAATATGTTGATAGAAAGAGAGTTATATAATTGTTATTATTCTGAAAAATATTTACAGCGTTTCAACCCACCCATTTTTATCTCTTACAGGTGTCATCTGCGCAGTAAGGTTGGTAAAATCTTCCGTTGAAACCGAGCGGGCACGAAGGGTTCGTACCTTCGGGAAGTTGCGGAAATAGGCATCTTGCGTAACATACCAGCAGAAGTTGCTTATCTTTTCCACTCTTTTTATTTGCCTTTCCAAGTCTGCCAATACTGTGCGGGCTACGGAACTAAGCAGGTGTGAGCCGTCTTTCATTTCTATTGCCAACACCAAATAGGTTTCCGTTTGGTCGTTCTTGCGTGGCGCATAGTCTGTCATTCGCTTGCTTATGGTAATGTTGCGGTGGTGTTTGCGGTTTATTTCGTCCATTCTTTGGCGGAACAACGTGCCGTGTGCCGATGTGTCTTTCAGTTTTTTGTATGCAATTTCGTAGTGTATCATTTCGTGAATAAGGGTGTCTTCGATAAGCGATAGCGGCACATCGTAATAGTTCGACACCACGATGGTGAAACTGCGGTGCGTCTTTCCCCATGTTTTTTGTATGCGACAGTGCATTGAACCCAATCTCCGTTTGGCGTTCGACACCCTTAAGTTGGGCATAGGAAGGGAGTTTCCGAATATCTCTTCGTTGTATTTTCTGAAGGCTTCCTGAAGATACGCTACTGTAATTTCCATTATTCTGCGGTTTGTTTCTGGCTCCAATTCACCAAGTAAAGGTGCTCGGTGGCACGTGTGAAGGCTGTGTAGAGCCAGTGAATATAGTCGGGTGTGAGCATTTCGTCGGTCATATAGCCTTGGTCGAGATAGATGTGCGCCCACTGTCCGCCCTGCGCTTTGTGGCACGTAACGGCATAACCGAATTTTATTTGCATGGCGTTGAAGTATTCGTCTTCACGCAATTGCTTCATGCGGTCGGCTTTTCGGGGCACGTCGGAATAGTCTTCCATTACGCTTTGAAACAGTTTGTCGTTCTGTTCGTGTGTCAGTGCAGGGGCTTCCGTCGTGAGTGTGTCGAGCACAACAACCGTATCCAGTTCGGTATTGTTGTAGTCGGGAAACTCCAAAGCGACATCGGCAAAGCGGAAACCATACAGTTCGCGTATGTTGCGCACGCGCCGCACCACGGCGTGGTCGCCATTGGCAATAAACGAAATATCGGTGCTGCGGTCTTTTTCCAAGTATTTGTTCTTCACCACCATTACCAAATCGCCCGTCGTAAGCTCTTCCTCGCGTCCGAGAATGGTGTTGCGAATGCCTTGATTGAAGATGTTTGCCCGCTTGTTCGACCGTGTTATCACCATTGTTTCGTCCATTCCCACTGCCGAATAGCTCGATGCAAGACTCTCAATCAGCTCGTTGCCCTGCACGATAGAGATGTCGGCAAACCCCTTCAGGTGTATTTGGGGCAGCTGGGTCGCCGTGTTGTAGGTTATCATTTCGCGAATGGCGGTGGCATTCCACAGTATTCCCGAATGCTGACTTTGTCGCAACACCTCGTCTAAATCGCATTCGTAGACCTGCAAGCCGTAAGCTTTCAATACGTCGGCACGCAGTGCAGGACTTTCCTGTTCGCCCACTGGGGGTAGCTGAGCCTTATCGCCGATGAGCAACAGACGGCAGTTAGCCCCGCTGCTGTAAACATATTGCACCAAATCGTCGAGCAATCTGCCGCTGCCAAAGGTGGTGTTGCTTTGCGAAAGGCTAATCATTGATGCCTCGTCTACCATAAACAGCATATCGCGGAACATATTGTTGTTCAGCTGAAATTGCCCATCGGCACCGTTGAAAGCCTTCTCCCGATAGATTTTGCGGTGAATGGTGGAGGCTGCCAAGCCTGCATTGAGCGAGAAAGCCTTTGCCGCCCTGCCCGTAGGTGCAAGCAACGAAACCTTAATGCGCAGTCGGTTCACGGCTCTTACAATGGCTCCGGCAAGCGAAGTCTTGCCCGTACCCGCACTTCCACGCAGTATCATCGCTGCGTTTTCGCTTCTGTCGGTCATAAAACGGGCAAAGATGTGCAAGGCATTCCGTTGGTCTTGCGTGGGTTCAAAGCCGAAGTCTTGTAGTATTTGGTAAACCAATTCGTCTTGTATCATTCCTTGATGTGCTTATTTCTCGCCGTGCAAAGTTAGCCATTTTTTATTCGGCAGCTTTCCATTTGTGCAGGAAATTACTTCCGAAGCACTCCTTATATACAATATTTATAATGCGAAAGGCAGCATAATCGGAAAAAAATGCGTAAGTTTGCAGCACTTATAAACGATGGTTCAGATAGACAACAACATATCCGATAAACGCATACGCCTCACCATACGCATTGGCGAGGGCAGTATGATGTTCGCCGTTGGCGACCCACAAGCCGATGACAACATCGTGTTTGAGCCTTACGAGCTGAACAACAGCATATCCATAGCCGCTAATCTGCGCGAGGCTTTCAAGAAGTCGGAACTCTTGCAGAGTGGCTATAAACGTGTATTGTTGGTGGTAGACACGCCCACAATGCTTGTACCGTTAGACGAATATCGTGAACAAGATGTGGAAACGCTCTACAAGCATACCTTTAAATGGCAGCGCAGCGAGGACATTGTAACCAGCATACTGCCCGAACTGAATGCCGTAGCGGTGTTTGCGGTGAACAAAGACCTGAAGATGGTGGTAGACGACCACTTCGCCGACATACGCGTGCAACCCTTGATGCAGGCGGTATGGACACATTTGTATCGGCGTGCGTTCACAGGCACCCGCCAAAAGCTCTTTGCCTACTTCCACGACAAGCGTATGGAGGTGATGAGATTTCAGCGCAACAGGTTCGAATTCAGCAATTCGTATGAGGCAACAGGCACGAGCGACATTCTCTATTTCCTGCTTTACGTGTGGAAACTTATGGGAATGGACCGTGGCGACAACGAACTCTATATGGTGGGCAATGTTCCCAACCGCGACGAAATGCGTGGCGAGTTGCAGCAATTCATCAGTCGGAACTACATCATGAACATAGAAACCGACTTCAACAATGCTGAAATGGCAAAGCGAAACGACATATCCTACGACCTGAAAGCGTTGTATTTGGATTAAAAGAAACGATAAAGAATACGCTATGCGCATAATAACAGGACAGTTCAAAGGCAGACATTTCGATATTCCGCGTACCTTTAAGGCACGTCCGACTACCGATTTCGCAAAGGAAAACATTTTCAACGTGCTCAACGGATATATCGACTTCGACGGAATTACCGCACTTGACCTCTTTGCAGGTACGGGAAGCATCAGCTTGGAACTTGTCTCACGAGGCTGCAAAGAAGTGGTGAGTGTAGAGAAAGACCGCGACCACGCACGCTTCATAGCCGACTGTATGAAGAAGATAAATGTCGAAAACGACATTCTCATACGTGGCGACGTGTTCCGTTTTCTCAAGTCTTGCCACCAGAAGTTCGACCTCATCTTTGCCGACCCACCGTATGCGCTGCCCGAACTCGACACCCTTCCCGACCTCGTATTCGAGCACGACCTGCTCGCAGCCGATGGTGTGTTCGTCTTTGAGCACGGTAAGCACAACGATTTCTCGGCTCACCCACGCTTTAAAGAGCACCGCAGCTATGGCAGCGTAAACTTCTCTATCTTCCGATAGTCGTCGTTCGTGTTTATCCAAACCCCACACAAACGCTTGTTTCTTATAGAAAACAGCAGTTACAGCAAACGCTCTCAAAACTTATTCCGACAGTTTTGAGAGCGTTTTTCTTTCTGTTTTCTCTTGCATTTGCTAAGAGAATTTATTATCTTTGCACTACAACTGTAATTTTTTACACGTAAATAAGAATTTCTCTACACGTAAATAAATATTTCTTTACGCGTAAGTAAATATTTCTCTACGTGTAAGTAATTTGGCAGACAAAAGAAAATATAAGTATAAACCCCTTAAAATCAGGAGAAAAACTATGGCAGTATTTTATAAGTTGATAAAGACACACGGTGCTTTGCCTAAGAATGCAGAGTACAGAGTTGTTGCGGTAGAGAACGAAACCGTAGGAGTGAAACACCTTGCCCAACGCATACAGGAGGCTACATCGCTTACGCCAAGCGACGTGGTTGCAGCTGTAAGTGCCTTGAAAGACGAAATGGCAGCGGAATTGAAGATGGGCAACAATGTCCATCTGCCAGGATTGGGCTACTTTTCGCTCGCTGTGAAAGGCGACATCTACGAAGACCCGCACACACACCACCGCCGATTGAACAATCCGAAAGTGAGAACGGTGAAGTTCCGCCCCGATACAGAGTTTCTTGAGTCGCTCGACGACACCCAGTTCGAGAATATGACCTACCGTTTTGGCACTTCGTCGGTTCCCACAACCGAAGTTGTCGATTCCGCAATCGACGAGTTGTTCACCGAAAATCCTATCATCACCGTTGCCGACCTGCGCCAAAAGCTCGGTCTTTCTCAATCGTATGCCTACCAACTGTCTGCCCGCTTGGAAGCAGAGGGCAAGCTTCGTAGCGTGGGTACGCGATACAGAAAGCTCTATACACGAGGAAAGAAGTAAGCGCATTGCAGCGAAACACAGCTTTTTACGGCTCGAATGCAATAAAAGGCAGGGCGCATCGTTTATAAAGATGTATATACAAAGCCCTGCTTGAGCAGGCAAAGACAAAGAAAAGTTTTTATGATAGAATATATAAAGGGTGAACTTGTCGAGCTTTCGCCGGCATTGGCAGTCGTAGAAGCGCACGGCGTGGGCTACGGACTGAACATTTCGCTGAATACTTACAGTGCCATTCAAGGCAAGCAAAGCGTAAAGTTGTTTGTGCACGAAGCCATTATGACGGGTGGACGTGACGATAACTATACGCTTTACGGCTTTGCCACAAAGCAGGAACGTTCGCTCTACCGACTTCTCATCACCGTGTCGGGGGTGGGAGCGAACACCGCACGTATGATACTGTCGTCGCTCACGCCTGCCGAACTGTGCAACGTGATAGCCAACGGCGACGACAAGATGCTGAAAACCGTAAAGGGCATCGGGCTGAAGACGGCACAACGCATCATCGTAGACTTGAAAGACAAGATAGTGCAAAGCGGTATAGCCGAAGAATTGCACGTCAGCAGCCAACCAGCCACGGCGAACGTAAACAATGCTGTAAAAGACGAAGCAGTGGGAGCACTCACGATGTTGGGCTTCTCGCCTGCACCATCGGCAAAGGTTGTGGTAGCCATCTTGACCGAACAGCCCGATTTACCAGTGGAACAAGTGGTGAAATTAGCGTTGAAGCAAATAAAATAGACAAACCGTTGCGCGTTCGTTTTTTCATCGTTGAAAGAAATTCGGAAAGAAAAAGCGGCGGGCAAAGTTTTCATCAATGAAACAAAGAAAATACATATTATCCATTCTTATGTTGCTTGCAGGCATCAGTCTGTTGGCTTTGGGACGCTCGTTTGCGAATGTGTTGCCATTTGTAAGCGCATTGCAGACGATGGTTGCGCCACCCGACACAACGAAGAAGGCAAATGTATTGGACGTTGAATTGGAGAATGAGGACATTCCCGACTCGCTGCTGCACCCACGTTGGAAGGTGCAACGCACCACACCCATAACCCACGACGACTTGGAGCAAGGCTCTTACGACCTCGCTCGCCCCGAAAATCTGAAGCAGAGCGTGGAATACAACGACACGCTCAACATGTATATAATAGGCAACAAGAACACCGATACCATGGTCGTGAATAACCCGGAGTC
>OHAU01001397.1_pt1 | contig 28401 bp, 27 predicted proteins | sample 1577181 | NCBI WGS metagenome assembly OHAU01 (sample SAMEA3541472, study PRJEB24748) | human gut metagenome | biome: human gut; feature: human-associated habitat; material: faeces | place: China | collected 2012 | reverse complement strand
CTTCGCTTCCTCTGCCACTGGCAGCGCTCAGTTCGCTCCCCACATCGGCCCGCCCGTAAAACCCTAAAACCCACCAGGGCGGCCCATCCTAACCGCCCGCAAGAAAGAGGTATATTTATATGAGCAAGCGTATCGTTATCGCCTTGGGCGGCAATGCCCTGGGCAACACCGCCGCCGAGCAGCTGGCTCTGGTGAGCACCACCGCCAAGGCCATCGTGGACCTCATCGCCGAGGGCAACGAGGTCGTCATCGCCCACGGCAACGGCCCCCAGGTGGGCATGATCAATCTGGGCCTTTCCACCGCCGCCGAGGCTGGTGCCATCAAGGCCGATATGCCCTTCCCCGAGTGTGGCGCCATGTCCGAGGGCTACATCGGCTATCATCTGCAGCAGGCCATCGGCAATGAGCTGTCCTCCCGGGGCATGACCAAGCCCGTGGCCACCATCGTAACCCAGACCGTGGTCTCCGAGGATGACCCCGCCTTCCAAAATCCCACCAAGCCCGTAGGCGCCTTCTATGATAAGGCCACCGCCGACCGTATCGCCGCCGAGAAGGGCTACACCATGGTGGAGGATGCCGGCCGTGGCTACCGCCAGGTGGTCCCCTCCCCCAAGCCCTTTGACATCGTGGAGGCCGAGTCCATTAAGGCCCTCTTTAATGCCGGCCATGTGGTCATCGCCGTAGGCGGCGGCGGCATTCCCGTGGTTCGCAAGAACGGCAAGCTGTGCGGCACCCCCGCTGTCATCGACAAGGACTTCGGCAGCGAGCTGCTGGCGGAGCTGCTGGACGCCGATGTTCTTGTGATCCTCACCGCCGTGGAGAAGGTGGCCATCAACTTCAATAAGCCCGACCAGAAGGGTCTGGATGATCTGACCCCCGCCCAGGCCAAGATCTATATGGACGAGAACCAGTTCGCCAAGGGCTCCATGCTGCCCAAGGTCCAGGCCGCGGTGAAGTTCGCCGAGTCCAAGCCCGGCCGCACCGCCCTTATCACCTTGCTTGAAAAGGCCAAGGACGGTATCGCCGGTAAGACCGGCACCCGTATCCATCAGTAATTTTCTTCGAGTACCAGCCTGATAGAGAAGCGATTTTTGCGTAAGGCGATAAACCGTCCTTGCCATAAAATCATGGCCCGCTTTTGTAAAAAGCGCCATGGCTGCATGTCAAAAAAAGCCTCGCAGAGTTTGCCGCCCGCAGGCGGCAAAGAAATAAAATCATTTTCTCTCGCGACCTGTGCGTGAGAGAAAATACTTCTCAGGCTGCCAGTGTGGAATTTTGGGCCATGGGCTCAAAATTATGCGCGCAGCAGACTGTGAGCCTTTTGTCGGAAAAACCCTCCGGGTTTTTCGACAGTCTCGCCGGTAAGACCGGCACCCGTATCCATCCGTAATTTTCATAAATTTACCCCAGGCGCGGGAGAGTAAATTCTCCCGCGCCCCTTTGTCAACCTTCATCCTTTACAAATTTTTCAAGTAGTTTTATAGCACTTTTCACAAATTCATCATTTGTCACAAGAAAATGCAGGGTACAAAAAAATTTTTTTGGCAAAAATGAAATTTTTGGTTGAAATTTTTGAGCCTGTACGCTATAATAACCTTGATGTATGTGAATGTCGGGCCCACGCCCGTTATTCAGACAGCCGGAAAAATTATCATCCTTTTCGGCTGCCACATATTTTAAGGAGGAAAACCTGAATGAAAAAGTTCCTTGCACTGCTTCTGGCCCTGGTTATGGCTCTGAGCCTGTTCGCCTGCGGCAAGAAGGAAAACGACTCTGACAAGGCCAAGGTCAAGGTCGGCTTCATCACCCTGCACGACGAAAACTCCACCTACGACCTCAACTTCATCAACGCTGCCAAAAAGGCCATCAAGAATCTGGGTCTGACCGATGCTGACTACATCCTCAAGACCAACATTCCCGAGGGCCAGGAGTGCTACGACACCGCTTGCGACCTGGCTGAGAATGGTTGCAACATCATCTTCGCCGACAGCTTCGGCCATGAGCCCTTCATGATCGACGCCGCCAAGAAGTATCCCAATGTCCAGTTCTGCCACTCCACCGGTACCCGCGCTCACACCGATAAGCTGCCCAACTATCACAATGCCTTCGCCTCCATCTATGAGGGCCGCTATCTGGCCGGTATTGCCGCTGGTATGAAGCTCAATGAGATGATCGATGCCGGCCAGTTCACCAAGGACGAGGCTAAGATCGGCTATGTCGGTGCCTTCACCTATGCGGAAGTTATCTCCGGCTATACCTCTTTCTTCCTGGGCGCTCGCTCTGTCTGCCCCACTGCCACTATGGAAGTTACCTTCACCGGCAGCTGGTACGATGAGGCTCTGGAGAAGGAAGGCGCTCAGCAGCTGATCGCCAATGGCTGCAAGCTCATCAGCCAGCACGCTGACTCCTTCGGCGCTCCCACCGCTTGCGAGAACGCCAAGGTCCCCAATGTTTCCTACAACGGCTCCACCAAGGACGCCGGCCCCAACACCTACATCATCTCCTCCCGTATCGACTGGGCTCCTTACTATGAGTATGCCATCAAGGCTGTCATGGAAGGCAAGACCATCGACACCGACTGGACCGGCACCCTGGCCACCGGCTCTGTGGTTCTGGAAGAGATCAATGACGCTGTTGCCGCTAAGGGCACTGCCGAGGCTATCGAGGCTGCTAAGGCCAAGCTGGAGAAGGGCGAGCTGCATGTCTTCGATACTTCCACCTTCACCACCCGTGCCGACGACAAGATGAACTCCTTCAAGACCGACACTCTGAAGGTTGACGGCGATGGCCACATCACCTCCTACATGGCCGATGTTGACACCGATGCCAACTACACCGGCGACACCGAGGCCATCAAGGAAGGTTACTTCGCTGAGTCCAGCGCTCGTTCCGCTCCTTACTTCGATCTGCAGATCGATGGCATCACCCTGCTGAACACCAAGATGTAATTTCTTGCAGCACAACGCAAAAGATGGACTGCTCCGGCAGTCCATCTTTTTTCTGTCCCTTCCTTATATTGTCATTGCGAGGGCCCTCTGCGCCCGTGGCAATCCGTAACCCCTGGCTCCCCTGCGTAAGTGGAGCCGCCAAGCTGACTGAGAGGTCGCCGCCCATTGACCCCAAAACCTCCCCCCAAGGTAGCAGCGCATAAGACAGGTTTATAAGGTTTAAAAAGAACAGCGTGGCGGAAGTCACGCTGTTCTGCTTTTTGCGGCGCAGCTCCTGTACCCGCCGAATTGTCCTGCTCATCTCAAATTATATTCGAAAAATCCACCCCGGATCTAAAAACGAAGCTGCATGTGGCATAATCAGACCATATGAGAACATCCGGCGCTGGCCGGATGTTCTCATATGGTCTGCGCTCCGAAGGGCGCAAACCATGGGATGGAAATGTTCGTTCTTTTATTTAAATGCAGCCCAAGCAGCAGCGGCGTCGGCAAAGCCCTCGGACTGGATGGCGTCGGCCTCGACCAGAACGTTCAGGGTCATGGTCTTGGCGCCGCCGTCGGTCTCGACAACCTTGATAGCACCGGCATCGATGGCCTTCTGGATATCGTCGCTGGTCGCATCCTTGTTGATGCCGATGAAGTTCCAGACGTTCCACTCGGTCATCTTGCCGGCAGCCAGAGGCTTGACGCGGGTGAAGGTGTAAACGTCGTAGGTTACGCCGTCCTTGGTAACACTGGCTTTATCAATCGCAGGAGCATTGTCCCAGCCGCCGCCCTTTCCATCGATGAACTCACCCTGGCCAATGCAGGAGGAGCACCACTGGTTGGTGATCACGCCGCCGTCCTTCACGGCAACAAAGTCATTGTTGGCTGCGGAGGGAATCATCACACGGATGCGGATGTAAGCGTCATTTGCGCCGGTGTTGACCACATACGGGCACTTGGCAACGCCGCGGCCGGGAACCATGTTCTGACCCTTCACATCCAGATAGTCCGTCTTGTAGGTCTTGGCGTCTTCCTTGATCTCGTCATTGGTGAACATGGTGTGACCCGTTTTGACATAAGTCATGCCATCATCAGCGGTCACCTTATGGGTGGGGTCAGGGATGGAGGTATCGCCGGAGTTGTCGTTGCCTTCGCGGTGGAACTTGGACTCGATCAGATCGATCTTAACATTGCCCACGGTGAAGGTATTCTTTGCGGACTTCGTGTCGGTGAAGTACGCCAGAGATGCGCCCACGATGGCGATGGCAGCCAGCGCCACACACAGGAAAATTACGGTAAGTTTCTTTTTCATGTTTGCTTTGCTCCTTTTATGTAGGGATATTTTTTCTGCGCCCCTGCGCAGGGGAAAACGAATTGAAACAGCCTTTCAAAAAAACCGCGTTCCCGAAAAACAATTACGCCTGTGCATCGAATGCAGTCCAGGCAGCAGCGGCGTCGTCAAAGCCCTCGGACTAGATGGCATCAGCCTCGACCAGAACGGGGAATACACCGTTGGGATAGGGGCCGTTCTCACCGAAGAGCACTTTGATCTGAGCGCTGGTAACCTCGGTATCCATATGGATGGTGCCCCAGACGTTCCAGTAGGTCATCTCATTGGGAGCCAGCGGGTCAACGCGGGTGAAGGTGTAGACGTTGTACTTGACGCCGTCACGCTCTACGGCGCCGCTGTTGTCATATGCCATGGTGAATTCTTTATCCATGGCGGTAGAGGTATACATGCTGCTGTTCAGAACTGCGGTGTCCAGATTAGCGGGGATCATCACACGGATGCGGATGTAGGCGTCGTTGCTGCCGACATTCTTGACATAGGGCATCTTGTGATAGGAACGGCCGGGGATGAGCTGCTCTTTTTCGCACTTATACTCCGCCGCATTCGCTTCGATCTGCGCATCGGTGTAGAAGGTATCGCCAGCTTTGTACTTGCTGGTATTGCCGGAGCCTTCCTTGGCAACATCAGACCACAGCTCGGAGGTAGAAGTTGCACCGTTGGCGACGCCAGCGTTTTCACGGTGCAGGCTGGACTCCAACAGATCGATCTTAACATTGCCCACGGTGAAGGTATTCTTTGCGGACTTCGTGTCGGTGAAGTACGCCAGAGATGCGCCCACGATGGCGATGGCAGCCAGCGCCACACACAGGAAAATTACGGTAAGTTTCTTTTTCATGTTTGCTTTGCTCCTTTTATGTAGGGATATTTTCTCTGCGCCTCTGCGCAGGGGAAAACGCATTGACACAGCTTTCAAAAAAGCTGCGTTCCCGAAAAAAAATTACGCCTGTGCGTCGAATGCAGCGAAGGCCGCCTTTGCATCCGTAAAGCCCTCGGCCTGGATAGCATCGGCCTGCACCAGAACGTTGACGGTCATGGTACCGTCTCCCGATACCAGGATCGCGCCCTTATTGATAGCCTTCTGGATGTTCGCGCTGGTAGCCTCATCCGCAATACCGATGTAGTTCCAGACGTTCCATTCGGTCATCTCACCGGGCTTCAGCGGCTCGTTGCGGATGAAGGTGTAAACATCATACTTTACGCCATTCTCATCCACATAGCCCCTGCCGCTGGCGTCAATAAACGGATTGTAAGTTGTTTTGTCATTGTGCATAAACTCGCCGCTGGTGATGGCAGTGGTGCAGAACTGGCTTTCGATCACGCCGCCGCTGCGAGCCTGCCAGTAATCGCGGTTCGCATCAGAGGGGATCATGACGCGGATACGGATGTAGGCGTCATTCGCGCCGGTGTTGATGACATAAGGGGACTTGGCAATGTTCTTGCCGGGGACCATGTTTTTGCCCCGCTCACCGATGTAGGCAGAGTAATTCGCAGCATCCGCCTTGATCTCTTCATCTGTGAAAATCGTAGCACCGTCGGAGACATACTTCATGCCGCTCGCGGTCTGGGTAGGAGCCGGAATAGAGGTATCGCCGGAGCTGCCGGATCCCTGACGGTGGTATCTGGACTCGATCAGATCGATCTTGACATTTCCCACAGTAAACGTATTCGTTACGGACTTCGTGTCGGTGAAGTACGCCAGAGACGCACCCACGATGGCGATGGCAGCCAGCGCCACACACAGGAAAATTACGGTAAGTTTCTTCTTCATGTTTGCTTTGCTCCTTTTATGTAGGGATATTTTCTCTGCGCCCCTGCGCAGCGGGGTACTTAGTTACTGCCGGAGGTGGGGTTGACCTTTTCTTTGACGAATGTACCGGTCTGCTCAACCTTTAAAAACAGCTATCAGGCTTCGGAGTTGGCCTTGACTGTCACCTTCGGGTCTTTCACAATGTCAACGCCGGGAATGATCTTGGCCTGCTGATTTTCCGGCTTGGTCTCGGTCAGCTCGATGTTGATGTTTCCCACGGTGAATGTGTTGGTAATTACTTGGGTCTTTGAGGTAAGATACGCCATGGTTCCCGGCACAGAGACGGCCACAAGCAATACCGCACAGAGAGTCAGGAGCAGAGCCTTGCTTCTTGCTTTCATTTCCGAAAACTTCCTTAAAAATAATGTTATATAGGGGGCCTTGCGGCATTGCCCTTCATTCAATGAGGCACTTCCTGCATGTCCCGTTTTGCTTCCCGCCTCAGCAGCTCCTGCCGGAGCGCATCGGCGGCGGCATCGTCAAAGCGGCCTGCCTCGACCTCCCGGCGGATATCCTCGACCTCCTCGTCTGTGAGTAGATTATCGGTTTTCCGGCGAATCTCGTCGGCCAGACTTTCACTGGCGGGTTCTTCTGTGGCGGCATCGACCGCAGCAGCCTCGTGTGCCGCGACATGCGCACCCTTATTACGGCGGGAGGACTTCTTCTTTTTGTTCTGTTCCTTGTCTTTATCGTCCGCAAAAATGTCGGGGATGAATACAAGCAGTAGCAGGATCGCGCCTGCGGAGATGGCAATGTACATGCCGGGCGGGTGCTGGATGTACTCCGCCACATAGCCCAGATATGGGATGGAGAAGATCGGCGTACCGATCACATTTTTATAATGTACCAGCCCGCCGTCCTCAGCTTCGTTGGCATCGCCCTTGGTGCGGAAGCGAATCACGGTGGGATCCTCCTCATCCGGGACGATGCCCACAACGCGGTGGGTGACCACGGTGTCCTCGTTCAGCATAAAGGTGATGGGCTTCCCGACCTCGATGGTGTAGGGGTCTACCTCTTTTACATAGATCAGCGAACCGGTGTGATAGGTCGGTTCCATGGACCCGGACAGCACGGTGAATACCTGCAGGCCCACGACCCTTGCGCCCACCAGCAGCAGCGCCAGAATCACCACCAGCGCAACCAGAATACTACTGATCACATTCCAGATTTTTTTAAGTGATCTGTTCATATCGCTTCTTTTTTATCCTCTTCCTCTAAAACTTCGGCCCTGACATTCAGCACGACAAAGCTATAAATCTGTTCAAATGTCCATTCGGTCGTGGCCTCGCTGTTCTCCATCTCGCCGTTCAGCACCCGCGTTGCAAAAGCCAGCATGGTATCGAAAATCTCGTGCACCAGCATGTCCACGTTCGTGCCCGGCTTGAAGGCAGGTCTGACTTTTTCAATCAGCGCATGGAAATGCTTCAGGTGTGTGTCATACGCTTGTGCCCGGCAGTCCGCAGAGTAATAGTAGCGGATGTAGAAAATACAGTCGGCCTCATTCTTCAGAATGAATTCCCAACTCTGCTTCCAGAGCAGGAACGCACGCTCTTTCCATTACTCTCCGTTGCAAATAAGCGGCCACTTATGCGAATCCCGAAAAATAGCAACTGCCATCAGCCAGCCGCTGACCCATTTGCCATTGCGCCGCAATTTTATCGTGGAGTTCACCACTCCATGAGTTCTCCATACCCATATTTGCATTGAGATTATAGCATACAATGTCTGAAGAAACAATAGTCATATGCTGATTTGACTGAAAAAAATGGAAGCTTCTGGCCATATGCAGGTCATCAGGCAGCAAGAGGAAAACAGGTTGGATTGCAGAAGCGCGGAATAAGGGACAAAATTATCGTTTCAGCAAACTTCTTTCCTATCCTCGCTATGAGCTGTATTTGTGCAAGGGCATGGACGCATCGTTGCCCCTAATTTTTGCGTTGCTCACAGGTAAGCTAATTCTGGATTATCGACCTTAAATCGTACAAAATCCATCCTATCCATCTACCATCAACAAAGGCAACTGCATAATCAAAGGGGCATGTGCCTTAATGACACATACCCCTTTTGTCAGCAACCCTTGTCCGGCAACTGCCATAGTATTTGTTTTTTTTAACCTGTTTTATGGACAGCTACCCCAGGGGTAATTTTTTTATCTCTCCCGCGGCGATTCACCTCACTATTTTTACTTCATCGACAAATCGCACAAAGACCGTTTCTTATTCTTGTATAACCTAACATTTTTTGTATATACCTAACAATTTTTTTGTAAATTGCGATTTACAATCATTCACATGTATGTTAAAATAAGGTGTATTGAATCTAACCCCGGCGTTTTACGAGGTGTTGCAGCCAACTGCGCCGAAAGAAAGGATGACAGCCTTGGAAAAAAAATGCGCAATTAGAATGGAGAACATCACCAAGCGCTTCGGCAGCAAGGTCATCGCAAACAAAGATGTGAACCTTGATCTGTACGAGGGTGAGATCCTGTCTCTGCTGGGCGAAAACGGCAGCGGCAAGACCACGCTGATGAATATGCTCTCCGGCATCTACTTCCCCGATGAGGGACAGATCTATGTCCACGACCAGCCCGTCACCATCGCCTCTCCCAAGGACGCTTTCGACCTTGGCATCGGTATGATCCACCAGCACTTTAAGCTGGTCGACATTTTCACCGCCACGGAGAATATCATCCTGGGCTTGGAGGGCAAGCTGGACCTGAACAGTGCCCGCCAAAAGGTCAAGGACATCTGCCAGAAGTACGGCTTCGACATCGACCCCGACATGAAGATCTACGATATGTCTGTTTCCCAGAAGCAGACTGTGGAGATCGTGAAGGTCCTGTTCCGCGGCGCCGACATCCTCATTTTGGATGAGCCCACCGCCGTGCTGACCCCCCAGGAGACTGATAAGCTCTTCGCCGTCATGCGCAACATGAAAAACGACGGCAAGTCCCTTATCATCATCACCCACAAGCTCCACGAGGTGCTGGATGTGTCCGACCGAGTGGCTGTGCTGCGCAAGGGCGAGTACATCGGCGATGTGATGACCAAGGATGCCAACCAGCAGTCCCTTACCGATATGATGGTGGGCCACAGCGTCACCCTGAATATCAACCGTCCCGACCCGGTGAATGTTACCCCCCGCCTGGAGGTAAAGGACCTCACCGTGTACGATGAGCTGGGCGTCAAGCGCCTGGACAATGTCACCTTCACCGTCAATGCCGGCGAGGTGCTGGGCATCGCGGGCATCGCCGGCTCCGGTCAGCGCGAGCTGCTGGAGTCCATCGCAGGCCTGTATCCCATCAAGTCCGGCTCCGTCCTTTTCCATAACCCCGAGACCGGCGAGGAAAAAGACCTGGTGGGCCTGGACCCCATGGACATTCGCAAGAGCGGCATCGCCATGAGCTTCGTCCCCGAGGACCGTCTGGGCATGGGCCTGGTGGGCTCCATGGGCATGACCGGCAACATGATGCTGCGCTCCTGGCGCAAGGGCAAGGGCGTGTTCCTGAACCGTAAGGACCCCGAGGCACTGGCCCAGCGCATCTGGCAGGAGCTGGAGGTGGTCACTCCCAGCACCAGCTTCCCCGTTCGCCGTATGTCCGGCGGTAATGTGCAGAAGGTCCTGGTGGGCCGCGAGATCGCCCAGCAGCCCTCTGTGCTGATGACCGCTTATGCCGTCCGCGGCCTGGACATCAATACCTCTTATACCATTTACAACCTGCTCACCGAGCAGAAGATGAAGGGTGTCGCTGTTGTGTATGTAGGCGAGGACCTGGATGTTCTGCTGGAGCTGTGCGACCGGATCGTGGTCCTTTGCGGCGGCCAGGTCTCCGGCGTAGTAGACGCCCGCAAGACCGACAAGCGCGAAGTGGGCGCCTTGATGACCCGCGTGGAAGGAGGCAAGGAAAATGCATAAGAAGCAGTCCCTATTTCAGATTTCTAAGCGTGATACATTGCCTCTGTCCAAGGCGCTTCTGATCCGCGGCGGTATTCTGCTGCTGGCGCTGGTTTTCTGTGGTCTGATCACCACGATCCTCACCGGCAAAAATCCCCTCAGCGTGTATGCCACCATTCTCTCCGGCGCATTCGGCACCTCCCGCCGTATCGGCGTGACCTTCCGTAATGTGGCCGTTCTGCTGGGTATCTCCCTGGCCGTGACCCCCGCCTTCAAGATGCGCTTTTGGAACATCGGCGCCGAGGGTCAGACGATGATCGGCTGCCTGGCCACCACCAGCTGCATGATCCTGCTGGGTGACAAGGTTTCCACGCCTCTGCTGATCGTGATTTCTCTCATTGCTTCTCTGGTGGCCGGTGCCATTTGGGGCTTCCTGCCCGCCTTCTTCAAGGCCAAGTGGAACACCAATGAGACCCTGTTCACCCTGATGATGAACTACATCGCCATGCAGCTCACCTCCTACTTCATCATTATTTGGGAGGTTCCCAAGGGCGCCGGTAAGATCGGTATTATCAACCAGGATACCCGGGCCGGTTGGCTGCCCTCCATTGGCAATGATTTCCTGCTGCCCATCCTTGTTGTGGCCCTGATGACCGGCCTTATGTACATCTATCTGAGCTACAGCAAGCACGGCTATGAGATCGCCGTGGTGGGCGAGAGCCAGCGCACCGCCAGCTATGCCGGCATCAAGGTAGACCGGGTCATCATCCGCACCATGGTTCTCTCCGGTTCCCTGTGCGCTTTGATGGGCTTCCTGATGACCTCTGGTATCGACCATACCCTCACCACCACCATCGTGGACAGCCGCGGCTTCACTGCCGTCATGGTCTCCTGGATGTCCAAGTTTAATCCCTTTATCATGATCGCTGCCTCTCTGCTTTTGGTGACCATGGATCGCGGCGCCAGCGAAGTATCCAGCTCCCTGGGCCTGAACCATTCCTTTGCTGATATTCTGACCGGTTTCATCCTCTTCTTCATCATTGCTACCGAGTTCTTTATCACCTATAAGGTCACTCTGCGTAAGAGCAGCAAGAAGGAGGCGTAACGGATGACTTTTAACTTTATTTCTTTCTTCCCCCGTGCTGTTATGCAGGGCATCCCGCTGCTTTTCGGCAGCACCGGCGAAATCCTTACCGAGAAGTCCGGCAACCTGAACCTGGGTATTCCCGGCATCATGTATGTGGGCGGCATCAGCGGCGTTATCGGCGCATTCTTCTATGAGCAGTCCGCCTCCGGCGCACTGAATCCCTTCCTGGCCGTCCTCATCCCCATTCTCAGCTCTCTGCTGGGCTCCCTGCTGATGGGCCTGCTGTACTGCTTCCTGACGGTCACCCTCCGGGCCAACCAAAATGTTACCGGTCTGGCCATGACCACCTTCGGCGTGGGCGTCGGCAACTTCTTCGGCGGCTCCCTCATCAAGCTCACGGGCAGCAATGTTCCCTCCATTGCCCTGACCAATACCAGTATCTGCTTTAAGACCACACTCCCCGGCGCCACCACCACCGGTTGGTTCGGCGAGCTGTTCCTGTCCTACGGTTTCCTGGCGTATCTGGCCATCATCGTGGCTTTGGGAACCTCCTACTTCCTTAACCACACCCGTCCCGGCCTGCACCTGCGCGCCGTGGGTGAGAGCGCTTCCACTGCCGACGCCGCCGGCATCAATGTCACCAAGTATAAGTACCTGGCCACCTGCATCGGCTCCATGATCGCAGGACTGGGCGGCCTGTACTATGTTATGGACTACGCCAACGGCGTCTGGTCCAATAACGCCTTCGGTGACCGCGGCTGGCTGGCCATTGCACTGGTCATCTTCACCATCTGGCGTCCCAATGTCAGCATCCTGGCCTCCATCCTCTTCGGCGGCCTGTATATCCTGAACATCTATCTGCCCACCCCCGGCGGCCAGATGGCCATTAAGGAACTGTACAAGATGCTGCCCTACGCCATCACCCTGGTGGTGCTGATCGTGGTTTCCCTGCGTAAGAAGCGGGAGGATCAGCCCCCTGCGTCCCTCGGTCTCTCCTACTTCCGCGAGGAACGCTGACACCGTATAAAAAGAGTAGGCCCGTACGGGCCTGCTCTTTTTTCTTATGAATTAAAGGAGGATAAACTATGTCTACCCTGCTGATCAAGAATATTTCCCAGCTCGTCACCTGTGACGACAGCGATCGGGTCCTGACCCAAGTGGACATCCTGTGCAAGGACGGCTTCATTGAGAAGCTCGGCCCGAACCTGGACGCCACCGCCGACCGCACCATCGATGGCTCCCATATGCTCTGCTATCCCGGCCTGGTGAACACCCACCATCATCTCTACCAGGTCTTTTCCCGCAATCTTGCCAAGGTGCAAAACATGGAGCTGTTCGACTGGCTCAAAACTCTCTACGAAATTTGGAAAAATCTGGATAGTGATGTGATTCGTCTCTCCTCCCTCACAGGCATGGGCGAGCTGATGAAGCACGGCTGCACCACCTGCTTTGACCATCATTATGTATTCCCCGCCCACGCCGGCGACCTGCTGGGCACCCAGTTTGCCGCCGCCGATGAGCTGGGCATCCGCATGTACTGCAGCCGTGGCAGCATGGACCTGAGTGTGAAGGACGGCGGCCTGCCCCCTGACAGCGTGGTGCAAACCGTGGAGGAGATCATGAAGGACTCCGCCCGGGTCATCGAGCAGTACCACGATCCCTCCTATGGTGCCATGCACCGGGTAGCCCTGGCCCCCTGCTCCCCCTTCTCCGTCTCTGCCGACCTGCTGCGCGAAAGCGCTATTCTGGCCCGGCAGTACGGCGTGCGCCTGCACACCCACCTGTGTGAGACCAAGGATGAAGAAAACTTCATGCTCCAGCGCGAGGGTGTCCGTCCTCTGGAATATATGGAGCGCCTGGGCTGGATCGGCAAGGATGTGTGGTATGCCCACGGCATCCACTTCAATGACGAGGAGCTGCGCGTTCTGGCCAAGACCGGCACCGGCGTTGCCCACTGCCCCATCAGCAACATGAAGCTCTCCTCCGGCATCGCCCGCATCCCCGAGATGCTGAAGCTGGGCGTGCCCGTGGGCCTGGCCGTAGACGGCAGTGCCTCCAACGATGGCTCCAGCCTCATGGAGGAGCTGCGTGTGGCTTTCCTGCTGCATCGGCTGAATTCCAGCCGCGAAGCCCCCACCGGCTACGATATTTTGAAGATGGCCACCCGCGGCAGCGCCCGCCTGCTGGGCCGGGACGACATCGGTCAGATCGCCGTAGGTAAGTGCGCCGACCTGTTTATGATCGACAGCCGCCGTTTGGAGCTGGTAGGCTCCTGCTACGACCCCAAGTCCGTCCTGGGCACCGTAGGCGTCCGCGGCCCCGTGGACTATACCGTGGTAAACGGCAAGGTCACCGTGGAGCATGGCCGTCTCACCACCATCGACGAGGAGAAGATCGCCTTCCAGGCCAACCGGAAGTGCGATGCCTACCTGGCCATGTAACCTAAAAATGACGCAAAAAATCGGAGAGGAAAGTCCTCTCCGATTTTTCTCTTGTTTTTTATTCCTCATTGAGCATCTCGTCCACCTCTCTGCGGTGGGCCTCATACCAGTCCCGGTACTCCTGCATATCCTTGGCAAACAGATCCTTGTTGCTGGGGGGCGTGTATGTAATGGCGTTGGCCCCGGCCCGGATAGCCGACAGAATCGTTTCGTCCGTAGGCCCGCCGGTGGCAATGATGGGCAGCTCCGGGTATTTTGCCCGAATCTCCGCCACTATTTCCGGTGTCCTGGCCGCGCCGGACACATTCACAATGTCTACCCCGGCCGCCAGGCGCTTGTCCAGGTCCACATGCTCTGACACCACCGTGAACACCACCGGTATTTCCACCATGCTCTTGATGTCGCGGATGGCATCGTTGGTGATCATGGCGTTGCACACCACGCCGAAGGCGCCCAGCTGCTCCGCAGCCGCGGCCATGTTCACCGACCGCTGCCCGTTGGTGTAGCCGCCGCCCACTCCGGCAAATACCGGCACATCCGACACGCTGATTATGGCTTGCGTTATGCTGGGCTGGGGTGTAAAATTATAAACAGCGATAACGGCATCGGCGTTTATATTCTTGATAATCGCCACATCCGTGGAAAAAACCAGGGATTTGATACGCCGCCCGAACACCCGGATGCCGCTGCACTCGCTGATGCACCGGGGTATCTGCAATGCGTGTTTGCGCAGCTCTCCCTCGTAGGTGGGTACAAATTTCTGCTTCACTGTCTCACCTTTCTCTCAAACCAATTAAAAACTTATGTTAACTAATTCTACCATAGGTGCAATTTTTATTCAAGATAATTGTGTCGAAAGGGAAATTCTTTTCAGTTTATTCACATTTGTTAAATACTTGCCAGCCTATGTTTCCCCGCGCCTCCCGCTGTAAAAGGCTGCGCACAGATCCCGCCCATAGGGCAGCAAATCTATGCGCAGCGAACCGTATTTTAGCTCCGAAAAAGCCGGTATCCCTCTCAGATCTTCACCAGCTCATATTCCCGGGTGCCCAGCCCCAGCTTCTCGGCGTGCTCCAGGCAGCTCATCCAGTCGGTATCCGGGTGGATACGGTGGAAATAGTCGTGATCGTGGCAGTCACCCGCATCGGCGGCCGTGTCCCGCAGCGGAGGCTGGGCGTTTACCGCGTCCACGCAGGCCATGTCCAGGGCCACCGGATCAAAGGAGGCGAACATCCCCACATTGGGCACGATAGCCGCGTCGTTTTCCGCATGGCAGTCACAATTAGGGGATACATCAATAACCAGGGAAATGTGGAAGCAGGGCCGCCCATCCACCACCGCCTTGGCGTACTCCGCCATTTTCCGGCTCAGGTTGGTGTGGGACTCGTCAAAGTTAATGGTGATGGCGTTGCGGGCGCACACGGCGATGCACCGTCCGCAGCCCACGCACTTACTGTGATCGATGGACGCCTTACGGTCCTCCACGGTGATGGCGCTGTGGGCGCAGATCTTGGTGCAAACCTTGCATCCCACACAGCGCTTCTGCTCCACATGGGGCTTTCCGGCGTTGTGCTGCTCCATTTTACCCGCGCGGCTGCCGCAGCCCATGCCAATGTTCTTCAGGGCGCCGCCGAAGCCCGCAGATTCATGGCCCTTGAAATGGTTCAGGGAGATGAACACATCCGCGTCCATTATCGCCCGGCCGATCTTGGCATTGCGCACATATTCGCCGCCCGCCACCGGCACCTCCACCTCATCGTTGCCCTTGATACCGTCGGCAATGATGACCTGGCACCCGGTGGTCATCGGGTTAAAGCCGTTGAGCATGGCTGTGTCCAGATGGTCCAGCCCGTTTTTGCGCCCGCCGACATAAAGGGTGTTGCAGTCGGTGAGGAAGGGCTTACCGCCCCGCTCCTTCACAAAATCCGCCACGGTTTTCGCCCAGTTAGGCCGAAGGAAGGCCAGGTTACCCGGCTCCCCGAAATGCATTTTGATGGCTACATATTTTTTGTCGAAGTCAATTTCGCCCATACCTGCGGTTTTCATCAGGCGTGTCAGCTTCTGCTGCAGATTTTCCCGGAAATCCGCCCGAAGATCCGCCCAGTATACCTTAGATGCCATAAAAACAGCTCCTTCTCTTGCTTGTTGTTTTCATGGTATCATATTCCGCCGAAAAAATCCACCCCGGAGGCATAAAAATCATGCGTTTGCTCACCCACATTGTCACCCCCCAGGAGGATGGCCTCCCGGTCAAGCACCTGCTGCAGCGGCATTTCGCCCTATCCTCCACCCTGCTCAAGTCTGTAAAATGGCGCGAAGGCGGCATCACCTGTAATGGCCACCCTGTCACGGTGTCCGCTCGTTGCCGCGCCGGCGACCGGCTGACGGTAGATGTGTCCGACCCACCTTGTCACAACCCAAATCTTCATCCGGTGGATTTCCCTCTGTCCATTCTGTGGGAGGACGAGGACCTGCTGATTCTCAATAAACCTGCCGGCATCACCGTCCACTGCGCCGCTCTGACCCGGGAGCCGGTCACCGTGGCCGGTGCCGTAGCCCACTATCTCCACAGCGATCAATACCACGGGGTGAATCGCCTGGACCGAGGCACCACCGGGGTCATGGTGGTGGCCAAAACCGGGTATATCCATGCCCGCTGCATGGCTCTGCTCCACTCCGGCGATTTTTATCGAGAGTACCGGGGCATCTGCCTGGGTACCCCCGCCCCTGCCGCAGGCTCCATCGACCTGTCCATCGGCCGCCAAGCCGATTCCCTCCTGCAGCGCCGCATCGATCCCCAAGGTGCCCCGGCCCACACGGATTACGAAGTTTTGGAGACCCAAAACGGCCTCTCCCTCCTGCGCCTGGTGCCCCAAACAGGCCGCACCCACCAGCTCCGCCTTCATATGTCTGCCGTCGGCCATCCCCTGGTCGGAGACTGGCTCTATGGCACCGAGGATAAAGCGCTTCTTCCCCGCCCGGCCCTGCATTCCTATGCCGTTCACCTGCGCCACCCAATCACCGGCCAAGAGCTGGATGTCACCGCACCCATCCCGGAGGATATGCTCCGCTTACTCCAATAAAAGCAATCCAAAAGCAGGAAAATAGCAAAGAAACACAAAAAAACACGCCAAATTTTATCCGTAGGAGCGGATCTTGCGGTGGCTCTCCCCACCACATCTTATGTAACTTTTCGTAGGGGCCGATGACCCTGTTGCGGTGCCCAAAATTTTTGCGCTGCCTTACGGCGGACGCTTAAAATTTTGACCGCGGCCACTCGCTCACTTCGCTTCCTCTGCCACCGGCAGCGCTCAGTTCGCTCCCCACATCGGCCCGTCCCGCCACACACTGCACTCCTTCACCTGTGTAGGGGCGGACACCTCTGTCCGCCCGCTGGACTTGCACTGCACTCCCTAAAAAACTGTCATTGCGAAGCCAGTGACCGATGTCACTGGCTGTGGCAATCCGCCCTCTTCATCTTTTTTCCTCTTACTCCTGCCGCTCTCACGCCTCGCTCTCCCGCTTCTTCCCCTCGTCAATGGCCCGGTATAAGGCCGCCAGCGCGTCCTTCAGCGTGCCCACCTGCTGCATCAGTCCCAGGGCCACGGCGTCCTCGCCGTAGAGCACGCTGCCCACATCGTTGGCCATTTCGTCCGTGCGCAGCATCAGCTCCCGGAAGGTCTCCGCCCGGATCTGGGAATGGGCCGCCACAAATCGCACAATGCTCTCCTGGAGCTTATCAAAATAGCGGTAGGTCTGGGGCGCAGCGATCATAGTGCCGCTCATGCGCACGGGATGAACCGTCATGGATGCCGATGGGGCGATCATGTTAATTTTCCCCGACACCGCCAGCGGAATGCCGATGGAGTGTCCGCCGCCCAGCACCAGCGTAGCTGTGGGCTTTGTCATCCCGGCGATCATCTCCGCCAGAGCCAGGCCCGCCTCCACATCGCCCCCCACAGTGTTCAGCAGGATCAGCACCCCGTCCACCTCCTCCGACTCCTCCAGAGAAGCCAGCAGCGGCAAAAGATGCTCATATTTCGTGGTTTTGGCGCTGTCCGGGGCGTTGGTGTGTCCCTCGATCTGTCCGATAATGGTCAGGCAGTGGATGGTTCCATGCCGGTTGGTCACCACCGAAGATCCCAGCTCCACCAAGCGCTCGGTTTTCGTCTCCGACTTAGTGTCCTTATCCTGATTTTTTTCCCGGTTGGGTGTGTTTTGCTGCGTCATAGCGACCCCCTCCTTTTCTGAAGGGTAGCATACCCGCCGCAGGCGAAATTATACGCCGTCTTTGTTCTTTTCCAGCACCGAAGGTGTGTCCACGATGTCAAGTCCCCGCCTAAGCGCGTAGGCAATGGTCTGCTGCGTCCCCCCGGGCAGCCCGTCATGCACGGCAATGAGCATAGACGCATGATCCACCAAATACCGGTTGCGCCGCTGCATACATCCCGGCGAATACGCCTCCTGCAATACCGTCTTATAGTCACAGCGAGCCAGCAGCGCCTCATATCGCGCCCGGTCGGCCCGATCCCATCGCTCCGCCTGCCCGGCATAGGGAATGGCCGCCTCCAGGGAAACCTCCCCATGCTCTCCCCGCAGCCGCAGCACCGCCTCGCAAAACCAAAAATCGCACCCCCGGGCCATGCCGCACAAGAAGTGCCGAAACCCCTGCTCATAAGCCGTCTGCACCGCCTGAAACAGCCGCTCCTGCAGCGCCCGACAGCGCCTGTCGCTCTCACAGTCGCCCCAAGGCAGCTTTTCCGGCCTGTGCCCGGTGAAGCTGCAAGACACCTGCCTGGCCCGCACATCCATCGCCCCCTTTTTCTTTATAATAGAACAACTTTTCGATTTTGTAAAGTCTTTTTTGTAAAATTTTAAAAATTTATACAAATTTTCGTCCAAAAAAGTACTTGCAATTTCTCCCATACAGGTATATACTATGTCCCAGTGAACAAACGAATATTTGTCTTCGAGGCGGGGTGTGATTCCCCACCGGCAGTATAGTCTGCAAGCGGCCCCTTGGGGCTGCACGAACCGGTGCGATCCCGGTACCGACAGTATAGTCTGGATGAGAGAAGGCGTGTACAGCATATTTTGGTATGCTCTTTTTAATGCGTGCACCTTGGGAGACAGTTTCCGGGTGTTCCACACATTGAAAGGAGTATTTTTTTATGACTCAACAGCAAAAAACCCATCGTCTGGCCGTGTCGGCCATGCTCACCGCCGTAGCCGCCGTGCTGCAATTCCTGGAGTTTTCCATCCCCCTGGTGCCCTCATTCATCAAGCTGGATTTCTCCGACCTCCCCGCCCTGCTGGGCACCTTTTCCCTGGGCCCCGTGTACGGCGTGGCCATCCAGCTGGTGAAAAACCTGCTGCACCTGCCCTTCGGCTCCAGCGCCGGTGTGGGCGAGCTGTCCAACTTCATCCTGGGCGCGGTGTTCGTATTCGTAGCCGGTGCCATCTATAAGCACAGCAAGAGCCGCAAGAGTGCCCTGGTGGGCTCCGTGGCCGGTGCTGCCGCCATGGCACTGATAAGCATTATCACAAACTATTTCATCGTCTATCCCGCCTATGTGGTGCTGTATAACCTCCCCCTGGACGCCATTGTGGGGATGTACGAGGCGATTTTGGGCGGTGTGTCCCATGTACCCACGGAGAATGCTCTGTTTAACTGCCTGCTGGTGTTCAATATCCCCTTCACCCTGGCCAAGGGTCTGCTGGACACGGCTCTGTGCTTCCTCATTTATAAGCCCCTGTCCCCCCTGCTGCACCGCTGAAATCAAAAGATTTATCCCTCTCCCAAAAGTGGGAGAGGGATTTTTTGTGCAAAAAGCGGGGGCCTCCATAACCGAGGCCCCCGCTCCGCCATTCACTTTTTCCGGCCCAGCAGGAAGAACACCGCCGCCGTAGCCGCCGCCACAGCCGAAGCACCCGCCGCCACGATCAGCAGCACCTGCTTGTGTTCCTTGGCCGTCTGCTTCACCTTGTCCCAGGTGCAGCCCGCCGCCTTGCAGGTGCAGTCCTTCACGGCGCCTGCCATCGCGCAGCTCACCGACTTCACGACTCCTGCGCCGAAGCCCAAAATAGCCTTTCCCGTCTCGCACAGCGCGTCCAGCACGCGGCCGCCCGCCTCGCGCACGGTTTCCATGACCTGTTCCATATATGCGCACCTCCTGCAATTCAGAAATTTTGTTGCCTAGAAATTTTGTTGCCTATATTATAGTAGTTTGTCCCGCGCCCGTCAAGAATATTTCGGTAACAAAATCTCCCGCATAATTCTCGCCCCGCCGGAATATGCTTGTCTATCCTGATTTACAAAGGGAGGCACCCGGGATGAAAAAATTTCTGCGCCGCAGCGGTGCGGCCCTCCTGGCCGCCTGTACGGTCTGGACGCTTATCGTCACGGTGGAAAGCCGCTCCGTCCCGGCAGCCCTGGCCGCCATGCGCAGCTCCTTCCACCTGCCCAATATGCTCATACAGCTGGCCCTGGGCGACCTGACAGGGGAAAAGGAGATGTCCCTGTCCACGCTTCTCTGCCTGGGCCAGTCGCCGCTGCTGTGGGCCGGGTACGGAAACCTTCCCGATCCCCCGCAGCCGGATATACCTGCGGAAGAGACCGCGGTGCCCGATGCCCCCGCCGACACCGATGACCTCACCCAGGGGCTCACCTTCGCCGACAACGGCGCCCCCAGTCAGACGGTGATTCCCACCTCCTCCAAGAGCTACACCGTGGCCGGGAATGTCTACATCAAAAACGGCTCCGATCACACCCTGGACCCCGCCGCCTTCGACGGCACCTTTCCCGCCCAGCCGGGAGACAGCACCCAGCCCCAGGTGCTGATCCTCCACACCCACGGCAGCGAGGCCTACACCATGCCCGCCGGGGAGGAATACGAGGCCAGCGGCAGCTATCGCACCATGGACACCACCAAGAATATGATTCGCGTAGGGGACGAGATCGCCGCCGTTCTCTCCCGGTACGGCCTGTCCGTCCTCCACGACCGCCAGATCCACGACACCGATTATAACAGTGCCTACGACAAAAGCTACGACAGCGCCGCCGCCTATCTGGAAAAATACCCCTCCATTTCCTTTGTCCTGGATATTCATCGGGACGCCATCTCCGATGCCGACGGCAATCAGTATAAGGTGGTGTCCCAGGAGGACCCCCGTGCCGCCCAGCTGAGCATCATCATGGGCAGCAATTACGATGCCTGGCTCTCCAATCTGCGCCTGGCCGTGGCCGTACAGTCCCACCTGGCCCATGACCATCCCACCCTTATGCGTCCCATCACCCTCCGCTGGTACGGGTATAATCAGTCCCTGAGCACCGGTTCCCTCCTGGTGGAGGTCGGTGCCGCCGGCAATTCTTTGGACGAGGCCATTTACGCCGCCCGTCTCTTCGCCCGGGGCTTCGCCGAAACCCTCGGCTGCACCGAGCCGGGAAATCCCTCTTCCCCCTCAGCTTGACCAGGCGATATTCGGTCTCTGCATAGCCCGGACGATCTGCCCTGCACCCTGGTGATGCAGGCCGCACCGGATGCCTTGGGCATACACCAGCCCCTCTGCCGAGTAGACCTCCACCATCACATCTATTGTCCGCCCACTCTCGTTCCAGGCGATGGCCAGCTTCCCGTCCTTCAGAACCATAGACATATGCTCAAAATCGTCCTCCCAATCGGACTTTAACGGGCTACACACCATGTCCACTTGCCCCGGGTCCCCGTTCTCGTCCTCCCAGATAAAGCATGGCTCTTCCTCACGATAGAGAATGTTCAGGTCCATGATCCGGCAGTCAAACAGCTTCTCCAGTCCGTCCTCCCGATACGCCAGCACCGTCAGACGCTTGCCCACGGCCACCACGCAGAAGTCCTCGCCCCGCCGCACCAGTATCGGCTCATATTCCACGCCCTTGCTTGTCTGGCCGGCTTCACCGTTGCTGTCGTAGTAAGTCACTTCTGTCTCCTTTTGGCCGATTTTCCCCATGTCCAGGGTCTGCACCGGTCGGAAGGTCTCCGCGTCCAGCATCTGCAGCGTCAGCTTCTCTCCCTCCGCCAAAAACAGCAGAATATACTCTCCGTCCTCGGTGGAGCTGAGATACGCCACCCGCTGCCTTTCAATGTCCAGGGGATAGACCAGCTGGATCCGCTCCTCCCCCGGCTCAGACCAGCTCTGGGCCATCAGCCACAGGCCGAAGCCCTCCGGGGCCCAGTCTGCCTTGGGCTGCACCGTGGGCCCAAACCCCACGGTCATCACGGTCCCCTCCTTTGCCGGAGCCGACCAGGAGTGGAACCCGTTTTCCAGGTACGACGCATACACATTCGTAAAGTCCACCCCGTCAGAGTAGCGCATAACACCCATGCTCATCCAGTCCTCCTGCCCCACGGGGATCCGCAGCATCGGGAAATCTATGCTGAGCAGACCGTCATACCGCTCCTTGACCTGCTCATCGTACCGGCTTCTCCCCGGGACCACGGCCAGGTCGTAATAGGCCATCTTCTCCGCCGGGCGAAACAGCACGCTCTGCTCGTCCGGCTGCGCCAGACTTTGCAGGTAGTCCTTATCCGGCTTCATCACATAAATACCGTACTCATTGTCCCACGCAACTCCGGTGTAGCTCAGTCCTTTGGCGGAAAACCGGCTCTTTGTCTCCTGGGTCCAGGTGCCCAGGTCATGCTCCGTGGTCCAGACCACGCGGCTGCTCAGCAGGTCTTTTTCCGTCAGATGCAGTCCCTCCGCCACCGCCGGATCGCCCCGCTGGGCCACGCAGGTAAATTCCACCTTGTCCTGTGCCCTGCATAGCAGCAGGGTCATCATGGCCAGTCCCCCCAGGGAAAGCACGAATAAGATCACCGTCATAATTACAATTCGCTTCATCTCTCTCCCTCCTCCGTCAGGCTCTCAATGGCGTTTCGAATGCGGTCGCCCCGGTAGTCGTAGGTCTTTTTGATGCAGGACAGCAGATCCTCCCCCGCATCCTCCAGCTCCTGCACGGTCACATCGCCCACGATCTTCCCCTCCCGCAGCAGCACGGCCCGGGAGATGAAGTCCTTCACCTCTTCCAGCAGATGGGTGGACAGGATCACCGTCTCCCGCTCTGTGAGAATGCCCAGCAGCACCTTGTAAAAGTCCTCCCGGTTAAAGATGTCGTTGCCTGCAAAGGGCTCATCCATGAGAATGTAGTCCGCCCCCTGGGACAGGGCCATCACCACCTCAAACTGATTCTGCATACCCACAGAGAAGCTCCGCAGGGCCTTGTCCATAGGCAGGTTAAAGAATTCCATCAGGGTCTTAAACCGCTTGTCGTCAAATTTTGGGAAATGCTCCCGGTAAAAATCCCGGTGCGCCTTGGGCGAGAGCCGGGGGAAGAAGCTATGCTCGCAGGTGGCAAAGCTGAGCCGGGCGATGTTGCCGCAGCCCAAAGCCTCCCCGTCCAGCGTTACCGTTCCCCGGCAGCGCGTCAGGCCCAGGATGCACTTCATCAGCGTGGTCTTCCCGGCGCCGTTTTCCCCGAAAAGGCCCACGATCTGCCCCGGCTCGAAGGCCACGGACACATCCTCCAGCGCCGTCTTTTTCCCGTACTGTTTCGTAATATTTTTCGCTTCCAGCATATTCCTTCCCTCCTTAAATCGGCAGACATCCCGCCGGCGTTGCAAACCGCCACACCAGGTAATACGCGCCCAGCAGCGCCCCGCAGAGCACGGCGCACCGCACCAGGCACCACAGCGGCCCCCGGAGCAGATACCCCGCCATGATCCGCCGCCCCTTCGGCAGCCGGCCCATGAGATACAGGCTCCGGCTCCCCTGGCTGAAGCTGGCATAGAGCATTCCCATCCACACCAGGAGCATGAACAGGAAAAAGGCCATCAGCCACCCGGCGCACCCGGCAAAGTGGGAAAAGGGCTCTATCTTCTCCCCCGTCAGCACCCTTCTTTGCAGGGACGAGCTGTAAGTGTACAGGTTGCTGCGGGCCTCTCCGTACCGAATTAAAAACCACACTGCCGATGCTGCGCCGCCCATCACGCCGATGCCCGTACACTGGGACACGGTGCTTTCCTTGTCCGCATTGGGCGGCAGCACTCCCTCAAGCCCGCCAATCATCCACCGCTTCTTCACACATATCACCTCCTGACCAACTTATCAGTGCGGCCCATATGACCACCATCTCCCCAATGACAATGCCCACCAGGATCCGGCTGCTTTCCATCGGCACCCAAAAGCTTCCCAGGGTCAGCGCCACGGCAATGCCCATAAGGGGTCCGCCGACCTGCCCCGTCCATTCTTTCTGGGCTACATCCATGCACCCCACGGCGCAGGCCAAAAGGCCCACAATGCCCCCGATCCATGCGAAAAAATCGCTTATCGGCAGAATATGGTGCAGCAGATTGCTTCCGTAAAAGGCCAGCACCATCGACTGGGGCCCTATGTCCATGCTCTCCGCCGCCAGGCCCACCCGGTAGCGCATCACCCCGTAGAGCATCGCCGCCGCCATAGCCCAGTATAGGACCAGCATCATAAAGTAGTACCCCGTCCATAGCCTGCGCACCGTCCCCGGCTTTACCCGCAGCCGCCCCACGGTGTAGGCGGTCTTTGCGCCCTTGCCGCCGCCGGTGCAGGCCATGACGGTACACAGCAGCCCAAACCCCACCGCCAGGGGCGCCGCCGCCCGGCTGACCTCGGGTATCTCCGACAGGTCGTAGGCCTCGTATATCCATTGCACCACGCCGTTTTCGTCTACATAGCTTTCTCTCTCCACGCCCTCCGGGAGCAGATAGAGAAGCAGGCCCGACAGCAGCACCGACACGACCATTATCGCCAGCCCCTTGAGAAAGCAGCTCCGGGCCGCCAGGCCCAGCACCGAAATGTACCGACTCATTCTCTCTCCTCCTCGTCATATAGCTGCCGCAGCAGCGCCACGGCCTCCTCTTTTTTTAGGCCCATCCGTTTCATGGCCGCCACCGTCTCCTGGACCTCCGAGCGGAACAGCTCCTGTCGTATATCCTCCACCTGCTGAGGCGACGCCGTAATGTGGCTTCCCGCCCCGGGTCGGGACTGAATGAGTCCCTCCTCCTCCAGCTGCCGGTAGGCCTTTTGTACCGTGTTGGGATTCACCGCCAGTGTAGCCGAAACCAGCCGCCGGGACGGCAATTCGTCCCCATCCAAAAACCGTCCCGCCGCCAAGCCCTGCTTCACGAACCGGATCATCTGCAAATAGATCGGCATCCCCTCCACACTCCGAAACGCCTCAAAGGAAATCACAGCACCCACACCTCCCATCTAAAAAACATCTCCGTAGGGGCGACCCTCGCGGTCGCCCGCCTCACGAACTCCCAAGCCCTCCGTAGGGGCGGGGTTCTACCCCGCCCGCCAGGACTTGCGCCGCGTTTCTTGTAACGCTTCCGTAGGGGGCGGCGTCCCCGACGCCCCGCCTCACCGTACTTCTTGCAACCCTCCGTAGGGGCGGACGCCTCTGTCGGCCCGCCATACCGCACCCCATGAAAAAACCGTGTCATTGCGAAGCCAGTGCGCACACTGGCTGTGGCAATCCGTCCCCCCCGTCCCATTCGTAGGGAGCGGCGTCCCCGACGCCCCGCTCCACAAGGTTTCTTGTTACCCTCCGTAGGGGCGGACGCCTCTGTCCGCCCGAGCCGGCCTTGTACCGCACTCCTTGCAAAAAACCGTGTCATTGCGAACCAGTGACCGATGTCACTGGTGTGGCAATCCGCACCCCCCGTCCCCTCGGTCCCCTTGCCTAAAGGGGCTGGCACGGCAAGGCCGTGACTGGGGGATTCCTTCCCCGTCCTAAAATCTCCTGCGCGCCTCCGTCAAAATCGAATCTTTTCCCCGTCCAGCACACGCCTGCGAATGTCCGCCAGGTCCTCACTGGTAAGCCCCCTGGGGTCACTGGCCGTCACGGCAATGCTCCGCCCGCCGTTCTCCGCCACCCGACCCATGCCGCTGGCCAGACTTCCGGCCACCTGTCTGCGGGTGCGTCCGGCGGCATAGCGCATAGCCTTTTCCATCAGCTCCCGGCCATGCACCGTCTCGTAGGCCGTCCGAGGCTCCACTCCGGCCAGGATCAGTCTGCCGAAATCCTCCCGGCGCATCTCCTCCTGCCAGCAAAAGTCCGGATACATCTTTTGCAGCTCTCCCTCCTGCCTGCGCAGCCGTTCGATCCGCCCCGCCGCCTCGGCACGGCGCTCCCGGTCGGTTTTTTCCTGCTGCTCCTTCAGATGCTGATTCTCCTGCCGCATCCCCCGCAGCCGTCCGTCCAGAATTTTCCGCACTCTGGCGTCAAAGGCCTCCTTGTACCGGCCCCGGATCAAAGCTTCAAAGTCCTCCTGCTCCCCGGCGTCGGGAGCCGTATCGCCCGTTTGGTCACAAACCTGTGTCCCCTTCTCTTCCATATCCATGGCTTTCTCCTTTCCCGTGGTAGGCCACGACCCGTATCATCACTCCCTCATCGAGAGAAATGAACCCCTGCTTCCTTCACTTCCACATACCGGGGAAACCTCCGCTGCAGCTGCTTGAGCCCACACTTCACCAGCTCCGTCTCCTTTTCTGCGCCCCGCATGGCAATGCGCATATATCCCGGCCGCATAATAAGCTCCCTCACCAGGTTTTTCTCCTGCATCCGCTCCGCCAGCGCCAGCATCAGGGCCGACACCGCCGCGCACACAATATCCTGTCCCGCCGGAGCATACCCTGCGTGTCCCTCCAGGGTCAGCCGTCCCGGCTCCGCCGTCACCCGTATCATCGGGGCCGCACCGCCTCCCGGGTGCTGCGGCGGCTGCGCTCCATGGCCGTGGTCTTTTCCTCCCGGCCCTTCCCGGCGCCGGTGCCGCCGGCAGCCGCACCGGTGGCGTATTCTCGGGCCAAGGTCTGCGCCAGATTTGTCCCCTTCACCCGGTCCAGCACCTCCGCCGTCTGCAAAAGTCGTGCCCGCAGGCTCTCAATTTCCTTCTGCTGGGTCTGCCCCCGCCGGATCATGCCCATCACCAGGTCCTTGTTCTTAAAGTCCATCAGCTCCAGGCACCGCAAGGCCTGCTGGGCCATGTCGTCCCGGAAAAAGCCCATCTGGAAAAGCTGCAAAGCAAACTGGTTATACTCCATAGTCTTATAGGGATTTTCCTGCTGGGCGGAAATCTCCAGGTCAAACACCGGCACCCGGTAAGAGACCTCCACCCCGTCGCTCATGGCCACCGGCTGCAGTCCGCTGCTGTCATAGCTGGCAAATTCGCCCCCCAGCAGGCGAAACTGCCGGGGCAAGCCGTAAAACTGCCTTATCAGCTCAATGCACAGCGTCACCACATCGGAAAACGCCTCGTACCCGTCGTCGATCATGTTCCGGGACAGCTTGCCTCCCGCCTCCTGGAGCGCCGCAATGGCCGTAGCCGCCGTCACGCCGGAGGCGGTGCCGCCGTTGGCCACATCCCGGTTGCCTGCGGTCTCCTTCATTTCGGCGATCTTACTCTGCAAAATCGCCACATACACGCTGTCCAGCCCCGCCGTGTGGATGGGTGCAATGGAGTCGCTGCCCAGGTTTCCGTTGGTGTGTACAAAGGGCTTTGTCCAGTCGGCGTATTCGTTTTCGTTCACCGCCCCGTCGGCCCGCACGAAAAATCTCGGCGTTGCCGCCGCCAGGGTATTCTTGAGAATGGCCTGGTTCATCAGGTCGATCTGCTTCTGGGGCGATTTGCACAGGTCAATGTATCCGTACCCGCAGGGTGTCCCCTCCTCAGGAAACAGCACATCGAATACAAACGGGTATTTCCCGTGGTCGTACCAGCCCCGCAGGGACATAGGCAGCCCCACCGGCACATTCTCCACTCTCGGCGTGCCGTCGGGCTCAAAGCCCGCCACTCTTTCCTCCGTGGGTACCTTCGTGTCATTTTCCGTGGCGTAAAGCACCGTTTCTCCCACAAACTTGCAGTATTGCAGCACCCTTCGGCCTCCCTCCGTGGTGTGGTAGTACCAGTCCACCACCAGGGACTTGTCGGAGGTGTCCACGGTGTCGTCATAGAGAAACCGGCTCACCGTGAAGCTGCCGCCTCCCAGCTTTCCCTCCAGCTGCGGGTAGCTGCGCAGAAGCTGGGCATTGCTGATAAGCTCCGTAGAAAAGAAATGCTCGGAGTCCTGGATGTCCCGGACCCCCGGCTCCCAAAACAGGTTCAAAAGATCCATCCTGCGGATAGAGATGTCCCCCAGTCCACCCAGTTTTCCTGCGTCCCAGAAAACGCCGTAGGCCGCGCACCCACTTTTCAGCTTGTACCACCAGGCATCGGAATAGGTCCGCTTAAACTGGTTCTGCTTCAGCACCACCGGCAAAATTCTTGTCAGCTTCGCCGCCTCCGCCCGGTCGCCCTCCTCCCGGGGCAGCACCGTGGGCTCCGGGTAGCAATCCATGGCGTCTGCGTGCTTGGAGAGGAGGCAGTTCACCAGCCATGCGCTGGCCGGCTGGGGATCTCCGGGGTTGCCTCCCTGTCCGTTTTTCTCCATCTGCTGCCAGTGCCGCATTTTCCAGAACTGCTCGTTGTCGATGATGCGGCTCTCCAGATGCGCCTTCCCCTGCTTGTACTTTTTCAGGATCTGCGCCGCCCGGCGCACCTCCTCCGTGCCGATCTTAGGCTTCTGCAAAGTCATACCGTCCATGACTCAAACCTCCTTATAGTTCTCACCTATTCCCTCCCCTCCCTCTCCGTTGCCTCCCCCGTTGCCCTCTCCCGTGCAACACCCCAAAAATTCAGAAAATTTCACCCCGCCCCTACGCACCCCATGATACGATTCCGTAGGGGACGATGCCCACATCGTCCCGCTCCACCACACCCCTTGTAACGCTTTCGTAGGGGCGACCCTTGCGGTCGCCCGCCCCACTGTACCCCTCCGTA
>OHAU01001391.1_pt1 | contig 28432 bp, 22 predicted proteins | sample 1577181 | NCBI WGS metagenome assembly OHAU01 (sample SAMEA3541472, study PRJEB24748) | human gut metagenome | biome: human gut; feature: human-associated habitat; material: faeces | place: China | collected 2012 | reverse complement strand
CCGTTGCCGCTCAGCTCCGTGGTCTCCACATATGCAGAGCCATTGGTCACAAGCGCACCATCGTACCACGCGAAGTAATACGCACCATCCAGCTCATACAGACCGTTGGCCATCTTCACGCCGTCGATGGTGAAGTACAGCTTGCCGTTTTCGGCAACGATCTTCTTGACGCCGGTTTCCACGTTGGGAACGAACATCTTGCCCTCTGCATCAAAGTAATGCATTCCGGGCTCGACGCCGTAATCATTGGCGGGCACCCACATATTTGCGTCCTTGTACATCAGGCCGCTGGCGGCGTTGAAGAAGTAGTAGTCCTCACCGATCTTCGTCAAGCCTTTTGCGCACTCGCCCTTAACAAAGTAGTAAGTACCGCCATTGATGTCCACGAACCCGTCGATCACCATCTTGCCGTCAGGATCAAAATGGTAAGTCCTCGCCTCAATTTTGTAACCGTTTGTCTTCGAGATCCAGTAATCGCAGTTACGAACGATCTCGCCGGTGGATGTACGCGCATAGTAGAAAGCGCCATCAACACAAATCAGACCTTCGCCAACCTTCACGCCGTCAACATAGTAGTACTTCGAGCCATCGCCCGGGCAAATGCCGTTTTTGGATGTATCGTCGTCATGAATGATGACGCCATCGGCATCAAAGCAATACTGGTAAGCCGGCAGCGGCAGGTCGTTATTCTTGTCCACCTTATAGTTGCCGTCTTTTACCGCCTTACCGTCTTCGCCAAAGTAGTAATAGTGATAATGCGGCTGTGCCTCGCTGCCGACATTGATGCGGATCAGACCGGGGAATGCAACATTCTCGCCGTTGGCGATCCAGTAGGTATCCGCTCCCTCGACGCACAGACCGTTTTTGCCAACCTGGGTAAACTGTGCGGTATATGTCGCATCGGAAGTAACGGGAACGATCTCCTGATCCCAACCCGCAAACACATAGCGATAACGCGCAGTTTCGGGTTTTTCGGGCGTGCCCGGGAAGGTCGGTGTTTTTCCCTTCTCATACACTTGAGTGGTTTGCGTACCGTTAACGACCCAAGTGATCACAGCGCCGGATTTGGGAATGACTTCACCCTTTTTCAGAAGCTCATTGCAAACACTGCAGTAAGTATCACCGGTATAGCCTTCTTCTGTGAGCGTAGCACCTTTGGCATCACGGATAACCGGCTTGTGGCCGATTGCAGGGATGATTTCCTGCGCGACGATGACCTCGTTGCAGACGGAGCAGTGCTTGCCCTCCGTCTTACCGGGCTCGGTGCAGGTCGGCTCGACTGCGGGGTCAATGACCACGGTGTGTCCCTTGGCAGGGATCACTCTCTGCGCAACGATGACCTCGTTGCAGACAGAGCAGTGCTTGCCCTCCGTCAGACCGGTCTTCGTGCAGGTCGGCTCGACTGCGGGGTCAACGACCACGGCGTGCCCCTTTGCGGGGATTTCTTCCAAGCCGGAGAGGATCGCACCGCAAACAGAGCACTTCGTGCCGGCCTTATGGCCGGGCTCGGTGCAGGTGGCCGGTTTTTCGGGGATCTGAACAGGCGTGTGGCCGGTCGCGCTGATGGCCTCTGTTTTTGTCTCATTGCAGCGCGTGCAGGTAAACGTCTTGACACCGGCGTTTTCACAAGTCGGAGCGGTCGTGATCACACCATTGTCCCAAGCGTGGCCAAGCGCGGGAATGACCTTGCCGTCTGCGATCTTTTCGTTACAATCCTTGCAGTAGGTGTCGCCAGTATAGCCGGTCGTGGTGCAGGTGGCATCCTTCGCGCCGCGAAGCTCCTTACTCTCATGCGCGCAAGGCTTTCCGCCCCAGACGCCGTTGACATAGTTAATGGTATCGCCGGCCTTGGCCGCCTGCGTCTCGGTGTAGGAGCCGTCGGCGTTGTGGAGCTTGGCGGGAGTGATGGTGATCTTGTGTGCCGTCACGTCGGAACCGCTCTGCGTGTACTGATACGTCGTGGTCTCCGTGCCGGGTCCGCCCTGCTGGCTGTAGACGCCGGTACCCTCGCTGGAGCAGATATCCGCACCGCTGGCGGTGGTGTAGATGCCGCCGATGGCGGTCAGCGTACCGTTGACGTCCACCTTCGCATCAATAAGGTCTTTTACACTGCGATTATAATTTTTCCCAGGGGCATATCCTACCGCACAGAAATTGCCTTTGCAGGTGTATGCATTGGCAATCCATTCGTCACGGTCATAGATGTAGATGCTCTTGCCGTTGGAAACCACCAGCTCGGCACCCTTGGCGATGGTGGTCTCCACGCCGGGCAGCAGTGCCGCCGTCTGGTTGATAGTCAGCTTGCTGCCGGTGACCAGATTGATGGTCATGTTGTTGGTCAGCGGCAGAACATAGCTGCTGGAGCTGACGCTTGCTCCCGCCAGCTTCAGGTTCAGGCTGTTGACCTCCGCCACACCGTCGATGGTATAATGGATGCGGTCGGTGGCGCCGTCATACGCCTTGGTCAGACTGCCGGAGACGATTTTGAACATGCCTTTGTCCCCGATAAAGGGAATGGAGGTGGGGTTGATCTTCCTCATGGCGTATACCGCAGTATACACCGTCTCGCTGGCGCCTTGGTGCAGGGTCAGGGGTACCTCCACATTCTGCACGGCGTACTGGCTAAAGGGGAACACCTTGTTGCCCATGTTGGAAGTTGCGGTGCCGCCGCGGAAGTCCAGCACCTGATACCACTCGTAAACAGAGCCGCCGGACTGTACCGTGACAGAGCCGCTGCCGGAGATAAAGCCCCACGCGTACAGGTTTGCGCCGGACTGCACGGTGATGGCGCTGCCGGACTCCATTTTGATGTAGCCATAGGGCCCGACCATCTTGCCAGAAGCACCGCCGCTGGGCGCATAATACTGGCCGCCGATGCTGATGGCCGCCCTGTTTGCAAGGGTGAGGGAACTGCCCGCCGCCATGGTCAGCGTCCGGAAGGGCTTAGCGGCCGGGGTAGAGGTGATGGCTGTCGGGGTACTGGTATAGCAGGTCTTGGCCTCGTCGAAGGGGATCAACAGGGTGACCGTGCTGGGGATGGTATAGTTCCCCGTGATCTTACCGCTCTCGGCGAGCGTGATGGTCGCGGGCAGCTTCTTCTGCGCCTCCGCGATCGCGTCGTTCAGGTCGTCAAAGATCTGGCCGCCGGCCTCAAAGAGCGCCAGCTCCTTGCTGACGAACCGCGCCGTGATGGTACGGTCACTGTCAAAGTTCAGAGCGGTCTTGGCATCGGTGCTGATGCACTTTCCGCTGGCCACATCGTACCACCCCTTGAAGCGGTAGCCCTCCGCCGGGGTCGCTATTACCTGATAGGCAGTCATGGAGCTTTGCGTGTTGGTGTAGGCCTCGGTGATGGCCTTGCCGTCCACGGTATAGGAGCCGTTCTCGGCGGGCTGGAAGGTCACGGTGGCGCTCACATCGGCCACCAGCGCCACGTTGGTCATGGTGATCTTGGTGGCGGCGCTGGTGCTGCCGGACTTGATGTATACCTTGATGCTGGCGTTGGGAGCAAGCTCCTTGGAGAACTTGCCGCCCGCCGTGACCGCCGTTCCGTCCACTTGGATAGTGCCGCTGTTCTGTTCAATGGCATAGTCGAAGGACAGCGTTGCATTTGTGGTTCTCTTGTTGGTAATGGTCAGTGTGGAGTTATAATGTGTGTCGCCGCAGGTTCCGCCTGTGCCGGTGGCAGAACCGACGATCTGGGTGCCGGTGGCGGACCACGCGTTGTCCGCGTCGCCGGAGAAGCTCAGGCCGATGCTCTCGTCAGCCAGCCCGATAACGGTGCCGCTGTTTGCCGCATACGCAGGCATGGCGATGTTGGGAAGCAACACGAACACCATGCACATACACAGCACAAGGGAAAGGAAGCGCCGATACATATTTTTCATTTCCTTCCTACCTTCTTTCCTTTCTTCACTCTGTGATTTCTATTATTGACCTCTATGTAAACACTGAGTCCTGCCGCAAATGCAAGCGCGGCCCAGATATGGGACAGATGAAACAGCATCCCCGAGCTCGATGTCCGAAAGAACTCGATAACAAACCGGAACGCACCATAGCTTGCCATGTAGAGTGGGTAACAGGTGCCGGGGTTTTCATCCTTTTTCACGCGGGGAATGAGCAGGATCAGCATCACGATGTAATACACCAGCTCCAGCTCCCTTGTTGGACAGCGCAGCTGCGTTCCTGGTATGATCAGGCCGGTGCAGCACCCGGAAAGGATGCAGTTGATGCGGGCGCACATGACTGTAAAGATCATGCAAGGCGTAAAGACATCAAACACTTCTTTCATCGGGCGCTTAAAGATTTTAGCACCGAGCCAGTAAGCCACCGGCATAAAGAACACTCCGCCAAACAGGCTCATGTTGCCGAGGGTGGCTTTGTCAAATCCGGTTTCAAGAAAGGCGAATACCTTCACCGTCAGCACGCCGAAAATGGTATGAAAAATCGCCAAAGGGATCGCCGCATACCATGCCATGTTCAGCCGATCCCGCATGAGAACAAGCCATGCGGCGCTGCCGGCAAACCCGATGCCGAGCAGGATCCACAAGGAAACTTCGATGGTACTCACCTCATTTCTTCTATTGCACCTCGACGCCGCATTGCTTACGCATACGGATCACCTGAGCAGGCACTCCTGCAGCGATCGCATAGTCCGGGACATCCTTTGTCACGACCGCGCCCGCCGCAATGATGCAGCCATTTCCGATGTGTACGCCCGGCAAAATCAAAACACGGTCTCCGATCCAAACATCGTCTCCGATACAGACAGGCAACTCGGCTTCAAACCCCTGTTCCATCATAGGAACATCCGTCCGCTCAAAACAGTGATTTCTTGTGATAATCGTGACATCCGTCCCCATCATCACACAGCGGCCAATGTGACAAGTACCATAAATTTTGGCATTGATGCCGATTCCGGAATCGTCACCAAGAGTTACTTTTGCAGAAAAGGTAGCATTTTTCTCAATATTTACCCGTTTTCCACAATCGGCCAGCATCCATCTTCCGCAAAACCGGCGTAAAGCCGTCTGGCCAAGCTTTAAGCTGCTATAGGAAGGCGGTAAGTGCTTCGCAACCGTATGATACAGCAAAGCACCGAGTCTGCGCTTTAACTTTGGGATAGTCATCCCGCACCTCCCTGAAAGCCTTCCAGATGGTTGATCTGCTCGATGAGATCATTGACGAAACTCTGCAGTGCATTGATATGAGCGTATTCGTCCGCCGTCCACGCAGCGTCTTTCGGGATCTCGTGGATATCCAGCCAGATGGCCGTCTGCGCACCGGATGCATCCGGTGCACTGCCAAGAGCATAACCGCTCCCGTTTTCGCCGACGGACAGCACAAACAGCAGCACGTCATCCGTTCCAACCGGCGCAGATACGCGCACGGCATACTGCCCATCCGCAGAGACATCCTCGATCCGGCAGACCGCTGCCAACTCCTGCGGCAGCACAAGGTCTCCGACCGGAGTGGACAGCTTTGCATCCGCGGATACGGGTATTGGCTCTGCGCTCTGCAGCGGTGTGAGCGTGTCCGCAGGCTTATGGCCGCGAACCAGCACCACAACGAGAACGGCAAGCGCGATCACAGCGATCACTGTGATCACGATCGGCAGCGGTTTTACACCACCACCAGATGCTTTTTTGACCGGTTGATTTTCTTGTTTCAAACGGTTTCCCCCCCTTTGCATTTGAATCGATCGAACCAAAACATCAGAAACGTTATGGGTTTCTTTCTCTTGGCGTTTCCCTGGTACCCCGGCGCATTGCCCGCAAAGCTTGGGAAAAGGTCATCTCTTCCCGGTATGCACCGTACCGCTTCAGGCAAAAGCGCAGGCACAGCGGCACTGCAGCCGCACCGAATGCCGCCCGATACAAAACGCCCTGATCGTAAAAATACTTTTCATCAAAGCCGTGAAAACAGGTGGACGTGTCCTTGGCACAGGTACCCAGACAGAAGCTGCTCGTATACACTCGAAGCCCTCGACGAAAAGCGTCACACAAAAACAGCGTGTCCTCCCCGTGGGCATAGTTCGTGCCGCCGCCGAAGATCGTGGAAAACCAAATGTTCGCACGGCGCTGGCTGTCACGGCGGATAGAGCAAACGCACGTCCCATACCGCAGAGCGCGATGAAAACGCAGACGACCATCGCGGTTTTTGACCTGGCGGATCACACGCCCGCCCTGCGTAATGTCCAGGGAAAAAAGGATCATATCCGCATCCGGATGCTGCGCATAGGCGCGGCGCACACCATCGGCATAACCGTCGGCATAGCAGATATCATCGTCGGCAAAAAGCAGGATATCTCCGGCAGCGTGCAGCAGCGCAATGTTGCGGTTGAAGCCGACGCCCCGCGTGTCCGTGGTGATCATGCGCAACGTGCGCCCAGCGTTTAACTGTGTCTCTTTGCGGTATCCGTCGGCCTGATTTCCAAACACGGCATCGCCGGTAATGTGCATTTTATCCGCGATCGTTAAGTCTTTCTGCCCCATGGTGACGCAGACAACCTCTACTCTATCCATACATTCCTCCGGCAGTCAGCGGATGCTCCGCGTGTAGACATCAATACGCATTGCCTGCTGTGCAGCAAGATAATGCGTGTAGGAGCGCTCGAGATCGATGATTGCCGCGTGCTCCTTACACCTGCGCTCCGACGGAGACGGAAGCGCACGCCAGTTGCCGTACAGCTGCGTCAGCAGCGCGTCATAATGCGCCGTGACCGGAAACACGCCATCCTCAAACGGGAGCTCGACCGACTCTGTCAGCCACTCACGCGGGAGCAGATTTTTTTCATACCGTTTTCCGGCCGCCAGAAACGAATGAAGCAGCGCGGTCCGGTCGTCTCCTCTGCGTATACAGAGCGTTTCCAACGCCCGGCGCGGCAGCAGGCGGCAAAGCTGCATGAACACTTTTTTCGCCGCGCTGTCCGTCTCATAGCCGCGCGCATAGAGCGCCTTTGCAATGATCGCCTTGGACGCCGCAAATTGCAGCCGCCGCATCAGCGGCCGATCCGAAAGATTGTCGCACGGAAAAATGTCTATGTAGACGCCCTGATGGACAAGCGGGTCTTTCGGATGATATTTTTCGATGCAGGCCGTATGGTTTCTGCGCAGCTTGGAAAACTGCATGGGCCAGTGCGCGCTGTTTTCCCGCTGCACATAGTAGCGCTCAGGATCAAAGTCCCCCGCCGCCTCCGTAAGCAAGCGGTCATATTCGCTGCGCATGAGGATCACATCCACATCATCGTCCCACGGGATGAAGCCGTGGTGACGAACGGCGCCCAACGCCGTTCCGGCGAAGAGCTGATAGGATATATGGTGCTCACGGCACACGGCGTCAAAGTCCTTGAGCATCTCCAGCAGGAGCGTCTGATGCGCAGTCAAAACCTTCACTTCTCCCATGGTTAGATTCTCCCGTGCTTACGCACGCCATGGAGTGCGTAAGAAAAAAACGCGCAAGCGGATCGTGGCAGCGAGAGCCGCTCAACATCCCGGTAGATCCGCCAACGGTATCTGGCAGATTTGAGCTTATCGCTCGAACGAGAGCCCTTCGCAACACGGTAGTCCGCCAAAGTTTCTCTACTCGCCAAGGTCCGGAAGCCGGAACGCATCAGCTCCAGCCAGAGCGCATAGTCCTCGTGATAATACTGCGCACAAAAACGATGGTCACGTAAAGCATCCCGCCGAATCAGCACAGTGGAACAGCTGAGCACACTTTCCTCGAGCATGGCATGATAGGACGTCGTTTCCGGAACGATGAAATCCGACAAATGGCAGCCGTTTTCATCTATCATCGCATACGAACAATAGACAATATCCGCATCCGAACTCCTCGCCACGGCAAGCTGTTTTTCCAGCTTCTGCGCACGCCACCTATCATCACTGTCAAGCAGCGCGATCCATTCCCCCTGCGCGAGATCAAAGCCTCGGTTTCTTGTGCGTGCAACACCCATGTTCTGCGGATTGCACAAGACCTGAATGCGTGCATCCTGTTGTGCATAGCTCTCTGCGATCTCTACTGTGCGGTCAGCAGAACCGTCATCGAGGATCAGCAGATTCCAGTTTTTATACGTCTGGGCGCACACGGAAGCAATGGCTTCCCCGATGTATTTCTCAGCATTGTATGCGGGCATGATCACGGAAACCAGCGGCTGCTTGTCGGCCGCACCGGTCAGAGTATCTTGTTTCATGGCACTCTCTTTTCCAGCAGCCTTGCACATTTCTCCCAATCCTGATAGCCGCTGCCGAGCATATGGATGTCGCTGCCGAGATAGCGCACGCAGCCGCCTTCGATCCAGGTGAGATAGCGCTTGCGGTGCAGCGGCTTTGTCAGGCACGCGGCATTGAGCTGCAGCGGCACACCGTCGCGCGCCAGCTGCTCGATGTCCGCAGCCGGATAGCGCTCGGCGTGTGCGAGGATAATTTGTATATCCTGCAGATCCAGCAGCTGATACAGCGTGTCCCAGATAGACTCCGGCCACGCATAAAACGGCATTTCGAGCAGCAGCTCATTCGTGCCCTCGCGGCACAGACGGTGCAGGCCCTCAAGCCGCTCCATCCCGTCGCAGATGAGCACCTCCGCACCGAGGCAAATCTGCGGCGCTTGTTCCGGCAGATGCGCACGCAGCAGCTGCGCGCACTCCTCTCTGCGGCGCAGGAAGGATTCCGCCGATTCCTTGTGCGGGTAAAAGTGCGGCGTCGCACAGACCGTTCGGATGCCGGCCGCAGCTGCCATATCCAGCTGCCGCAAAGACGTCTCAAGCCTGTCGCTCCCATGGTCACAGCCGGGCAGGACGTGTGCATGATAGTCCAGCGACAGGTCGATCCCGCCGTTACTGCGCTTCATAGGGATCGGAATACGAATACTTATATCCGTACTTGCCGCCGTATTTGTACTTATACTTATAGGCGTATTTTCCGGACTTCATATTCATGTCGTTGAGCACCACGCCGCACAGGTTCCCGCCTGCGCGCAGCACGGCGTCCTTGGCGTCGCTGAGCTCGTCCGTGGTCGTCACACCGGATTTCGTCACGAGCACCACACCGTCCACATAGGTGGAAATGATCTGCGCATCCGCCACCGTGTTGATCGGCGGCGTGTCGATGATCACATAATCGTAGGTCTTGGCACTCTCCGCCACGAAGCGTCTCATCCGCTCGGACGAGAGCAGCTCGGACGGGTTGGGCGGGATCGTACCGGTGCAGACGATCCACAGCGGCAGATCCGTCACCTTCACAAGCTCGAGCCGGCTGATCTTCGCCAAAAAGTCACACAGGCCGGCAGTGCTTCGCACTTTCCACAGACGCCGCTGCGTCGGCTTGCGCATATCCGCATCGACAAGCAGCACGCGCTTGCCGAGCATGGCGTAGCTGATGGCGATGTTCGCCGCCGTGAGGCTCTTGCCCTCTGAGGGCTTTGCGCTCGTGATGGCAAAGGTCGAGCAGGGGCGCTCCTTATCCGCCGTCATGCAAAACAACAGGCTGGTGCGCAGCTTTACATAGGCCTCCTTGATCGCAAACGGCGACTCATTGGTCAGCAAACGCTTCCGGTTTGCCCGAACCGTTTCCCTCGTTGTTTTCCGAGCATTTTTCTTTTTCATGGTAAAGCACCGCACCTCCTTCCGTCAGCGCCCACTCCGCACAGGCGTCATTTGTGATGTTGATCTCCGGTATCATGCCGAGGATCGTCACATTCGCCGCGCATTCAATATCCTCCGGCAGGTAGATCGTTGTATCCGCCAGCATACGCAGCACAAGAATGACCGAGATCACGATCACGCCAATCACAAAGCCGATCGCACTGTCAAACACGGTTCTCGGCGCAGTCTTTTCCGACGCGACCTCCGGCTGGTCGACGACCTCCACGCCGCCTGCCTTGGTGATGCGGATGATCTCTGTCGGCGCGACCTTCGCAAATGCGCCCGCGATCCGGCAAGCAAGCTTTGGGTCGGTAGAAGTCACCACCACCTCCAGCAGCTGCGTGTCCGAAATGACGGAGACCTTCACCATGCGATTGAGTTCTTTTCTCGACAGTGCCGTCTCCCCACGGATATCCGTCAGGACGGAATCCAGGACGGAATTGCTCTCCAGGATCTTGGAATAGGTTGTAGCAAGGCTCTCCGCAGCCTGCAGGTCGCTGTTGTTGATCGTTCCTTGCGCGGTATTATTCGTACTGTTGTAAACGTAAAAGCTCACGCGGGACTCATAGGTCGGCGTGACAAACACGCTGATCGCCATGTAAACCAGCGCAGCCGCAACGATGCCCGCCAGCAGCACCCAGTGGAGCTTGGACAGCAGGATCTTCGCAACGTCCCACAGCGACAGTTCCGTGCCACCGGCAGGTCTATGCGTTCTTTGACTTTCATTCATACAGTGGGTCGTCCTCCAAATGTATTTTCTTCATCGCGCGCCGTCTCCGCAAAAAACCACGCGGATCGTTTTCAGAATACAGAGCAGATCCATCCAAACCGACCTGTGTTCGATGTACTCCATGTCGTACACGATCTTTTCCTCCGGCTTGAGGTCGTAGCCGCCGTTGACCTGCGCATAGCCGGTCAATCCGGGCGTCACGGCCAGACGGTTGGAAAAGCCGACGATGTATTCCTCAAACAGCCTGTAAAAGCACGCGCGCTCCGGCCTCGGACCGACAAAGCTCATGTCGCCCTTGAGGATGTTCCAGATCTGCGGCAGCTCATCCAGCCGCGTCCGGCGCAAAAACGCACCAAAGCGCGTACAGCGCCCATCATCCGCGTCCGCCCAGCGCGGTCCGTCCCGCTCGGCGTCTTGGCACATGGAGCGAAACTTATACATAGTAAACGGCTTGCCGTCCTTGCCCAAGCGCTCCTGCCGAAAGATCGGATCGCCCGGCGAGTCGAGCGCAATGATCAGCGCGATGACCGACATCGGCAGTGCCAGCACAGCCAAGCCCACCAGCGCACCGGAAATGTCGAACGCGCGCTTGAGGGCAAGATACGCCCGCTTTTCGGCGACACGCGGCCGCTCTATATACATCGCGCGCTGCGCGGTGCAATTTTTCACGCCCGGATAGGAAACCACAGTCTCCATCACTCTCGCCCCATCTCTTTCTCTTCTCAGCTCTACCCACGGCGTCCGAAGCAGGCGCATTCCACGCCGCCTGAAACTGAACACCATGTTGATTACCCATGGGGGGGTTGGTAGACAACACCAGTTAAATTATAGCACATTTCTGTAAGAAATCAACTTCTTCGGCAAAAAATATGCGTTACATCTTGAATTTTCAAAACCATTGTACGCGCCCGTCTCCGCGCCGACCCCGGCAAGGACGCAGTGCATGGCCCGGCCGAAATCTGCACGAGCCGGCCGCTCTTGTGCGCTCACGCCGGACAAGTGTGCGAGCGCGCGCCGCGAAGCGGTACTTTTTCACATATCAGCGAAAAAATACCGCGATCGGTCGGAATTTTTGTGCCGTGCTCCCATGGAAAATGCTGCGTCGGGAATTGACTTTTCCTGTCGCGTCTGAGATAATGAACACATTGAAAGCACAGGCAACTGACGGAACGTGGAGCACACCACATGGGAGCCTGCTGTAATACGAACTGTCGACCGTCTGGGCAAACCTGTGACCATGGGACTCCATGGGCAACGGGTTTACCCTTTTTTTATTTTCATTTCATCTTTTTAAGGAGGATCTCATGAAAAAAGTAGCAGTCATTATGGGCAGCGACTCTGATTGGCCGGTCGTCAAGGCGGCCTGCCAGCAGCTCGACGCCTTTGGCATCCCCTACGAGACGCACATCCTCAGCGCGCACCGCTCCCCGGTCGCTGCGGCGGACTTCGCCAAAAACGCCCGCGTCAACGGCTTCGGCGTGCTCATCTGCGCAGCCGGAATGGCGGCACACCTCGCGGGCGCGTTCGCCGGCAACTCCACCCTGCCGGTCATCGGCATCCCCATGAAGGGCGGCGCGGTCGACGGGCTCGACGCCCTGCTGTCTACCGTGCAGATGCCCAGCGGCATCCCGGTTGCGACCGTGGCCATCAACGGCGCGAAAAACGCCGCTGTGCTCGCGGCGCAGATCCTCTCCGTCAGCGACGAGGCGCTGGCCGAAAAGCTCGACGCGCAGCGTGTCGAGATGGCGCAGCAGATCGCCGCAAAGGAAGCCAGGCTTCAGGCGGAGCTGTCCTGCTGAGCGACGGCGCGGCAGAACACTCCTTTTGAATGGATAAAGATCCACACGAACCCGATCAACAATTATTTTGGAGGTATCATCATGGAACTCGTTTATACAGGCAAAACCAAAAATGTCTACGCACTGGAAAACGGCAACTTCCTGCTCAAGTTCAAGGACGACTGCACCGGTAAGGATGGCGTGTTCGATCCCGGTGAGAACGCCGTGGGCCTGACCATCGACGGTGTGGGCGATGTGAACCTGCGCATGAGCATCTACTTCTTTGAGAAGATCAATGCCGCCGGCATCAAGACCCACTATGTCAGTGCCGACCTGAACAACACCACCATGGAAGTCCTCCCTGCCAAGGTCTTTGGTCACGGTCTGGAGGTCATCTGCCGCCGCAAGGCCGTCGGCTCGTTCATCCGCCGCTACGGTGACCTCATCGAGTCCGGCGCTGACCTGCCCTACTATGTCGAGACGACCCTGAAGGACGATGCCAAGGGCGATCCGCTGATCACCAAGGACGCGCTGGTCGCGCTGGGCGTGATGACCGACGCGCAGTACGAGGATCTGAAGGCGCAGACCCAGCAGATCACCAAGATCGTCGCCGACGACCTGAGGGAAAAGGGCATGGAGCTCTATGACATCAAGTTTGAGTTCGGCTACGCGCCCGACGGCAGCGTCATGCTCATCGACGAGGTTGCCAGCGGCAATATGCGCGTCTATAAGGACGGCCAGTACGTGGATCCCATGACGCTCTCCGAGCTGTTTTTCGCGTAATGGGCGGATATTTCGGAGCGTTTTCCCACCGTGAGGTGGGGCTGGATGTGTTTTTCGGCACGGACTACCACTCCCACCTCGGCACACGCCGGGGCGGAATGGTGGTCTACGGGCGCGAAAACGGATTTGTGCGTGAGATCCACAACATTGAAAACACGCCGTTCCGCACAAAGTTTGAGGCCAACCTGCACGAGTTCAAGGGCTACGTCGGCATCGGGTGCATCAGCGACACGGACCCGCAGCCGCTGCTTGTGCGCTCGCACCTCGGTCTGTATGCCATCTGCACGGTGGGCATCATCAACAACATCGACGAGCTGATCGACACCTACTTCTCCGACCACGGACACCAGTTCATGGCGCAGAGCAGCGGTAAGGTCAACGTCTCGGAGCTGGTCGCCGCCCTCATCAACATGAAGGAAAACCTCGTGGAGGGCATTTTGTACGCGCAGGAGATGATCCGCGGCTCCATCACGATCCTGCTGATGACGCCGGACGGCATTCTGGCCGCCCGCGACAAGCTGGGACGGCTGCCTGTTCTGGTCGGCAAGCATCCGGACGGCAGTCTGTGCGTCTCGTTTGAATCGTTTGCCTATCACAAGCTCGGCTATGAGGATGCCTACGAGCTCGGCCCGCGCGAGATCGTGGCGCTGACGCGAAACGGCTACGAGACCGTCTCGCCCGCGGGCGAGGAGATGAAGATCTGCGGCTTTCTCTGGACGTACTACGGCTATCCAAACTCGAATTACGAGGGCGTGAACGTCGAGGTCATGCGCTATCACAACGGCGATATCATGGCGCGGCAGGAGCTCGCGCAGGGTCGTCTGCCCGATGTGGACTACGTCGCGGGCGTGCCGGATTCCGGCGTGCCGCACGCCATCGGCTACGCCAACCGCAGCGGCAAGCCCTTTGCCAGACCCTTCGTCAAATACACCCCCACCTGGCCGCGCTCGTTCACCCCGGACAATCAGGAAGTGCGCAATCAGGTGGCCAAGATGAAGCAGATCCCCGTGTCCGAGCTCATCGAGGGGAAAAAGCTGCTGTTCGTGGACGACTCCATCGTGCGCGGCACGCAGCTGCGAGAGACGGTGGATTTTCTCTACGAGTCGGGCGCGAAAGAGGTGCACATGCGCTCTGCCTGCCCGCCCATCATGTACAGCTGCAAGTATCTGAACTTCTCGCGCGGCAATTCCGACATGGAGCTGCTGGCGCGGCGCGTGGTGCAGGAGCTCGAGGGCGACGAGGGGCAGAAGCATCTCGACGAATACGCCGACGCCTCTACCGAGCGCGGAAAGTGCCTGCTGAGCTCCATCTGCGAAAAATTCGGTTTTGACTCGCTCGGATACCAATCTCTTGACGGCGTGCTGGAGGCCATCGGCATCGACCGGGACAAGGTCTGCACGTACTGCTGGAACGGAAAGGAATAATCGACATGGAAAACTCTCGATCCGCGGCTTACGCGGCAGCCGGTGTGGACATCACGGCCGGTTACGAAGGCGTCAGGCTCATGCGCGATGACGTCAAGCGCACCCACATCCCCGGCGTGGTGTCGGATATCGGCGGCTTCGGCGGCCTGTTCGCCCCCGATGTCTCCGGCATGAGCGAGCCCGTGCTCGTCTCGGGCACGGACGGCGTCGGCACGAAGCTGCGTCTGGCTGAGCTCATGGGCAAGCACGACACCATCGGCATCGACTGCGTGGCCATGTGCGTCAACGACGTGATCTGCTGCGGCGCAAAGCCCCTGTTTTTCCTCGACTACATCGCCATCGGAAAGAACGTACCCGAAAAGGTCGCGTCCATCGTCTCCGGTGTTGCCGAGGGCTGCGTGCAGGCCGGCTGCGCCCTCATCGGCGGCGAGACGGCCGAGCACCCCGGCATGATGGCGGCCGACGACTACGATCTGGCCGGCTTCACCGTCGGTCTCGTGGACAAGCCGAAGGTCATCGACTCCGGCCGCATGGCGGCGGGCGACGTGGTGCTGGCTCTGCCCTCGTCCGGCTTCCACTCCAACGGCTATTCGCTCGTGCGCAAGGTGTTCGACGTGGAGAACACCGATCTCAACCGCTACTATGACGAGCTCGGCGAGACGCTGGGCGAGGCGCTGCTGCGCCCGACTGTGATCTACGTCAAGCCCGTTCTGCGCTGCATCGACGCTGCCGATGTGCGCGGCGTGAGCCACATCACCGGCGGCGGCTTCTACGAAAACATCCCGCGCTGCATCCCCGACGGGCTGTGTGCCCGCATCGACAAGGCCGCGATCCGCACGCCCGCTGTCTTCGGTCTGCTGCAGGCCAAGGGCGGCATCGATGAGCACGATATGTTCAACACCTTCAACATGGGCGTGGGCATGATCGTGGTTGTCAGCCCCGAGACCGCCGCGGCGGCGCTCGGCGCGCTCAGGGCTGAGGGCATCGACGCCTACGTCTGCGGCGAGATCGTCACCGGCGAAGAAAAAATCTGTCTATGCTGAAACAGCATGCCGGCAAAGGAGAAGACCTGACTATGAACAAAGCAAAGATCGCCGTGCTGGTCTCCGGCGGCGGCACAAATCTGCAGGCGCTGCTCGACGCACAGGCGGCAGGCGCGCTTGCCCACGGTGAGATCACGCTGGTGGTCTCGTCCAACGAGGGCGCTTACGCGCAGACGCGGGCGGCCAATGCCGGCATCCGCGCGCAGACGATCTCACCGAAGCAGTGCGGCGGTCAGGCCGCCTTTGAGGCGGCGCTGTCGGCACTGCTGGCGGAGTGCGAGATCGATCTGATCGTGCTGGCCGGTTTCCTGACCATCCTGAGCGCGGACTTCACCGCGCGCTGGCCGTCGCGCATCCTGAACGTGCACCCCTCCCTGATCCCCGCGTTCTGCGGCAAGGGGATGTACGGCCTGAAGGTCCACGAAGCGGCGCTTCGAACGGGCGTGAAGGTCACGGGCGCGACGGTGCATTTTGTCAATGAGATCCCGGACGGCGGACGCATCCTGCTGCAAAAGGCGGTGGAGGTCCTGCCGGATGACACGCCGGAAACGCTCCAGCGCCGGGTCATGGAGCAGGCAGAATGGCAGCTCCTGCCGCGAGCGGCGGAGCTGGTCTCGGAACAAATCGTAAAGGAGAAGCGCAATGCTTGACTTTCTCACCCTTCTGCGGGAAAATCCCTATCCCGGCCGCGGCATTCTTGTCAGCCGTGACCTCGTCTACTATTTCATCATGGGCCGCAGCGCCAACAGCCGCAACCGCATCTTTGTCACGACGGGCGACGGCATCCGCACCGAGGCGTATGACCCCGCGAAGCTGGAAGACCCCAGCCTCATCATCTACCACCCCGTGCGCACCATGGGCAGCGCGCTCGTGGTCACGAACGGCGACCAGACGGACACCGTCTGCCGGTACGGCGACTTCCGCAAGGGGCTCATGACCCGCGAATACGAGCCGGATGACCCGAACTGGACGCCGCGCATCTCCGCTATCCTCAATGCCGACGGCTCGTTTGAGCTCTCGATCCTCAAGCGCAAAAACGGGCGCTGCCTGCGCGAATTTTTCTGCTATGAGGGCGTCGACGCCGGACAGGGATACTTCATCAGCACCTATCAGGGCGACGGCAGTCCCCTGCCGACCTTCGCCGGCGAGCCGCTGGAGGTCACCGTGCCGACGCCGGAGGAAGTCTGGCAGGCACTCAACGCGGACAACAAGGTGTCCCTTTACACAAACGTGAACGGCGAGGTACGCCTGTTCAACAAAAATCTGGGCGATTAAGGAGGCCGTAACGATATGAATGCGCTGGAACTGAAATATGGCTGCAACCCCAACCAGAAGCCGTCCCGGGTCTTTATGCGCGACGGGTCTGACCTGCCGTTCGCTGTCCTCAACGGCAAGCCCGGCTACATCAACCTGCTCGACGCGCTCAACTCCTGGCAGCTCGTCAAGGAGCTCAAGGCCGCCACCGGTCTGCCCGCCGCTGCCAGCTTCAAGCACGTGTCCCCCGCCGGTGCGGCCGTCGGCATGCCGCTGAGCGAGGTGGACAAGAAGATCTACTTCGTTGATCCGGCCGCGGAGCTCACGCCCATCGCCTGCGCCTACATCCGCGCGCGCGGCGTTGACCGCCTGTGCTCCTACGGCGACTGGGCGGCGCTGTCCGACACCTGCGACGCTGCGACCGCGAGCTACCTCAAGGATGAGGTGTCCGACGGCATCATCGCCCCGGGCTACACCGACGAGGCGCTGGAGATCCTGAAAACCAAGAAAAAGGGCAACTACAACGTCGTGCAGATCGATCCGGACTATCTGCCCGCCGCGACGGAGCACAAGGACGTGTTCGGCATCACCTTCGAGCAGGGGCGCAACGACCTCGTGATCGATAAGGAAATGCTCTCGAACATCGTCTCGGAGAACAAGGATCTGCCCGAGAACGCGAAGATCGACATGATCGTCGCCCTCATCACGCTCAAGTACACGCAGTCCAACTCCGTCTGCTACGTCAAGGACGGTCAGGCCATCGGCGTGGGCGCGGGTCAGCAGAGCCGCATCCACTGCACGCGTCTGGCCGGACAGAAGGCGGACAACTGGTATCTGCGCCAGCATCCGAAGGTCCTCGCGCTGCAGTTCGTGGACGACATCCGCCGTCCCGACCGCGACAACGCCATCGACGTCTACACCTCCGACGAGTATGAGGACGTGCTGGCCGACGGCGTGTGGCAGAACACCTTCAAGGTGCGCCCCGAGGTGCTGACCGCCGAGGAAAAGAAGGCATGGATCGCAACGCAGACCGGCGTCACCGTCGGCAGCGACGCGTTCTTCCCCTTCGGCGACAATGTTGAGCGCGCAAGAAAATCCGGCGTGACCTACATCGCAGAGCCGGGCGGCTCGATCCGCGACGACCACGTCATCGCAACCGCCGACAAGTACGGCATGGTGCTGGCCTTTACCGGCGCGCGCCTGTTCCACCACTGAGTCATCACACGCATATCCGTTTTTGCCGCCGCGCAGATCCCACCTGGCATTTGCGCGGCGGCAAACAAAAATATTAAGAAAATTGAGGGAGAGCGCCATGAACCTTCTGGTCATCGGCGGTGGCGGCCGCGAGCACGCCATCGTCAGAAAACTGAAAGAGAACCCCGAAGTGGAGACGATCTACTGCCTGCCCGGAAACGGCGGCATCGCGGCCGACGCCGTGTGCGTTGCGGACATCGGCGCGAAGGACATCCCCGCGCAGGTCGCCTTTGCCAAGAGGCACGATATTGATTTTGCCGTGGTCGCGCCGGACGATCCGCTGGTGCTCGGCGCGGTGGACGCGCTGGAGGCCGCCGGTATCCCCTGCTTCGGCCCGGAGGCGAAAGCCGCCATCATCGAGGGCAGCAAGGTCTTTTCCAAGAATCTGATGAAAAAGTACGGCATCCCGACGGCGGAGTATCAGGTGTTCACCGACGCCGGCGACGCCATGGACTATGTCAAGACCTGCCCCCTGCCCGTCGTCGTCAAGGCGGACGGTCTGGCGCTGGGAAAGGGCGTGCTCATCGCGGAGGATCGCGCGGCCGCCGTCGCAGCGGTCGAGACCATCATGCTCGACCGTGCCTTCGGCAACAGCGGCAGTCAGGTGGTCATTGAGGAATTTCTCACTGGGCCGGAGGTCTCCGTGCTCGCCTTTACGGACGGCAAGACCGTCGTGCCCATGGTGTCCTCGATGGACCACAAGCGGGCGCACGACCATGACGAGGGGCTCAACACCGGCGGCATGGGCACCGTCGCCCCGAACCCGTATTACACGGATGACATTGCCCATACATGCATGGACACCATCTTTCTGCCCACCATGCGCGCAATGAACGCCGAGGGGCGCACGTTCCGCGGCTGCCTGTATTTCGGCCTGATGCTGACACCGAACGGCCCGAAGGTCATCGAATACAACTGCCGCTTCGGCGACCCCGAGACACAGGTCGTCCTGCCGCTGCTCGAAAGCGACCTGCTGACGATCATGCAGGCCTGCCGCAACGGCACGCTCGCCGAGACAGAGGTCAAATTCTCCGACGGCGCCGCCTGCTGCGTCATCATGGCGTCCGACGGCTACCCGGAGCACTATGAAAAGGGCTTTGCCATCACGATGCCCGCCGAGACCGCCGCGCACACCTATGTGGCGGGCGCAAAGCTGACCGACGGCAAGCTGCTGACCAACGGCGGGCGCGTGCTCGGCGTGACCGCCACAGCGCAGGATCTCAGGAGCGCCGTGGAAAAAGCATACACGATGGTGCAGAGCGTGCAGTTTGACAATGCGTTCTACCGCCATGACATCGGCCAGCGCGCCCTCAAGGCGCTGGAACAGTGAAGGGAGAGAGCGCAGGCATGGTTTACAGAGTATACGTAGAAAAGAAGGCGGCGCTGGCGAACGAGGCGCGCGCCCTGCTGGAGAATCTGCGGGCATTTCTGGGCATCGAGTCCCTGACGGGGCTGCGCCTGTTCAACCGCTATGACCTCGAGGGCATCAGCCGGGAGCTGTTCGACTACACCGTCAAAACGGTGCTGTCCGAGCCCCAGCTCGACATCGTGACGGACGCGCTGCCGCAGGGCGACGCGGTGTTTGCCGTGGAGTATCTGCCCGGTCAGTATGACCAGCGCGCCGATTCCGCCGCACAGTGTGTGCAGATCCTGTCGCAGGGCGAGCGTCCGCTCGTGCGCACCGCGCGCGTGTATGCGCTCGAGGGCAAGCTGACAGATGCCGAGATCGCCGCGATCAAGCAGTATGTCATCAACCCCGTCGAGAGCCGCGAGGCATCTCTGGAGCTGCCGGAGACGCTGCGCATGGAATATGACATCCCCACCACCGTGCGCACCGTGGAGGGCTTCACCGCGATGGACAGCGCTGCGCTCGATGCGCTGCGTGATGAGCTCGGTCTCGCCATGGATCTGGACGATCTGACGTTCCTGCAGCGCTATTTCCGCGACGATGAGCGCCGCGAGCCCACCATCACCGAGATCCGCGTGGTGGATACTTACTGGTCCGACCACTGCCGCCACACCACCTTCTCCACCCACATCGACAACGTGGAGATCGACGATCCCGCGATCCAGGCAGCCTATGAGCGGTATCTGGCCGCGCGCGTAGAGGTCTACGGCGAGGAAAAGGCCGCCAAGCGCCCCCAGACGCTCATGGACATCGCCACCATCGGCGCAAAGACCCTCAAAAAGCGTGGCCTGCTACCAGAGCTCGACGAGAGCGAGGAGATCAACGCCTGCTCCATCCACGTCACCGCCACGGTCGACGGTGAGGCGCAGGACTGGCTGCTGATGTTCAAAAACGAGACCCACAACCATCCTACCGAGATCGAGCCCTTCGGCGGCGCGGCCACCTGCATCGGCGGCTGCATCCGTGACCCGCTCTCCGGCCGCGCCTATGTGCATCAGGCCATGCGCGTGACCGGCGCGGGCGACCCGAGAGTCGCGCTCGACAAGACGCTGCCCGGCAAGCTGCCGCAGCGCAAGCTGTGCCAGACTGCCGCCGCGGGCTACTCCTCCTACGGCAACCAGATCGGTCTCGCCACCGGTCATGTGGCAGAGATCTATCACGAGGGCTACATCGCCAAGCGTCTGGAATGCGGCGCCGTCGTGGCGGCCGCGCCCGCATACAACGTCCGCCGCGAGTGCCCCGCGCCCGGCGATGTGGTCATCCTGCTGGGCGGCCGCACGGGTCGTGACGGCATCGGCGGCGCAACCGGCTCGTCCAAGAGCCACAATCTGAAATCGCTTGCGACCATGGCCTCCGAGGTCCAAAAGGGCAACGCGCCCGAGGAGCGCAAGATCCAGCGCCTGTTCCGCAACGGCGACGTGACCCGTCTCATCAAGCGCTGCAACGACTTCGGCGCGGGCGGCGTCAGCGTGGCCATCGGCGAGCTGGCCGACGGTCTGCGCATCGATCTGGATGCCGTGCGCAAGAAGTACGACGGTCTCGACGGCACGGAGCTTGCCATCTCCGAATCGCAGGAGCGCATGGCCGTGGTCGTTGCCGCTGAGGACGCAGATGCCTTCATCCGCGCTGCCAAGGCGGAAAACCTTGAGGCGTATCAGGTGGCCGTCGTCACCGAGGACGCCCGCATGGTCATGGAGTGGAACGGTGCGGTCATCGCCGACCTCAGCCGTGCCTTCCTCAACACCAACGGCGCCGTCAAGCACGCCGGTGTGCGCGTGGCGCGCAAGGATCGCGCGCCGCTGGCGCAGCCCCGCTTCAGCTCCCTTCGCGAGATGGCCTCCAGCCTCCGCTGCGCCTCCCGCCGCGGTCTCGTGGAGCGCTTTGACAGCACCATCGGCGCGGGCTCGATCCTGATGCCGTACGGCGGCAGGACGCAGCGCTCTCCCGCGCAGGCGATGGCTGCCGTGTTCCCGGTCCTGCCCGGTCAGGAGACGGATCAGGCCAGCGTCATGGCCTGGGGCTGCGACCCGGAGCAGACGAGTACCGATCCCTACATCGGCGCATACAACGCGGTCTACACCTCGATGGCGAAGCTCGTCGCCGCCGGTGCCGACTACAAGAAAGCCTACCTCTCCTTCCAGGAGTTTTTCGAGAAGCTGCGCACCGAGCCGGAGCGCTGGGGCAAGCCCTTTGCCGCCCTGCTCGGCACGGTGGACGCCCAGCTTGAGCTCGGCGCTGCCGCCATCGGCGGCAAGGACTCCATGTCCGGCACGTTCCTCGATCTCGATGTGCCGCCCACGCTCATCTCCTTTGCCATCGCGCCGCTGAAAACGGACGAGGTGCTCTCCACAGAGTTTAAGGCCGCGGGTCATCCCGTGTACCTGTTCTCCGGTGCGGACGCCGACGGCGTCAAGACCGCATGGGAGGCGCTGCACGCACTCGCACGCAGCGGAAAAGTCCGCGCCGCGTGGGCCGTGGAAAACGGTCTGAGCGAGGCCGTGATGAACATGTCCTTCGGCAACGAGATCGGCTTCAGCGCCGAAAACACGGCCGTGGACTGGAACGCACTCTATCCCGGCGCGATCGTGGCAGAGCTCACCGAGGACACGGCGGACGCCGTCCGTCTGGGTGTCACCACCGCAGAGCCCATTGTGCGCATCGGCGATGACAGCGCCGCCATTTCGGAGCTGCTGGCACTCAATGAGGGCGTGCTGGAATCCGTCTACCCGAGCTGCACGGCAGCCGATACGACGCAGGTTCCCGTGCTGTCCGCCCCCGCCGTGCAGCGCGTCGCGCCCAAGATCGGCGTGGCCGTGCCCAAGGTGCTCATCCCCGTGTTCCCCGGCACGAACTGCGAATACGACTCCGCCTGCGCCGTGCGGCGCGCCGGACTTGAGCCGGAGATCCTCGTGCTCAACAACCAGTCCGCGCAGGACGTGGCCGACTCCATCAGCAGGTTTGCAGGCGCTGCGCGCAGCAGCCAGATCATCTTTGTCCCCGGCGGCTTCTCCGGCGGCGACGAGCCGGACGGCTCGGCCAAGTTCATCACCGCCTTCTTCCGCAACCCGGAGGTACGGGATGCGACCATGGATCTGCTGAAAAACCGCGACGGTCTCATGCTCGGCATCTGCAACGGCTTTCAGGCGCTCATCAAGCTCGGTCTCGTGCCCTACGGCGAGATCATCGACACAGACGCGTCCTGCCCGACACTGACCTTCAACACGATCGGCCGCCACCAGTCGCGTCTGGTGCGCACCCGCATCGCCTCCAACCGCTCTCCGTGGCTGGCCGGCACGCAGGTCGGCGACGTGTACACTGTCCCCATCTCCCACGGTGAGGGCCGCTTCCTGTGCAGTGAGGCACTCGTGCGCAAGCTCGCCGACAACGGCCAGATCATCACGCAGTACGTGGACGTTAACGGCGTGCCCGGCATGGATGTGGACGTCAACCCCAACGGTTCGATCTGGGCCATCGAGGGCATCACGTCCCCGGACGGCCGCGTCCTCGGCAAGATGGGCCACGCCGAGCGCATCGGCGACGGTCTGTATCAGAACGTGGACGGCTGCTACGATATGAAGCTGTTCCAGTCGGCAAAGAAGTACTTTGACATTTGATAAGGGAGGGCTCGCAACATGATGACGGATATTGAGATCGCCCAGCAGTGCCGGATGCACCCGATCGCGGATATCGCCGCCACCGCCGGTATCGACGAATCCTATCTCGAACAGTACGGCCGCTATAAGGCCAAGATCGACCCGCAGCTGCTCAAGGATCGCGCCGGGCGTCCGGACGGCAAGCTCATCCTCGTGACGGCCATCAACCCCACCCCTGCGGGTGAGGGCAAGACCACAACCTCCGTCGGTCTGGCAGACGGTCTGCGCAAGATCGGCAAAAATGCCGTGGCTGCGCTGCGTGAGCCGTCTCTCGGCCCGGTGTTCGGCGTCAAGGGCGGCGCTGCCGGCGGCGGCTATGCACAGGTCGTGCCCATGGAGGACATCAACCTTCACTTCACCGGTGATTTCCACGCCATCGGCGCAGCCAACAACCTGCTGGCCGCCATGCTCGATAACCACATCCAGCAGGGCAACGCCCTGGGCATCGACGTCAAGCAAATCACGTGGAAGCGCTGCGTGGACATGAACGACCGCCAGCTGCGCCAGATCGTGGACGGTCTCGGCGGACGCATTCAGGGTGTGCCCCGCGAGGACGGCTTTGACATCACCGTGGCCTCCGAGGTCATGGCGGTGCTGTGCCTCGCCAGCGACATCACCGATCTCAAGGCGCGGCTCGGCCGGATGATCGTGGCCTACACCTTCGACGGCAAGCCCGTCACCGCCCACGACCTCAAGGCAGAGGGCGCGATGACCGCGCTGCTCAAGGATGCGCTCAAGCCCAACCTCGTGCAGACGCTTGAGGGTACGCCCACGCTCATCCACGGCGGTCCGTTTGCGAACATCGCCCACGGCTGCAACTCCGTCACCGCGACGCGCATGGCGCTCAAGCTGGGCGACTATGTCGTGACCGAGGCCGGCTTCGGCGCGGATCTGGGCGCGGAGAAGTTTCTGGACATCAAGTGCCGTCTGGCGGGGCTGCGCCCGAACGCCGTGGTCATTGTGGCCACCGTGCGCGCGCTCAAGAGCCACGGCGGTGTGCCCAAGGCCGAGCTGAACACGGAGAATCTGGATGCTCTGGAAAAGGGTCTGCCCAATCTGCTGCACCATGTCAACACCATCCGCGGCACGTATCACCTGCCGTGCGTGGTCGCGATCAACGCCTTTCCCACCGACACGGAAGCCGAGCTGCGGCTCGTGGAGGAGAAATGCCGGGAGCTCGGCGTGCGCGCTGTGCTCTCCGAGGTCTGGGCCAAGGGCGGCGAGGGCGGCAAGGCGCTGGCCACCGAAGTTGTGCGCCTGTGCGAACAGCCGAGCACGGAGGAATTCACCTTCTCCTACCCCACCGACACCACGCTCGTCGGAAAGCTCAACGCCATCGTGCAGCGCGTCTACGGCGGCGCGCAGGCCGTGCTGACCCCCGCTGCCCAGAAGCAGGCAGAGCGGCTCACGGAGCTCGGCTTCGGCGATCTGCCGGTGTGCATGGCAAAGACGCAGTACTCCCTGTCGGATGATCCCACTCTGCTGGGCGCGCCCAAGGATTTTTCCGTCACCGTGCGCAGCCTGAAGGTCAGCGCCGGTGCAGGCTTCATTGTTGCCCTGACGGGCGAGATCATGACCATGCCGGGTCTGCCCAAGGTCCCCGCCGCCGAGAAGATCGACGTGGACGAAAACGGCAGGATCACCGGTCTGTTCTGAGCTGCCGGATAACCGCATACGAAAAGAGGCCGCGATCGTGTGATCGCGGCCTCTGTGTCTTTGCAGATATAAAAATTCGGAGCAAGCCATACAGCTTGCTCCGAGTGGCAACAGTTGATAAAAATGATACGGTTTCATTTGGTTTCAAATGGTTTCACTCAAAAATGAAACCATAGCGGTGAAATGTAAAACCATAATGAGACGAGAGATGAATCAAAAGATACCTTATTGGCCTTTTCCTTTTTCAGATTCATCATCAGGGGTGGATTTGATCTTTTCATCCAGTACTTTCCCGACTGCCTGTAGCCCGTCAGGGCTGCAAAATGCGTCCATCAGTTCGTTGAACTCAGGGTTTTCGCTATGAGACACGGCAGCATTTCGGATGCGTGACTGTTCAACAATCGAAAGGATCAGATCCAAGCCAAGAACCGCACATCCAATGTAAAGACAGGTCTTTATCCAAATCCCAACGATGCAGAGGATGATCCCCGGAACAGATAAGTAGAAAAAGTGAAATAGGAAATTCGTTAGAACAAATAGCCAAATCATTTTCCGGGGGTATTCTCTTTCCATGTTGTACCTCCTAAATTTACAGACCTGACAATTTTCCTTTGCTGAATTGGTTGTATCACATCCGTGCACTAATTTCCATACAAAAAAAGCCCGATGGTCTCGTATCAAAACCATCGGGCTTATTTGGTCGGAGTGGCGAGACTTGAACTCGCGGCCTCATGGTCCCGAACCATGCGCGCTACCATCTGCGCTACACCCCGATGCAGCTTTTTCATTATAATGATTTGCAGCACGCTTGTCAAGCAAATTCTCACTTTTCGCGGAGAAATATTTGTCGATTCTTGTTTTCGGAATTTCTGCATCTTTCTGCTATTTTTTCTCTTGACAGCGGCAGCGCCCGATCCTATACTAAAGATGCTGCGGTCAGCCCTGTCTTGCAAACTTTGCTGACTACATCGCTGGAGGCCGGAACATCCGGTCTCCTTTTTTCATTTCCCCAAAATAATTGGCGGATGCGCAAGGCGCATCCGCCGTTTTTTCATGCTTCGCCGCTGCACAGGGGCGCGCACTGCTGCCCCATCGTATAGACCATGTCCCAAAAGCGCAGGTCAAACCGGCAGCACTTTTCAAAGATCTCGCACAGGTGCTGCACCGCCGCCTCATCAACGGAAGCGCCGAGTGCGTCGATGCGGTCGATCAGATCCTGATTGGTCTGGCGGTAGGCATCCGACACATAGCCCGCAAACCACGCGCCGTAGCGCGCATCCGAAAGTGCGTTCGGATAGCGCGCGGTCATCTGCTCGGCCACATACGCATAGCTCCAGGAGCAGTTGAGCAGCGTCACGAGTCCGGTCAGCACATCGCCCGCCTGCGCCTCGCAGATCATATAGTGCGTATAGGCGCTGTTGTCGATGTGCGGGCGCGCGGCGTCGATCTCCGCATCCGTGACGCCGAGACGCCGCATATACGGCAGGTGTGTGCGATACGTCTCACCGATCGTGTCCGAGAGCTGCGTGCTCAGGAAACGGATCTGCTCAAAATCATCGGCCTTCTGGATGATGGCCGCAAAGATCTTCACATAGTCGCGCAGGTACAGATAGTCCTGCAGCATATAATACCGGAACTTCTCCTCCGGCAGCGTGCCGTCCGCCATCTGCACCACAAAGGGGTGGCTCAGATACTGCGGCCAGAGCTTCTGAGCGCACGCATAGATCCTCTGGGAAAGCTTCACCTCGCGCCTCGCTTATTTGTGTGCGATGATCGCAACATAGCCGCCGCTCTGGTAGCCGGGCACGACATCCTCCACGACCTCGTTGGTGTACATGGGGTTGCGCAGCAGCGTCTGATAGAATGCAAAGTCATGGAAGCCGAGCGACTTGAGCGCGTCGATCTTCTCCTCAGTGGAGTGCCACACACCCGCGCAGCACAGCTCCAGCGGGTACGGCAGCTCGGGCATGACGCCGTTGAGCGAGGGGTGATCAAACGTGCCGGCTTCCTTTGCCAGCAGGTACATGAAGCCGAACGCGCTCTCCTTGGGCACATCCAGCGAAATAAACGTTCCGTTCGGCTTGAGCGCCTTCTTGCAGACGTTGAACGCATACGCCAGGTCTTCCATGTAGCTGGAGCTGCCGTTGAGATAGATCACGTCGTAGGCGTTGTCCTCGAGCTCTGCCTCCTCGATCGCGCCGAACGAGATCACGTTCACGCCGCGCTTTTGCGCGATCGCACCCATGTCACGCGAGGGCTCGATGCCCTCGATGCCGCTGCAGTCGATCATGCTCTCGAACAGGCCGCTGCCGCAGCCGACGGAGAGCACGCGCTTGCCGGAAATGTCGCCAAGCGCTTTCTGGAACAGGCGGAGCTCGCTCTGGAACAGGTTTTCATTGGTCATGAACCATGCGTCGTACTGTGCCGCATAGCCGTCAAATTTCGGTTTCATCATCAAAGATCCTTTCTGAGTATCATTTCGTTTGCCGCAGACGGCAGACGCGCCGCACGGACAAAAATCAACGGTTTTTTCATTATAGCATATATGTGTTTGGCCTGCAATCCCGCAATATCAGCGTCTAAAAGGAAAGCGGGAAAAACCACCGGCAGGCATCCGAAGATGCCTGCCGGTGGTTGCGAAGGCGCACTTCCATTCACAGTTTCACAACGATGGAAGCGGGATTCTCGTTCCTCTCCGGGAGGGGAATCAGCTGCCAGCCGCTTCATATACCTCTTTTAGGCTTAACTTTTCATCAAGGTCACAGAAACACCATTCGAGAGTTTTTTCTGTGAACCCGCTCAATTCCCAATGTTTGTATATTACCAGATAATCATATTGCTTTTGGCTGATGAAATGGATGTCTTGAAGGGTCTGGCTCTCTGTATTAAAAATCGCAATGAAGTCATGATCACGCACCCCCATATCATTACGCACATAGCCCAACAGATAGCACGTGCCGGTTTTCTCGTCAAACTCCAGATGTCTTAGTACGGTTCGCACATCTTCAGCAAACAGTGTGCTTACTTTTGTGAAGGTGTTTGTCTCATAAACCCCAAGCTGAGTTCTTAAAGAAGTGATGGGCTTCTCGATATTGTAAAAAAAGCTGCCGTCGGGCGAAAAGCAAAATCCTTCATCCTGTGCGCCAATCCTGGTGATCGTGATCCGTTTTAGCAGACAGAGGGAGTCCAGATCATAAAACCCCAGGCGCCCTTCTGTAGACTTCACGGCGATGATATTCTTTCCCGGCATAAAAGCGGCTGTATACGCATAGGGGATATCGCGGAATTTCGCAAGCTCATTTCCTGCTTTATCATATATATAAACCGTTCTGCCGCTGCAGCCCACCTGATAAGACTCGTTTTGATAAAAGCTCCAAAATCTTCTCATGCGAACGCTCCTTTTTCGATGCGCAAATTCTCGATTATTTCATTCATTATAGCATCAAATGGGGAATCCGCAAGAAATGGCATAAAAAATCCACCGTAATTCGATCGAATTACGGTGGACTTATTGCAAATGACTCTAATTTTGATAGGAACCCGTTAAGGGGGTGCAATTACAGTTTGGAGGGGGTGCATTTTGATTTTAGGGGGGTGCAGTTCTTTGCCAAAGGAAGAGGAGCGCCTTCATAAAATAATGTGTTAAGGGAAAATAATTTTTTGTTAAAATGCGTATGTTTTTCTCTACATCCCTTGCAAACCAGAAAAAGCGCGGTATAATATGACCGAAAGAACCAAAGCGGTCATATTTTCGGGGAGGGTGCGACCTTGGCTTTTACCGATTACGAGACTGAGCAGCTCCGCAAGGC
>OHAU01001382.1_pt1 | contig 28530 bp, 23 predicted proteins | sample 1577181 | NCBI WGS metagenome assembly OHAU01 (sample SAMEA3541472, study PRJEB24748) | human gut metagenome | biome: human gut; feature: human-associated habitat; material: faeces | place: China | collected 2012 | reverse complement strand
AGACAGACAGACAGACAGACAGACAGACAGACAGACAGACAGACAGACAGACAGATAGACAGAGCATAATTAGGCTTATTCAGTATGTGTTTGGCTATGCACCTGTTAAGCTTGGTGAAATTACAACTATAGTACGAGGTGGTAATTTCCAAAAGAAGGACTTCATAGAAAACGGTAGACCTTGCATTCATTATGGTCAGATGTATACTCATTTTGGAATTGCAGCCAATAAGACTTTGACATTTATAAATGAAGAAGTATTTGCAAAGTCAAAAATTGCTAAGTCGGGTGATATCGTGATGGCTGTCACGAGCGAGAATGTTGAAGATGTTTGTTCTTGCACAGCATGGCTTGGTGATGAAGATATTGCCATCAGTGGTCACACTGCTATTATCAGTCATAATCAGAATCCAAAGTTCCTATCATACTACTTCCACAGTGCGATGTTCTTCAATCAAAAAAAGAAACTTGCACATGGAACTAAGGTTATAGAAGTTACTCCAAGTAAGTTAGGTGACATTGTGATTATGCTACCCACTATAGATGAACAAAATAGAATTGTTTCCATTCTTGACCGCTTTGATTCCTTATGCAACAGCATTTCAGAGGGATTACCTGCTGAAATAGAAGCAAGACAAAAACAATATGAATTTTATAGAGAGAAGCTGCTAACTTTTAAACAGTTATAATATCTTAAGGAGGTGTCTGTATGCCATATTTCAATATCGTGGCAGCTACAAGTGAAAATACAGTTGTTACTGAATACGAGCCTCTAAAGGCACGTTCTAACAGCTATCAGTCAGAAGCTGAACTGGAAAAAGAGTTTATTCGTATGCTGACAGAACAAGGATACGAGTATCTTCCTATACAAGCAGAAAAAGATTTGACCACCAACCTTCGTAATCAGCTTGAAAGGTTGAATGCTTACCGGTTTTCTGAAACTGAATGGGATAGGTTCTTCAAGAATTCTATTGCCAATCAGAATGAAGGAATTGTGGAAAAGACTAGAAAAATTCAAGAGGATAATGTTCAGGTTCTAAAGAGAGATGATGGCAGTACAAAGAACATCACACTTATTGATAAGAAAAATATTCACAATAGCTTTTTACAGGTTATCAATCAGTACGTTATTGGAAAATCTGACGGAGCAAGGCACGACAACAGGTATGATGTTACAATTCTCGTAAATGGGTTTCCTATTGTGCATATTGAATTAAAACGCAGAGGAGTGGCTATTCGTGAGGGCTTCAACCAAATAGGTAGATATCAGCGTGATTCTTTTTGGGCAGGAAGTGGTCTGTTTGAATATACGCAGATTTTTGTTATCTCAAATGGAACTAACACAAAGTACTATTCTAACAGTACCCGTTTCAATGCTATAAAGGATGTAAATGCTGTATCTACTGCAAAGAAAGGCAAAACAAGCAACAGTTTTGAATTTACATCCTTCTGGGCGGATGCAAACAATCGTGTTATTCCTGATTTGATTGACTTCACAAGAACATTCTTTGCAAAACATACGATTCTTAATATAATCACCAAGTATTGTATTTTCACTTCTGAAAATATGCTGATGGTCATGAGACCCTATCAGATTACTGCAACTGAGCGTATTCTGAATCGTATTGAAATAGCTAATAACTATAAAAAATATGGTGATGTTGCTGGAGGCGGTTATATCTGGCATACAACAGGATCGGGTAAGACACTTACATCATTCAAAACTGCAAGACAGGCATCACTTCTTCCTTACATTGATAAGGTACTCTTTGTAGTTGACCGTAAGGACTTGGACTACCAGACAATGAAAGAATATGACCGTTTCGAAAAAGGTGCAGCTAACAGTAATACCTCTACTGCTATTCTTAAAAAGCAGTTGGAGGACAGCAACGCTCACATCATCATTACAACTATTCAGAAGCTTGCAACATTTATCAAGAAAAATAAAGATCACGAAGTTTACAACAAGCACGTAGTAATTATTTTTGATGAATGCCATAGAAGTCAGTTCGGTGATATGCACGCCGCCATTGTAAAAAGTTTTAAGAAATATCATTTATTCGGTTTCACAGGAACACCAATCTTTCCTGCAAATACAGCAAGCTCCCGTAAGACTCAGTTTTTTACTACAGAGCAGACTTTTGGTGACCAGTTGCATACATATACTATTGTTGATGCCATCAATGATAAGAATGTACTTCCATTCAGAGTCGACTATGTTAAGACAATGGGTATGGATGAAGATATCGATGATGAACAGGTATGGGATATTGCTCGTGAAAAGGCTATGATGGCTCCGGAACGCATCAAGCTTGTGACAGAATATATTCTTAACAACTTTGATAGGAAAACATATCGTGGTGATAAAACATATATTTACAACACCCTTACCAATATTTCAGAAGTTGCATCCGGTAAAAATGGTGCTGTAGAAGAAATTAAACAGAAACAACGTGTAAGTGGATTTAACTCAATCTTTGCAGTTAGCTCTGTTCCTATGGCAAAGTTATATTATCAGGAATTTAAAAAGCAGATGGAGAATGATCCTACGAAGAAACTTCGTATCGCAACCATCTATAGTTATGGTGCTAACGAAGCAGAATATGATGAAGGTACAAGTGGTATTCTTGATGAGGAAAATTCAGAAGATACATCAGCACTTGACCAGTCATCAAGAGATTTTCTTGAAATGGCAATCAAAGATTATAACGAGATGTTCCATACAAACTATTCGACAGACTCTGACAAGTTCCAAAATTATTATAAAGATGTATCTCTTCGTATGAAGAACAAGGAACTTGATTTACTTATTGTTGTAAATATGTTCTTAACAGGTTTTGATGCCACTACATTAAATACACTGTGGGTAGATAAGAACCTCAAGATGCATGGACTTATTCAGGCATTTTCAAGAACAAACCGAATTCTTAATTCCATTAAGACTTTCGGTAATATTGTATGCTTTAGAAACCTTCAGAAACGAGTAGATGCTGCTATTTCACTTTTCGGTGATAAGAATGCAGGAGGTATCGTTCTGATGAAGGGTTTCAAAGATTACTACTATGGTTATGAAGGTATTGATGGAAAGCAGTATCCAGGATATATGGATATGATGGATAACTTAACTTCCAAATTCCCACTTTCAGAGTCACAGATTATAGGTGAACAGAACCAGAAGGACTTCATCTCGTTATTTGGTGCAATTCTACGCATGAGAAATCTATTGTCTGCATTTGATGAATTTGAAGGGCGAGAGATGATTTCTGAACGTGATTTACAGGATTATCTTGGCAGGTATCAAGATTTGCGTGATGAATGGAATGAAAGACGCAAACATGGTGAAAGCACAGATATTATAGATGATATTGTCTTTGAAGTTGAACTTATCAAGCAGATAGAAATCAATATCGACTATATCCTTATGCTTGTTAAGAAGTATCATGATAGCCACTTAGAAGATAAAGAAGTACTTGTCACAATCAAAAAGGCTATTGATGCAAGTACCCAGCTTCGTAGTAAGAAAGCACTTATTGAAACCTTTATTTCTGGTATCAATGATGTTGAGGATGTTATGACTGAATGGCATAATTATGTGGCTGAAAAACGAGAAGAGGAACTTGTTCAGCTTATTAAGGAAGAAAAACTTAAAGAGGCTGAAACAAGGAAGTTCATTGAGAATGCCTTTTGTGATGGTGAAATCAAAACAACAGGTACGGATATAGATAGACTTATGCCCCCTATATCTCGTTTCGGAGGTGGCAATAGAACTACTAAGAAGCAGGGTGTCATTGAAAAGTTTAAATCATTCTTTGAGAAGTTCTTTGGTGTTGGTGGTTCATTTACCGCAGATACACCTAAGGTTTTGAACGATGCTGATTCCTCTTCAAAGCAAGCCTTAATGATGGTAGCTGAAGATACCGTAACTTATGATTAATCGTGATTAAAAAAAGTATTTGACATTTTATTAAATATATTATATTATAATGTCATACCAAATAGAGGCAATTATAAAGGGATAGTAACTTGCAAAAGTTTACCAGAGAGGGACTGGGATATAAGGGTGTTTATGATACTTTTTATCCATGGTGTGAGGTCCTAGATTTGAGCTTGTGAACCAGCCTTTTAGCTTGGAGAGGTAACAATCTCCACGGTTTGAACCGTTATATTCTATCGAGGGAGTCAGGACAACCTGGCTAATAAGAGTGGTACCGCGGAAACTGACAGCCTTTCGTCTCTTTTTTAAGGAGATGAAGGGCTTTTTTATGTTCTTCAAGGCTGTTGCTGATAATTTTATTAAAATTTAGGAGGACGCTAATATGGCAAAGAAAGAAAATCAATTTGTTGAAGAAATCACTCCAATGGAAGATGATTTTGCCCAGTGGTATACAGATGTAATCACTAAGACTGACCTAGTAGACTATGCACCTATAAAAGGATTTATGGTAATCAAGCCTTATGGTTTTGCACTTTGGGAAAAGATTAGGGACTATGCAGATGGACTATTCAAGCAGACAGGACACAAGAATGTATACTTCCCACTATTGATACCAGAAAGTCTATTAAATAAAGAAGCTGAACACGTTGAAGGTTTTGCTCCAGAAGTTGCTTGGGTAACTCAGGGTGGTAATAAGGTTCTAGAAGAAAGACTAGCAGTAAGGCCTACTTCAGAAACTATAATATGTACTATGTACGCAAAATGGTTAAACTCATATAGACAGTTACCGTTCCTATACAACCAGTGGAACTCAGTTGTAAGATGGGAAAAGTCAACTAGACCATTCCTTAGAACATCTGAATTCTTATGGCAGGAAGGTCATACTCTACATGAGACAGAACAGGAAGCTATAGATGAAACATTACAGCAGTTAGCAGCTTACAAGTCTGTTGCAGAAGATCTAATGGCTATACCAGTAATAGACGGTAGAAAGTCTGAAAGTGAAAAGTTTGCAGGAGCATCTGCTACATATACAATAGAGGCTATGATGCATGATGGTAAGGCTCTTCAGTCTGGTACATCACACTTCCTAGGCCAACACTTTACAAAGGCGTTTGATATTACTTTCTCAGATAGAGAAGGAAAACTAGCAAACCCATACCATACTTCATGGGGAATATCAACTAGACTAATAGGTGGACTAATCATGGTACACTCAGATAACAGGGGTCTAGTTCTTCCTCCAAAGATGGCACCAACTCAGGTAATCATAATACCTATAGCTGCCAACAAGGGTGGAGTAATGGAAGTAGTAGATAAGGTTGCAGCTGACTTAAAGGCCAAGGGAATATCTGTAGAAGTTGATGACAGAGATAACTACAGCCCAGGTTACAAGTTCAACGATGCTGAAATGAAGGGTATACCAGTAAGACTTGAAATTGGTCCAAAGGATATAGAAAAGAACCAGGCCCTGGCCTTTAGAAGAGATGAGCTTACTAAGTCTGAAATGTCACTTGACACAGTTGTTGATGATGTGGCAGCTTTACTAGATGAAATCCAGAAGAATATGCTTGAAAAGGCTAGAAAGTATAGGGACGAAAGAACTTATGTAGCCCACAACATGGATGAATTTGTAGACATCATAGAAAATAAGAAGGGCTTTGCTAAGGTAATGTGGAAGAACGATGCAGAAAACGAAGCAAAGATTAAGGAATTAACAGGAGCTACAATTAGAGTTATACCTTTTGCCCAGGAAGACCTAGGAGACAAGTGTTTCTACACAGGTGAAAAGGCAGATAATATGGTAATATTTGCAAAGGCATACTAAGATATAGCCTATATAAAAATTAATAATAGTGTTGAAAATGGTCACTCTTTAGGGGGTGGCCATTTTTGAGCATGATTAAGTTACAACTTAATTTTTAATGTCTTAATATAGTAGTTTCAATTTGTTTAGGATAAGTTTTTATATATTCACATATGTATTATTTAATATTGTTAACTGATAAAAGTTCTTATAAAATAATAATTGTACAGTATGAGCTGTGGCCTATTATGTCACAGTATATAATCTATCTTGTAAGTAGTCTTAGGCTCTTGACTTACATATAAATAAATTTTAGGAGGAAGTAAATTGATAGAGAAGAGTTTATTCGAATTTTGTGGTAAAACCAAAAAATATATCGTACAAGCAGTTCTTATAAATTGCATAAAATTGATGGCAAATATAGCCTTTTCAATTGCTTTTGCATCGCTTATGGCATACTTCATAACAGGAGATCTTATATATGATTTTAGATTAGTCAGTCTTGTGATTCTAGTATCGCTTTTATTTAGACAGCTATGTACTAGACTTGCTGCAAGAAAGAACCATATGGTAGTCCATGAGGTCAAGCATAGTCTAAGAAGGGCCATATATGAGAAGGTCTTGTCAATGGGTACACTATACCAGGATAAGTTGACTACCCAAGAGATAGTCCATCTTGGAGTTGAAGGTGTAGAACAGTTGGAGAGTTATTTTGGTTTGTACCTAACACAGTTTTACTATAGCTTTGTATCTACATTTATATTATTCTTGGTAATGCTACCTATAAATATAAAAGTAGCCTTGGTGATGTTGGTACTTTCCCCTATGATACCACTCTTTTTACTTTTGATCTTGAAAATAGTAAAGAATGTACAGAAGAGGTATTGGTCGAAGTATGCGGATGTAGGTAACCTATTCCTTGATAGTCTACAGGGGCTTACTACCTTAAAGGTATTTAAGGCAGATGAGCATAGGGCAAGTGAGTTGGATGAAATGGCTGAAGGCTTTAGAAAACAGACCATGAAGGTGTTATCAATGCAGTTGAATTCCATAATGTTTATAGACTGGATGGCCTATGGTGGAGCAGCAGCAGGGATTATTGTTGCGCTTAATGAGTATGCGGCAGGCAATATGGGAGTCTATGAAGTTACCCTAATAATGCTTCTAATAGCTGATTTTTTTGTTCCTATGAGACTTTTGACATCATATTTCCATATAGCCATGACAGGGGTTACTGCAAGTGAAAATATGTTGGATTTCTTGAACTCACCAAGCGATATTGTATATGGCCATGATGAGTACGAGGAAAATACTCCTATAAGGGTTAAAAATATGACCTATGCCTATGGTGATGGGACAATAGCCCTAAGAGATATAGACATGGTATTTGAACCAGGCAAGATGACAGCCCTTGTTGGTCCGTCTGGATGTGGTAAGTCTACATTAGCATCTGTAATTGCAGGTGAGTACCTACAGCCACAAAGAGCCGTTTATTATGGCAATAGTGAGGCCTATAGCCTAGCCAAGGGTCAAATAAACAAGAACATAATAAGGATAACACATGATGGGCATGTATTTGCAGGAACTGTCAGGTCGAACCTTCTTTTGGGAGATGAAAATGTGACAGAAGAGAGGATGATAGAGGTCCTAGAACAGGTGAGTTTATGGGATATATTCTCAAAGATGGATGGCCTAGATACACAAGTTCTATCACAAGGTAAGAACCTATCAGGAGGTCAGGCCCAGAGATTATCTCTTGCTCGTGCTCTACTATATGATGCTCAGGTATACATATTTGATGAAGCGACATCAAGTATAGATATAGAATCTGAGAATATAATTATTGACATAATAGAAAAAATATCTGCCTTTAAGACGGTAATTTATATTTCACATAGGCTACAGTCTGTTGTAAATTCAGACAAGATTTATGTTATGGAAGACGGAAGATTGGTTGAAGAAGGCAACCATAAGGAGCTTATGGAAAATAAGGGCCTATATGAACACCTATTTAGCCAACAGGAAGAATTGGAAAGGTATAGGAACCATAAGCTATCAAATAGAGGAGGTGTTTCTAATGAATAATAAAAATACGAATTCAGCAGATACAAGAAGGGGCACCCTAAGGATGATGCTAGAGATGGTTGGCCTAGTAGCCCCCTTAAAATTCCAGATGATGGGAGCAATCCTGCTTGGGGTTGTAGGTTTCTTACTGTCCTTTGGCTTGGGTATATTTGGTGGATATGCAGTAGTTAGCTTACTTCCTATACCAGTTGAAGGACTTGAGAATATACCATTTGGGGGACATGATTTTGCATGGTATATAAGGTCTCTTATAGTATGTGCAGTTCTAAGAGGGGTTCTTCACTATTTGGAGCAGTTCTTGAACCACTATATAGCTTTTAGGATATTGGCAGAGATAAGACATAAGGTATTTTCAGCCATGAGAAGACTTGCTCCCGCCAAGCTAGAGGGAGAAAACCAGGGTAAGTTGATATCTATAATAATGGGTGATATAGAGTTGTTGGAGGTATTCTATGCCCATACCATATCTCCAATACTTATAGCTGCTCTTACACTAGTGTGCCTATTTGTATTCTTTGTAAATATAAATATATATGTTGCCCTACTTGACTTGGCTTCAGCACTTGTAGTTGGTCTTGTAGTGCCGATTATAGCATCTGAGAAGAGTAAGACAGTTGGTGTAAAGATAAGAAGAGAACTAGGTCTACTAAATGGCAAGTTCCTAGACCAGTTAAGGGGCATCAGAGAAGTAATCCAGTATGACAAGGGTAATGTAGCTATAGACCAGTTGGCCGATACTACAGAGCAGATACTAAAGAACCAGGAAGACCTAAGGATGCAGGTAGCTGGTCTGCAATCTAACACAGATACTATAATAATAGTATTCTCAGTCCTTCAGGCTATACTTTGTATGAGTTTGGTATCAAAGGGTATGCTAAGGCCAAGTGAAGCCTTTATAGCAGTTTTGACTCAGATATCTACTTTTGCACCATTTATAGCCCTAGCAAACCTAGGTGTTACACTTACACAGACCTTTGCTTGTGGAGATAGGGTTCTTAGCCTGATAGAAGAAGAGCCTATAGTTGAAAGGCTAGTAGACGGAAAAGACGTAGAAATGAAGAACTTGAGTGCAGAGAATATAGGATTTAAGTATGAAGATGTCGATGTCCTAAAGGATGTTAACTTTGATCTTGAACTAGGGGAGACAGTTGGCATCATGGGCAAGAGTGGAAGTGGTAAGTCTACAATCCTAAAGTTGATAATGAGGTTTTGGGATCCACAAAAGGGATCGATATCTATTAATGGAGTCAATATAAAGGATATAAATACAGATTCTTTATATGAAAATATAGACTATATGACCCAGTCCACAATCCTATTTGCAGGAGACATAAGGGATAATTTGAGGGTTGCCAAGCTAGATGCAACAGATGAAGAAATATATGATGCCCTTAAGAAGGCCTCTATCTATGACCATGTTGCCAAGTTGGAGCATGGGCTTGATACTAGGGTATCAGACCTAGGTGACAATTTCTCAGGTGGAGAAAGGCAGAGGATTGGCCTAGCGAGGTGTTTTCTGACTGATTCTAAGTTATTGTTACTCGACGAGCCAACATCAAATCTCGATTCCCACAATGAGGCTGTAATACTAAAGTCTATGATGGATGGAATGAAGGAAAAGACCATAGTCTTGGTATCTCATAGGGAGTCCACACTTGGAGTTTGTGATAGGATATACTCTTGCAAAAATGGGGAATTAAAACCTTTAATTTAACAAGTTAGTTGATTATTATTGGATAGATAAAATTGATTATTGTTGAATACATAAAAATTTAAAATGACAAAAATAGCCAACTCTATTATTTTTGAGCTGGCTATTTTTGTGGTTTGCTATTATCTATTTTACTAGATGACGAGTTCTATATTTTAATATGGTGGGGATGTCCCTTAGGCGGACCATCTTGCCCCGAGTCATCTCGATTAGACGACTTTCTAAATGATGAACTGCTTTTTCTGAATTTAGCAGGAGAAAGACCTATATGTTTTGAGAACACAGTAGAAAAATAAGTAGGATTTCTAAAACCACACTTATTGCTGATTGCTACGACTGATAGGTCTGTATTGATCAACAACTCTCTTGCATAGTTGAGTTTTCTATTTGTCACATAAATACTGAAGGTCTGACCCATTTTTTGCTTGAATATATGTGAAAGATAGCTCTTGTTTACGAACATCTCTTTGGCAGTTTCTTCCAGTGTGATTGAATTGTTTAGGTTGTTTTCTATGTACTCCAAAACATCCTTCAAAAATGAATTTATGACTATTATATTTTCTTTTAACATAACATTGTAGTAGTCATTTAAAATGTGTATAGCAGTATCCCTAAAATTACTCTTACTTATATGTTTATGCATCAGAAGAGTACACTGAAAATAGCACTTAAGTAAGGATTTTTCGTATTTGAACAGAACATAGTAGTATATTGCTGAATTTAAGCTATTCAAAAAAACCCTGTATGCGACCAGGTTGTTACTGTCTACCCAATCAAAAGTTATAACATCAAACTCTTTTGTTGCATAGTCTAGGTTGCCCCTTACCAAATACTCACAAAGCATCCTATAGTCTACATTCATATCAAAAGAATCCAATTGATCTAGCTGTTTGTCCATTTTTTGTTCACCCCCCTTTTACAATACATACCACTGATTGATTATCTATACATAATAATTATCACTTTGTATTGCATGATATTATTATATCATAATAAAAACAAAATATAATGGAAATTTTAATAAAGAAACAAAAATTATATATTAATAAAGTATGATAATATAAACTGGTAAGATAATACAAAAAATATTAGGAGGATTAAATATGAAAGTAGCTGTGATATATAGTTCAATGACTGGTAATACTGAAAAATTGGCAAGGGGTATATTTGATAAAATACAAGGTCACGAAAAGGACCTATTTAACCTAAAGGACAAGCCAGATATTTCTGGGTATGACATAGTAGCATGCGGATTTTGGGTAGATAGGTCCACTGCCAACAAGGAGATGGGTGAATTTATATCAGGTATTAGGGACAAGAAGGTATTTTTATTTGGTACTATGGGTCATCTTCCAGATTCAGACCATGGAGAAAAATCTATGGCGAATGTAGTAGGTCTTGTTGATGATTCTTGTAAGATAATAGGTTATTTTATGGCTTGCGGTAAGATAAATATGAGGGTATTAGAGGGAATCAAGCATATGAAGGCTGAAACTATAGGTGAAAAAGCATTTAAGGCTCATATGCTAGATGAAAAGAACTTACTAGTTTATAAGATACTAGGTGACCATGTAAATGATGCTGATATAGATTATTGTTCAGCTAGACTAAATGAGAGAATATATATAGAAGAGTGTTTAGCCAAGTTATAAATCCAAGCTCGACTATATACTAGTTAAATAATAGACCTCCCCGAAGTTAAGGCTGAGTGTTAACGTTGGGGAGGTCTATTTTTATTTTGTGATTTTTAATTCTATTATTTTGTTTTATATTTTTGCTAATAAACTCCATATATGCTACTTGCCTCTAATACAAATATAAGTTTTATCAACTTATATTTCTTCTAACAGGCAAACGCACTGAGATGATATACCTAGTTTTTCACCTGTAAAGCCTAGTTTTTCTTCTGTAGTAGCTTTGACATTTATCCTTGACTTGTCAGTTTTAAGGACTCTTGCAAGGTTGTCTATCATTGATTCTAGGTGGGGAGCCATTTTTGGAGCCTGGGCTATAATCGTCGAGTCTATATTTCCTACCTTGTAGCCCATTTCTGTCATTTTGTCGTGGGCATAGGAAAGTAGATTTAGGCTATCTGCACCCTTGTATTTTGGGTCGGTATCTGGGAAGTGTCTCCCAAGATCTCCTATTGCAAGAGCTCCAAATATTGCATCTATTATAGCGTGTGTTAAAACATCTGCATCAGAATGTCCCAGTAGACCTGTTTCATGGTCTATTTTTACACCTCCTATAATCAGGTCCCTGTCATTTACCAGCCTATGAACGTCATATCCAATTCCTATTCTCATTAGTTACCTCCTCTTATAATTACTTATATTTTTGGGCTATGTAGTCTGCATAGCCTATGTCTTCTGGTGTTGTAATCTTTATATTGTCGTAGTTACCCTTTATGATTTTGACTGGGTGGCAGTAGGCCTCTACAATACTTGCATCATCGGTTACTGATAGCTTGTTTGTGTAGGCATTTTCATAGGCCCTAAGTAGTAGGTCAAAGTCAAATGTCTGGGGTGTTTGGGCACACCATAAGTACTTTCTATCAGGCGTATCTACTATATTGAGGTCCTTATCTGCTAGCTTTATAGTATCTTTTGCTGGGACTGCTAGACAGGTTGCCTTGTGGACTAGGGTCTCTTTTATACAAGTATCTATAGTAGACTCAGATACAAAAGGCCTAGCTCCATCATGGACCAAGACTATGTGTATATCTTCATTGATACCTAGAGCTGGTTCTTTATCCGAACTTATTATTTGAGATTTTATACTCGACCTATTATGACTTAGGTTATGGCCTAAGTTTTTTATATATTTGAGGCAGTTAAATATAGAGTCCTGCCTTTCCTTACCTCCGTGCACTAGGTATATACCCTCAAATCCGTATTTATCCAGAAGGTACCTTACGTACTTTTCTTCATCTTCTTTGACTGCAAGGATAATTCTATCTATATTTTTGTGGTTATAGAATTTTTCTAGGCTATGGATTAGGATTGGCTTGTCATCTATCTTTAGAAATTGCTTGTTGGTGGAAGACTTCATTCTTTTTCCAGATCCTGCAGCCAATAGTATAAGGTCTATCATATATATCCTCCTAATATTCAATAAGAAGACTATAGATACTTGACTTTTTGCTAGATTAGCCAGTCTTTGATCGTATAGCCTTCTTAGTATAAATTCATAAGTCTTATCTATTTACTAGATTTTTTGCTAGATTTTTTATTTTGTCTTTTCTCTACGGCTGAATTTATTTCAGCAAGCCATTGGTCTGTCTTTCCAACTAGGACCTTGTGGCTGATACCCTTGTCTAAAAATATTTCTATTCCGTCATTTGTAAATGGTGTTGGCTTGAATCTCTCTATCTTAGAGACCTTAGAAAGGGGTATCCTAATAGCCTTTTTCTCTATTAGGTTTGGATCTGGAGTATTGGCGAATATTACAAACCTTGAATTTAGGTACAACCAACCCTTTGTCACATTTTTTTTATTGGCTACTATCATATCAGCCTGGGCGTCCATTATGAGGTCTCCCTCGTTATGGAGCTTTTTGGCAAATATCCTCATATTTGTAGTGTGTCTACCCCTTCTTGATGACATCATGCCTGTCAAAAAGAAGGTACCGCCCATAAGTATAAAGACGTATAAGAATTGTCCTATACCTTTTGCAAATCCATATTGGTAAAAGTGGGCTGAGTTGAGTATAAGTCCGAACAAAAGCCCTACTATACAAGAATTTCTAAGTTGTTTTAAAGTGTCTGTTCTCATATCATTCTCCTCTTTATTGCTTATTGCTATTTGCAAGTCTATTGGAAGTCAACATCAGCGAGCAAAGGATGCAAGCTATTGTTGCCACTAGACAAAGTATATATATTATATTGTATCCCTTAAATAGGGAATTTACTAGGTCTATTTTGTCAATACTTGTATTGGTAAGGAGACTGCTTGTGTCTACACTCATGCCCTTTTTTATAAAGTAATTGTTGACTGCTACATTTAGGCTAAGGCCAAAAGCACTTATTCCAAGTGTCTGGCCTAGGGTTCTTACAAGCATTACAGATCCAGAAGCCATACCCATATCATCCTTGTCTAGGGCTTCTTGGACAATAAATAGGAGCATATTAAAGCAACCGCCAAAACCAAGACCTACCAAAAATACGGCAAGGCCTATGTGTAGGAGTTCTGTATCAGGCTTCATGATAATTAGGGCAACTTGACCCAAGGCTAGTAGTGCTAGGCTGACTACCATAATGATTTTAGTTGTATACTTGTGTATGATCTTAGATAGTAAAAATGATGCCAGCACCCAGGCTCCTGACATAGGGACTATAGCCACTGTAGAATATATAGGTGGATAACCCGATACATTCTGCATAAACTGTGGATTGTACACATCCATGGCAATAAGGACCATAGATGTCAAGAATGACATCACCATAATCAAGAATATATCCTTTGAAAATAGCTGTATAGGGAGAACAGGATGTTCTACATTTTTTTCTACCTTCTTGAATACAAGAGCTAGTATAAGTCCTATTATAACAGGTATAAGTACCTGAGGATCACTTAGTGAGTGCTTTTCAAGAGCTGTCATAGCCTGTATCAGGGCAATTATAAATAGGGTAAGTATAACCAAGCCCTTGACATCTAGCTTTGAATCCGACCTTGTTTCTGATGCATGGTAGTTTTCCTTTATCAGGTACATACTTAAAAGACCGATTGGGATATTGATATAGAATATCCAATTCCACGTAAGCTTTAGTAGTATTGCACCACCTATAACTGGAGCTATAAGGCTAGCAAGACTCCATACTGTGGAATTGTAGCCCTGTATTTTGGCTCTTTCTTCCACAGCGAAGATATCACCTATAATAGCCATACTAAGAGTATTTATTGCACCAGATCCGATACCTTGGACACCTCTAGCTACAATCAGCATAAACATTGTTTTTGACATACCACAAAGTATAGAGCCTATCAAAAATATAAGTATGGATATCTGTAGGAGTTTTTTTCTACCATAGAGGTCGGATAGCTTGCCGAAGACTGCTGTTGCCACTGCTGAGGTCAACAGGTATATAGAAAATATATGACTGGCAAGGTTAAAACCATGCAAGTCCTTTACTATTGAGGGGATCGCTGTCGTTACAATTGTTATTTCAACCGCACTCATAAAAGAGCAGGCGAATATTGCAAAGGCGATCATTTTCTTACTTTTATTCATTATTTACCCCCCGATTAAAATGCCCAGTTGCCGTCTTTAAATATGGCAAACTCTGTTCCATCTTGCTTGATACCTACTATATCCATGTCCTTGTCGCCTATCATAAAGTCAACGTGAGTCATGCTTACATTCATTCCTATTTGGTCTTTTTCCTCTTCGCTAAATGAAGCTCCATTTTCTATACAAGAAGAATAGGCTGCACCTATTGCAAGGTGGCAAGATGCATTTTCGTCAAATAGGGTAGAGTAGAATATTATATTTCTATTTGATATAGGAGAATCATAAGGCACTAGGGCTATTTCACCCAACCTAAGTGATCCCTCATCTGTTTCAACTAGGTTTTTTAGGTTTTCCTTACCTATTTTGGCATCGTAGTCTACGATTTTACCTTCTTCAAACCTAATCCAAAATTCATCTATTAGGCTACCTGCATAGATAAGTGGTTTTGTAGAATATACGATACCGTCAACCTTGTACTTGTGTGGCATGCCGAACACTTCTTCTGTGGGAATATTTGGATTGAACATATTTTTCTTAGGATCAAATGATGCACCTGACTCCCAGATATGTCCCTCAGGTAGGCCTACTACTAGGTCTGTTTTTGATGATTTATACCTAAGTTCCTTGAAGTTCATCTCGTTTAAAAAGTCCCTCTTATCGTGGAGATTCTTGTTGTGTATAGCCCAATCGCCTATTGGGTCTTCTGATACCCTAGAGCAGTCTAGGATATTTTCCCAAAGCTCTCTTACAGCATCCTCATCATCAAGGTCAGGGTGGATTCTCTTGGCCCACTTTAGGGATGGAACAGCTACTATTGACCACTTAACCTTGTCTGAAAGTGTATATGACCTCCATTCCTTTAGGTACTTGCCGGCGATTTTTTGAGACCTGGCTATCCTGTCTGGATCAACACCTGCTAGTAGGTCTGGATCATCTGATATTATAGATAAGAAAGATCCACCTTCCTTGGCTATCTGAGTGTACTTGTCTGCCTGCCACTGAGGATATTCATCAAAAGCATCGTTTGGAGCACTCATATATTTTTCTCTTGTTATAACTCCGTCAGAATACTCAACGTATACTTGTTTGGCACCAGCCTTGTAGGCTTCTTTGACGCACCTTCTTGTGAAATCTATAGCTTCAACATCTGCTCTTATAAGCAGGTTTTCACCTGACTGTACGTTGATGCCGGTTTTTATAGCTAGTTCTGCGAATTTATCTATTCTAGTATTTAAAGTCATAAATACCTCCTTAAATGATTATAATTTTTACCTCCTATATATTATAGGCTAAAATCATGATTTTGCATACAAAAATTGGTTTTTATACATATTTAAATGCCTAAAGAGCTAGCAGGCATGATATACTGTTATTATGAAAGTTAGTATATCTATTAATTTATAAGGAGATTGGTATGAGACGTAGAAAAAAAGAGAGAATAATTATATCTGTATTTATTTTGATAAGTCTGCTTTTGTTTGGTCTTGTAATAGCCTTTAATAAGGTAAGGGAAAAGACTTATAATATGGCTGAAAACCAAGTTACTAGTCAGGTTACAGAAAAAAATACATATAAGGAAAAGAGTGAGGATACAGCTAAAAGGGTCAGTTTTGCAGGTGTTGGTGATAATTTGATCCATGACTCAATATACAATGCAGCTGACATGAGAAAGGGTGTATATGGAGATGGTCAGTATGATTTTGACAAGCTATATGAAAATATCAAGCCTAGTCTAGACAAGTATGACCTAAGATACATCAACCAAGAGTCTATAGTAGCTGGTGACCAATATGGAAAGAGCAATTATCCATTATTTAATACACCTCAGGCAATCATACCCTCTATAGAAAAGGCTGGATTTAATATTATAAATATGGCAAATAACCATTCACTAGATAGGGGAAGTCAGGGACTGGTAGATTCAATCAAGTTGTGGGATAAGACAGGACTTTGTCATATAGGGGCCTATGAGTCAGAAGAAAGCAGAAGAAAACCCGTAATAATAGAAAAGAAGGGCATCAAGATAGGTCTTATAGCATACACATATGGAACTAATGGTATGAGTCCAGATACTCCCTATAGGATTGGCTACTTAAATGAGAAGGACATAAGAAGTGATATTGCCAGACTGAGACGAGCTGGTGTTGATTTTATATTAGCATCTGCACATTGGGGACAGGAAGGGCAACTTGCCATAGATTCAGTTCAGATGAGATATGCTCAACTTTTTAATGATCTAGGTGTTGATGTTGTCCTAGGAACACACGCTCACAGAATTCAAAAAGTTGAGTGGAAGACCAATGATAAGGGCGAAAAGACCCTTATTTATTATGGAACAGGTAATTTTGTAGCCAATATGATAGGAGCTCATACTTATTTAGAGGGTATGGCAAGCTTTGACTTTGTGAAAAAGGGAAATGACAAGTACATAGATAATCCAAAGTTTATACCACTAGTATGTCACCTAGAGGCCAACCAGTATGGCTATGATGGTAGTGTATACAGGTTGGATGAGTATCCGGTCGAGTTAGCCAACAGACACCTTTATATGAGGGGAGCAGGAGCATATAATATTGAACTATATAAGAATAGTGTAAACAGTATTGTTCCTAAGGAATTTTTGGAATAATAGTTTGGTATAAAAGTAGCTTTCTAATACTGGCATGATTTAATTTGTTGTGGTAAAATCATAGAAAAATCGGTAAGTTATAGAAAATAAAATACATAAACTAGTTGACACACAATGTGTGAGATGGTAAACTTATAAGGTATGTAATCTACGGATTGCATACCTTTTTAGTGAATAACTAAAGCATCAATCAATTAATCAATCAATATGAAAATATTGATGGGGTTGGCGATCACTGATTAAGATCGAAAATTTTAAAAAAAGGAGGTGCAGTTGATGCCAACAATCAACCAATTAGTACGTAAAAGTAGAAAAGCAGTAGAAAAGAAATCTACAGCTCCAGCACTACAAAAGGGCTACAATTCTTTATACAAGAAGGCCACTGATATTAGTGCTCCACAGAAGAGAGGTGTTTGTACTTCTGTAAAGACAGTAACACCTAAGAAGCCTAACTCAGCGCTTAGAAAGGTTGCCAGAGTAAGACTTACAAACGGTATAGAAGTATCAGCTTATATTCCAGGTGAAGGACACAACCTTCAGGAACATAGTGTTGTTATGATCAGAGGAGGTAGAGTAAAGGACCTTCCTGGTGTTAGATACCATATCCTAAGAGGTACACTAGATACAGCAGGTGTTGACAAGAGAAGACAGTCAAGATCTAAGTACGGTGCTAAGAGACCAAAGGAAGCAAAGAAGTAAGAATTTAATTTAAAATTGTAAGGCTAGTAGCCTGAAAAGTTAGCTGGTTGACAGCAATTGATTATAGTTAGATGCTTTAAATATATATATTTATGGCATCACGGCAATAATTGTCGAGTACCTATGATTTAACTTTAATAATTAAGGAGGGAAGCGAAATGCCAAGAAAAGGTAATGTTCCAAAGAGAGAAATTTTACCAGATCCAATGTACGGAAGTAAGGTAGTAACAAAGTTAATAAACAATTTAATGTATGACGGAAAAAGAGGAAAATCACAGAGAATAGTATATGATGCATTTGCATTAATAGCGGAAAGAACTGGTGAGGACGCTCTAGAAGTATTCAGTAAGGCGATGGACAACATCATGCCTGTACTTGAAGTTAAGGCTAGAAGAGTCGGTGGTGCAAACTATCAGGTACCTATCGAAGTTAGAGCTGATAGAAGACAGACACTAGGACTAAGATGGTTAGTTAGATATACAAGAGCTAGAGGCGAAAAGGGAATGGTTGAGAAGCTTGCAAAGGAAATAATGGACGCAGCTAACAACACTGGAGCTTCAGTTAAAAAGAAAGAAGATACTCATAAGATGGCAGAAGCTAATAAGGCATTTGCTCACTATAGATGGTAAGCTTTTAACTTTCAATAAATGAAGGAGGAAAATAATGGCTAGACAGTTTCCATTGGAAAAAACTAGAAATATAGGAATCATGGCCCACATAGATGCAGGTAAGACAACAACTACTGAAAGAATTCTTTTCTATGCTGGTCGTACTCATAAAATAGGTGAAACTCATGACGGTGCATCTCAGATGGACTGGATGGATCAGGAAAAAGAAAGAGGTATCACAATTACTTCTGCGGCTACTACTTGTCAGTGGAATGGCCATAGAGTAAACATAATAGATACTCCAGGACACGTCGACTTCACAGTTGAAGTTGAAAGATCTCTTAGAGTTCTTGACGGTTCTGTTGCAGTTTTCTGTGCTAGATCAGGAGTTGAACCTCAGTCAGAAAATGTATGGAGACAGGCTGAAACTTACGGTGTTCCTAGAATAGCATTCGTAAACAAGATGGATAGACAGGGTGCTGACTTCCTAAATGTTGTTGAAATGATGAAGGAAAGACTAAAGGCTAATGCTGTTGCTATACAGTTACCAATAGGTGCAGAAGATAACTTCACAGGAATAGTTAACCTTATGACTATGAAGGCTCATATATACAAGAACGATGAAGGTACTGATATAGAAATAACTGATATACCAGCTGATATGGTAGATCAGGCTAATGAATATAGAGAAATCTTGGTTGAATCAGTTGCTGAAACTGACGAAGAACTAATGATGAAGTACCTAGAAGGTGAAGAAATAACAGAAGATGAATTAAAGGCAGGAATCAGAAAGGCTACAATAGCTTGTGAAATGAACCCAGTTCTATGCGGTACTGCATACAAGAACAAGGGTGTTCAGCTATTACTAGACGCTGTAATAGACTACCTACCAGCTCCTACAGATATAGAATCAATAAAGGGTGTTCTAGAAGATGGTGAAGAAAGTGAAAGACATGCATCAGATGATGAACCATTCTCAGCTCTTGCATTCAAGATCATGACTGACCCATTCGTTGGTAAGCTAGCATTCTTTAGAGTTTACTCAGGTAAGCTAGAATCTGGTTCTTATGTACTTAATGCTACAAAGAAGAAGAGAGAAAGAATTGGTCGTATCCTACAGATGCATGCCAATACAAGAGAAGAAATAAATGAAGTTTACGCAGGAGACATCGCTGCTGCAGTAGGTCTTAAGGATACTACTACAGGAGATTCACTTTGTGATCCAGCTAACCCAATAGTTCTTGAATCAATGGAATTCCCAGAACCAGTTATCTTCGTTGCTATTGAGCCATCATCAAAGGCAGCTCAGGAAAAGATGGGTGTAGCTCTTCAGAAGCTTGCTGAAGAAGACCCTACATTTACAGTTAGAACTGACGCTGAAACAGGACAGACAATAATCGGTGGTATGGGTGAGCTTCACCTAGAAATCATCGTTGACAGACTACTAAGAGAATTCAAGGTAGAAGCTAATGTTGGTGCTCCTCAGGTTGCATATAGAGAAACAATAACAGTTCCAGTAGACGTAGAATACAAGTATTCTAAGCAGTCAGGTGGTAGAGGTCAGTACGGTCACGTTAAGATCAGAGTTAACCCACTTGAACCAGGCGAAGGATATAAGTTCGAAAACAAGACTGTTGGTGGTTCAGTTCCTAAGGAATATGTTGGTCCAGTTGACCAGGGTATCCAGGGTGCTATGCAGTCAGGTATCGTAGCTGGTTATCCAGTAGTTGACGTCGGCGTTGAACTATATGATGGTTCTTACCACGAAGTCGATTCATCAGAAATGGCCTTCAAGATGGCAGCTTCTATGGCATTTAAGGACGCTATGAAGAAGGGTAACTCAGTTCTTCTTGAACCAGTATTCGCAGTTGAAGTTGTTACTCCAGAAGACTACATGGGTGATGTTATGGGTGACCTTAACTCAAGAAGAGGTATGATCCAGGGTATGGAAGCTAGAAACGGAGCACAGGTAATAAAGGCTCATGTTCCACTATCTGAAATGTTTGGATATTCAACAGACCTTAGATCTGCCACTCAGGGTAGAGCAACTTACACAATGATATTCAACCACTACTCACAGGTTCCAGCATCAGTTGCTAAGAAGCTAGTAGAAGGTAAGTAATATAAAAACAAGTATTCATTTTTGCAAAATTAGGTTGAGATTTTTCAACGAAACATTGAAATTTAAATGAAAAAGTGATATACTTATTAAAGATTTACAAGATTTTTGTAAAATAGGGGAACCTCGTGTTCCCCAGACAAAATAAACTATTATTTTTCTAACAGGGAGGAAATTTGAAATGGCAAAAGCTAAATTTGAAAGAAGTAAGCCACATGTTAATATCGGTACAATAGGTCACGTTGACCACGGTAAAACAACATTAACAGCAGCAATAACTAAGACTCTATTCAACAAGTATCAGTTAGGTGAAGCAGTAGACTTCGCTAACATAGATAAGGCACCAGAAGAAAGAGAAAGAGGTATCACAATCTCTACAGCTCACGTTGAATACGAAACTCCAGCTAGACACTACGCTCACGTTGACTGCCCAGGCCATGCCGATTATGTTAAGAACATGATCACTGGTGCTGCTCAGATGGACGGTGCTATACTAGTTGTTGCAGCTACTGACGGTCCAATGCCTCAGACTAGAGAACATATCCTTCTTTCTAGACAGGTTGGTGTTCCTTACATAGTTGTATTCCTAAACAAGTGTGATATGGTAGACGACGAAGAATTACTTGAACTAGTTGAAATGGAAGTTAGAGAACTTCTTAACGAATATGAATTCCCAGGAGATGATACTCCAATAGTAAGAGGTTCAGCTCTTATGGCTCTTGAAGATCCAAACTCTAAGTGGGGAGATCAGATAGTTGAATTCTTCAACCAGATAGACGAATATATACCAGCTCCAGAAAGAGCAGTTGACAAGCCATTCCTAATGCCAGTAGAAGACGTATTCTCAATCACTGGTAGAGGTACAGTTGCAACTGGTAGAGTTGAAAGAGGTGTTCTTAAGGTTTCTGATGAAGTTGAACTAGTTGGTTTGACTGAAGAACCAAGAAAGGTTGTAGTAACAGGAGTAGAAATGTTCAGAAAGTTACTAGATCAGGCAGAAGCTGGAGATAACATCGGTGCACTTCTAAGAGGTGTTCAGAGAGATGAAATCGAAAGAGGACAGGTTCTTGCTAAGCCAGGAACAGTTCATGCTCATACTAAGTTCACTGCAGAAATATACGTTCTTAAGAAAGAAGAAGGTGGTAGACATACCCCATTCTTCGATGGATACAGACCACAGTTCTACTTCAGAACAACTGACGTAACTGGTGAGTGTAAGCTACCAGAAGGTACAGAAATGGTTATGCCTGGTGACAACGTAACAATCGAAGTTGACCTAATCAACTCTATATGTGTTGAAGAAGGTTTAAGATTCGCCATCAGAGAAGGTGGTAGAACAGTAGCTTCTGGTGTTGTTGCTTCTATAATAGAATAATCTATACTTTAGAGTATAACTACAATACGAGATATAAAAGAGAATTCCTATTTGGGATTCTCTTTTTTTATGCAAAAAAGTCTAAGCTTAAGGCAGATAAATCACATGACAAAGAACCAGATTAAATAGAAAGAAATAAATAGGATTTATGATATAAGTAATTGTATGGTTAATGTTTTCCTGTTATACTATTATTAAGATAACAAATTTTAAAAATTGCTCAATATTAAATAAGTGAGCAGTAAAATATTAACTTTAGGAGGACATATGACAGTGGATGAAAGAAAAGAGGCATTGAGAAATAAGTATGGTTCTTCAAGGGATAATCAGACTCACAGAAGAGGAGTAGAGCCTGAGCTTAAGAGGCGTCCAGTAAGTGAGACTCCACCACCTAGAAGAGATTATTACGATGAATCAGAGGATGATGAATTTGATGAAGACGACTATAATAACTATAGGAGTCCTAGAAGCCAGATGGATTCTAAACAAAAGAAGATGCTTGCAGGAGGAATTATACTTGCTATTTTATTAGTTGTAGGCTCATTCTTTGGTTTTAGATTCTACAAGGTATATAGTGATGAAAAAAGAGCTAGTCAGGCCCTCGAACTTGGGGAATTTGATGAAGCTGAGAATCTATACTCAGACCTTTATAAGAGAACAGGTGACCAGAAGTATAAGAAACTTAGAGAAAGTGTACTGGTTAGTAAAGAAAACGACTCTATCATTGTTTCTGCCAAGAATTCAGCTGATGCAGGTGACTATGTAGAGGCGGTTAGACTGTATGCTAGCGTAAGCAGTGAAGATGTTAAGAACTATGAAAAGGCCCAAGCTGCTGCTAAAATAGCTCAGTCTAAGGCAATAGACAAGATTAACAATTATGTAAGAGATGAAGACTTCACAACTGCTAGGTCCAATCTCGATAGCCTAAAGGAATCCATGCCAGATGACTCTAGATATGCTGGTTTAGAAACCAAGATAAGTGAAGGGGAAAAGAAAAAGAAGGTAGATGAAAATAAGCCTAATGAAACTACAATTGTATACAAGACTCAGGGTATAGAGAGAATAGCAGATACAAGTAGGAAAAGAGCTGTCGAGGAATACAGCCAGTCCATAATAGGTACTAGTCAGTCTATAACATCAGGTGCTGCAAATGTTAGAACTGGTCCTAGCAAGAGTTCATCTATAATAACATCTATAGACAGGGGTTCTACTGTATATGTAGAAGATACCTATGTAGAGAGTGCAGATAGGATTTGGTGTAAGGTATCTTTTGGTGGCACTGTAGGATGGATATCTTATAATACTATGAATTATTCAATCAGATAGGAGGTATATAATGGGAAGGTATTACGAAGAGGAGCCATATCAGGAAGATATATATCCTGAGGATGATCTAGGTCAAGAGTTTAGAAGGGTCAGCAAAGATGTAGTAAGAGTTGGTGGCAAGGCCATTAAAAGAGGTGCGTCTAAGATGAAGTCAAGTGTTTCCGGTGTAAGTTCGGGAGGACTTTTAGTTGCTAAGATTTTAAAGGTTTTGGCAATCATCTCTATTGTAATAGGTGTTATCGGATTTTTTGGTATATTGTTTTCAAAACCGGATGCAAGTATGTTTGGTAATCGCATAGATAGTGGGCTTGGTGGAGCATTTTTCATGGTGGCTCTGATGTATTTATTGTTAGCCTTAGGCATTGCCCTAGGACTATTTGCTGCTGGATTTAGTTTGGAATACTTGTACTTTGCAAATGTTAGATTAGACAGACTAGCAAAGCTTACGGTTGATACTAATGAGATACTCTTCTATCAGAATGAAGTTTTAGAAAAAACAGATACTAGTAAGCAGTAGGATATTGAAGATGATAAATGCTATAAGCGACAAAGCCTATAGCTTTAAAAGGACTCCTGTTCTATTTGTATAGGTTTATCCAATCCTAATACAGGTAGATTGACAGGGGCCCTTTTTATTGCTTATGTTTTGATTGAATTTATGTTATAATTGTAAATATTGAAAGGAGGTTTACTAATGATAGATAGAGCTAAGCAAATTGAAGATTATATAGTTAAAATGAGAAGGTACTTCCACGAAAACCCAGAGTTAAGTGGTGAAGAGTACAATACACAAAAGGTCATTCTTGCTGAACTTGAAGGTCTTGGACTTGATATAGAGAAGGTTGGAAATACATCTATAATTGCAAGACTAAAGGGTTCTAAGCCAGGAAAGACTGTAGCCCTTAGGGCTGATATGGATGCTATTCCAATAATAGAGCAGTCAGATGTTGATTTTACTTCAAAGAACCAGGGAGTAATGCACGCCTGTGGTCATGATGCCCACAGTGCCATGCTATTAGGAGCTGCAAAGATTCTGACATCTATGAAGGACGACATAAAAGGAGAGGTTAGGTTCTTCTTCCAAGAAGGTGAAGAAAACTTCTCAGGAGCTAAGAAGATAGTAGCTGCAGGCGGTATGGATGGAGTAGATGGTGTATTTGGAATGCACGGTCTACCAGGTATAGATGTAGGATACGCAAATATCGAGCCAGGCTACAGACTTACAGGTTGTGATACTATATTTGTAAAGTTCGAGGGAGTATCAGGTCATGGATCAGCTCCACACCTAGCTAAGGATACTATACATCCGGCTTGTATGTTCGTTACTGATATCCAGTCCGTTGTTACAAAGAATGTTGACCCACAGGAGCCAGTTGTCGTATCCGTTGGTCAGTTCCACGCAGGAACAAAGCCAAATATAATATCAAAGTATGCAGAAGTTGAAATGTCTATGAGATACTATGATCCAGAGGCTAGGGCTGCTATACATGAAGGTATAAAGAGACATGCCAAGTCTATAGCTGATGCATTTGAAATAAGCGTAGAGGTTGTTATAGAAGAATCTACCCCAAGTCTTAGAAATGACGAGGCTATGACAGAACTTGCTAAGGCTACTTGCGAGAAGGTAATGGGACCAGGAAAGAATGCTCCTATGAAGAGGGTCATGGCATCAGAGGATATGTCATATTACTTCCAGCATGCCAAGGGAGTATATATAAATATGGGTTATAGAAATCCAGAAAAGGGATGTATCTATTTCCCACACCATGAAAAGTTCAAGATAGATGAGGACTACATGAAGTACGGAACTGCCATGTTTGCCCAGTTTGCACTAGACTTTTTAGATAGTGATTTATAGGAAAAATTTAGAGGAGATGTAAGTGGAAGAAGGAGTTTTTAGAATATTATCGAGGACGTGGAGGAGTATTTATAGGAATAAATTTGATTACCTTATAAATGCATCCGTACTCCAGCTGATAATGACGAGTATAGGGACCTATCTCTTATCCGAAATATTCAACCTAGTCCTAGCCAGTTCTAGGCAAACAAATATAAATATGGATAATATAGGAGTACTGGTAAAAAATCCCATTAGCCTTGTAATGGTAGCAGTATACCTTCTATTTTTTGCCCTTCTCATAACTATAGAATTTTCTGTTATGTGTATGATGGTATATGGGAAGCAAAATAATAAGTACTATTCTATTAAGTCTGCCCTACTAATAGCGAGCAAGAGGTTCAAGGGCTTGATAGGAGTTTCATTTATATTCTTTATAGGCTATCTACTGGTGACTATACCGACAGCAAATACAGGTATGATGTCGATATTGACAGAAAAATTATATATTCCAAAGTTTATAACTGACGAGATACTGAAGATGGGGTGGGGAAGGTTTTTTATACCGATGATTTCCCTAGTATTTATATATATTAACTTTAGGCTCATATTCTCTATACCTATTCTGCTTATAAAGGGTAAGGATTTTAGGACCTGTCTTTTTGAAAGCTGGAAATTGACACGTAAGAAAAAGTTGAAGTTGGCTACAACCATGGCCCTATTTGAAGTGCCACTCTCTTTGGCAAACTTACTATTTTATGCAGGTATAGTAACAGTCCTATCCATGGTGGATCCCCAGGGAAAGGACCTGGTCAGTGAGGCTATATTTTTGAGTGCTACCAAGTTAGGCATATTCTTTTTCTTGGTTATGACTAAGATAGGTATACTTGAGATAATAATATCTATTATAAGTGGTGGCCAAGACCTATCAGAGGATATAGATACTATAAGTCAGGAAGAGAGGAAAAAGTCAAAACTCCTGATATCATCTCTTGTAGTGGTGTCGATATCATCTATAGTTGTAAATGGTTTTAGATTGTCTTTGTGGGATATAAATAAGGATATGGAAACTATAGCCCACAGGGGATGTGTAGGTTATGGGGCAGAAAACTCCATAGAGGCCCTCGAAGGAGCCAAGAGGGTAGGTGTAGACTATGCTGAGATGGATGTTCAGATGACTAAGGACCATAAGTTTGTGGTTGTCCATGACTTTAACCTCAAGAGACTGACGGGTAAAAAACTCTACGTCAAAGATATGTACTATAAGGATATAGTTGGTATTAAAATAAGGGACCATGGATTCACTGGTAATATAGTTTCCTTTGAAAAATATGTTAAAAAGGCAAAAGAACTAAATATAAAGTTACTAGTTGAGTTGAAGCCCAACGGTGGAGAACCCAAGAATTACGCAGACTTATTTATAAAAGAGGTTGACAGGTTGGGTATAAGGAAAGAATATAAATATATGTCATTGTCAAAGTCTTTGATGGAAGAGATCAATAAGAAGGCCCCAGAAATGGAGACAGGTCATGTAATACCCCTTCAGATAGGTGGTTTTTCCGATGAAGACGTGGACTTCTTTGTCATAGAGGATTTTTCATATAGAAATAGGTATGTTGAAGAGGCTAAGTTGATGGGCAAGGATGTATATGTATGGACCATTAACGATGAAGGAAAGATGAACCAGTACCTACAAAGACCTGTTGATGGTATAATAACTGATGAAGCGAGTATTTTTTTGAATATAAAAAGAGATTATATGAAGAATAATACCTACTTTGATAGGCTAGCTAGGATAATAGAAGCAAGCTAAAAATATGTGAAAACGGATGGCAAGAGGCCGGTCCTAGAGTGATTGAAATTTCAAGAAAAATAATAAAAAATTAGATGAAAAACTTTAAAAAAAAGCTTGCATTATGCAGGCTTTTTTGTTAAAATAATCTAGTACGCTCACACAAGTGAGTAAGTTTTGGGTGGATAAACAAAAATCGATTAAGGAAATACGACACACCCGGAACAGTGTATCGGTGTTTTGATTTATCTGGCCAGGTAAATAAAATCAGAAGGAGGGACTAAAATGGCTAAGAATGAAAAGATAAGAATAAGATTAAAATCATATGATCATAAGTTATTAGACTACTCAGCTACTAAGATAGTTGAAGCTGCTAAAAAAGCAGGTTCTGTAGTTTCAGGTCCAATACCACTTCCAACAGAGAAGAAGGTTGTGACTATACTAAGAGCTGTACATAAGTACAAAGACTCTAGAGAACAGTTCGAAATAAGAACTCACAAGAGACTTATCGACATAGCTAATCCAACACCAAAGACAGTTGATTCATTAATGAAGCTTGACTTGCCAGCTGGTGTAGATATAGAAATCAAATTATAAGCCGCCTAAGATAGAAATATCTTAGAATGATTACCCAAGTTGGTAATCCGCTGTAAGAACTAGGAGGTAAATATGAAGGGAATTTTAGGAAAGAAAATAGGAATGACACAGGTATTCACTGAAGAAGGTCTTGTAATACCAGTGACAGTTGTAGAAGCTGGTCCAGTAGCAGTTACTCAGATAAAGACTCTTGAGAACGATGGATATGAAGCTATACAGGTTGGTTATGTTGATGCTAAGGAAAAGGCACTTAACAAGCCACAGAAGGGACATCTAGCTAAGGCTGGTGTACTTAAGAGACATCTAAAGGAATTTAGAGTTGACACAGTAGAAGGATATGAAGTTGGACAGGAAATAAAGGCTGACCTATTCACTGCTGGAGAAAAGATAGATGTTACAGGTATCTCAAAGGGTAAGGGATTCCAGGGACCAATAAAGAGACATGGACAGAGTAGAGGTCCAGAATCTCACGGTTCAAGATACCACAGAAGACCAGGTTCAATGGGTGCTTGTTCATATCCGGGTAGAGTATTTAAGAACAAGAAACTTGCAGGACACATGGGAAGTGTTAAGATTACAATTCAGAATCTAGAAGTAGTAAGAGTAGATGCTGAAAAGAATCTTTTATTAATAAAGGGTGCCATCCCAGGTGCTAAGGGATCTGTAGTAACTGTTAAGGCAGCTATTAAGGGTTCTAACTAATCACTAGAGGAAAGGAGGATTAACAAATGCCAAAGATTAATGTATTAAACGTATCAGGCCAGAATGTTGGTGAAATCGAA
>OHAU01001381.1_pt1 | contig 28530 bp, 23 predicted proteins | sample 1577181 | NCBI WGS metagenome assembly OHAU01 (sample SAMEA3541472, study PRJEB24748) | human gut metagenome | biome: human gut; feature: human-associated habitat; material: faeces | place: China | collected 2012 | reverse complement strand
GTCCTTAAAGGACTCATTGAATTAACCTGCTGTTCAATTTTCAAAGTTCATTGTGTCGTTTTTGACGACTTATTAATAATAACATCTTTAGGGTTTATTGTCAACACATTTTTGAAAGTTTTTTTATTTTCTTCTTCTGAATTTCTTTTAGCATATGACAAAAGATAAAAAAATTTCAAAGTCCCTTACTCTTTACTTTAATAGGTCCACAAGCTCAAGCCTAGTCTTACTATCCAGGTTTACTGTAGGACCCTTTGTAAAGATAAGAGATGATCTATTAGATAGGGCCTTATATGCTAACTTTATATATCAAGATCAGTTTCCTGTTTATAAGTTATATAAGACCCTATACAAGTACCTATATTTTAATATTACTTAATAACTATGTCCCCTTCACCAACCAAGTCTGCTAGGTATGCCTTCAATTCATCACTGGCATAGACCCCCATATCCTTTAGCTGGTAAGTTTTCTTTTCACCATGTTCATTCTCGTCCAATGGGAAAATTATCACCGGGTCTCTGCCTTGATGGGCTCTTATCGTTGAATATATCTTATTCAATAAATCTTGGTTACTCATAGAATCAAGCCTTATAAAGACCTTTTTTCCAGTGCCATTCAAGACCTGCTTGTTATAATTTTCAGATTGACTATAGCCACCATTATAGAATGGTTTCTGGCTTGTAAATTCACTGTCATCATCTATTGATTTTACCTGACCAGCTATCAGGGATACATCTTCATCCCCCCTAATGCTAATCTTTCCCTTGATTAGGACTATCTGGTCTTCCTTAATCAAGTCCTTATATTTTTCCAATACCCTTGGAAAAACTACTACTTCCATACTTCCATAGAGGTCTTCTATATTAATAAAGGCCATCATCTCATTGTTTTTTGTGGAGAATAGTTTTTTGGATATTATCATTCCACCAATTATATGGTCCTGTTCATTTATTTCCAGTAATTTTTCAGGCTCTTCCTTCAACTTGTTGATACGGGCATTTGTAATAGATATTCTTTGCTCCAGTTTTTCCGAATACTCAGATAGGGGGTGACCAGATACATATAGTCCTAAGACTTCTTTTTCCATATCCAACCTAATCCTATCCTTGAACTCTTCAACCCCATCTATCTTACCCAACTCAAGTTCACCCTGCTTACCCATATCAGCAAACATATCAAACATTGACATCTGACCTTCTACATTTCTCTTCTTGTCCCTACTGATGGAATCTAAAACATCCTCGAAAGCGAACATAAGGCTGGCCCTGTTGTCTCCAGTTGAGTCAAATGCCCCACACTTTATCAGACTTTCTATGGTCTTCTTATTGGCAAATTTAGAATCTATTCTCTTTACCAGGTCAGTCAGGTTTTTATATGGACCATTGGCCTCCCTCTCTGCAACTATATTATCAATAGCATTTGCCCCAACATTCTTTACTGCAGCCAGACCAAACCTAATATGGTCCCCATCTACAGAGAACTTTGAAAAGGACTTGTTGATATCAGGAGGTAATACCCCTATACCCATAGAGCTACATTCTCTCATGTATTCTACAACCTTATCATTGTTGCCCATGATTGATGTCATCAAGGCTGCCATAAATTCTACTGGATAGTAACATTTCAAGTAGGCTGTTTCATATGACAAGACCCCATAAGCAGCTGCATGCGACTTGTTAAAAGCATACTTAGCAAAGTCTATCATGTCGTCAAATATCTGGTTGGCCACATCTTCTGGTACACCATTTCTTACACAACCGGCTATTTCTATATTGTCATTTTCGTCCAACTTACCATGGATAAAGTACTGCCTTTCCTTTTCCATAACATCCATTTTTTTCTTACTCATGGCCCTACGAACAGAGTCACTACGCCCCAAACTATAACCTCCCAGGTCCCTTACCACCTGCATTACCTGCTCCTGGTAGACTAGGCAACCATAGGTAACATCCAGTATGGGTCTTAGCTTTTCATGTAGGTATGTCACCTGGTCCGGATTGTTTTTGCAATTTATATAAGTTGGTATAGAATCCATTGGACCCGGCCTAAATAGGGAAATTCCGGCAACTATATCTTCAAAGCAGTTTGGTTTTAGTTGCTTCATGAAGTTTCTCATTCCGCCACTTTCCAACTGGAAAACACCTAGAGTATTGGCCTGGGATATGAGGTCAAAGACCTTAGGATCATTGTATTCCATCTTACTGAAATCTATCTTTCCCTTGTAGCCCTTCTTTTCACGATTTATTTCAATTAGGTCAAGGGCATCCCTGATAACTGTCAGGGTCCTAAGACCTAGAAAGTCCATCTTTAGTAGGCCCAACTCTTCCAGGGTAGTCATTGTAAACTGGGTAGTGATAGAGTCTTGATTCTTGTACAATGGCACATACTCATATACCGGCCTCTTTGAAATAACCACACCTGCCGCATGGGTAGATGCATGCCTAACCATACCCTCCATCTCTTTGGATATATCAATTATCTCCTTTACCTCATGGTCCCCATCATATAGCTTTCTAAGACTAGGATTCATGTCAAAAGCCTTGTCTATAGTCATACCCAAGGCGAAAGGGATCTCCTTGGCCACACTATCCACCTTGTTATAGGCTACATCCAATACCCTACCAACGTCTCTGATAGCCAGTTTTGCCCCCATAGTACCAAAGGTTATAATCTGGGCAACGTGGTCAATACCATACTTTCTCTTTACATAGTCTATAACCTCTTCACGCCTTTCGTAGCAAAAGTCTATATCTATATCCGGCATAGTTACTCTTTCAGGGTTTAGGAAACGTTCAAAGAGTAAATTATACTTGATAGGGTCTATGTCTGTTATCTTAAGTGTATAGGCAACTATAGACCCGGCTGCTGACCCTCTACCCGGTCCAACCATAATATTATTCTGCTTGGAATAATTGATAAAATCCCACACTATAAGGAAGTATTCAATATAGCCCATATTTGCTATTACATCTATTTCATAATTCAACCTATCCCTCAAATCCTGTTCAACATTCCCCTCCTCGTCTCCATACCTTTCAAGCAAACCTTGATTGCATATATGCTGTAGGTATGTCAGAGAAGTGTATCCTTCTGGGACATCAAAAGTAGGTATATGGTAACTATCAAAGTCAAATTCCACACTACACCTCTCGGCTATCTTAAGCGTGTTTTCAACTGCCTCAGGCGAAAAGGCAAATAGGTCTTCCATCTCTTCCCTGGACTTTATATAAAATTCATCATTTGGAAACTTCATCCTGGAAGGATCATCCAGGGTTTTTTGCATCTGGATACACATCAAGACATCCTGTATCCTTGCATCTTCCCTGTATACATAGTGGGCATCATTGGTAGCAACTAGGGGGATATCCATCTCCTTGGATAGCTTTAAAAGCCCTGCATTTACTTCCTTATCCTCTGCCAACTTGTGGTCCTGGACTTCTAAGAAGAAATTGTCCTTGCCAAATATATCTATATATTCCTGGGCCAAAGACCTGGCCTTGTCTAAGTTTCTAGCCAAAATAGCCTTTGGTATCTCACCGTTCAGACAGGCTGATAGACAGATTATACCTTCCGAATACTTTCTCAGATGGTCCTTGTCAGTCCTAGGCTTGTAGTAGAAACCATCTACATAGGCGTCCGATACTATCTTTATTAGGTTCTTGTATCCCTGGTTGTTTTCAGCCAATAAAATCAGATGGGATGAATACTTATCAAGGGTCGAATCCTTACTTTCCATGTCTCTAGGGGCAAGATAAACCTCACAACCTATTATGGGTTTTATTCCAGCAGACTTACATTTTTTGTAGAAGTCAACTACGCCAAACATGGACCCATGGTCTGTTATAGCACAAGAAGACATGCCCAGGTCCTTAACCCTTGATATTAACTTGTCTAGCCTAGAAAAACCATCTAGGAGGCTGTATTCTGTATGGACATGCAAATGGCAAAAATCCCTATTTTCTATCTTTTCCATATTTACCCCCTTCTTAAAATAGCTGATGCATAAGCACCAGCCTAGAATAACTCATCAAAAGATACTTGATCCCTATATTGATCAGCAATTTTTTCGATTTTTTTAAACCTATGGTTGACACCAGACTTGCCAAGGGGAGGATGCATTTTTTCACCCAACTCCTTTAGGCTGATATCTTCATTTTCCAATCTCAAAAGAGCCAATTCTTGTAGGTTTTCAGGTAACTTGCTTATACCTATAGTCTTTTGTATTATCAGTATATTTTCTACCTGCTTAACTGCCGCATCCACTGTTTTGGATAGGTTGGCTGTTTCACAGTTTACAATCCTATTAACCTTGTTACGCATATCCTTTACTATCTTTATATTTTGTAACTTAAACATTGCCTTGTGGGCCCCTATCATGGCTAAAAGGTCTGATATCTGTTCACTTTCCTTCAGGTATACTACATGATAGTTCTTCCTCAAAACTATCTTACTTGTAAAGCCCATGGAATTAATTAAATCACTCAATTCATAGGCATAGTCCTCATTATTTGTAACAATTTCCATATGGTAGTTTTTTTCTGGGTCATTTATGGATCCAGATCCCAAAAAAGCCCCCCTTACATAGGCATATGCCTCTTCTGAGGAATCTACAATCTTCCTCGGGATGTCATTTTTAGAGAAAAAACTGTCTTCCCTTTCCAAAATCCCCAGGTCTACCAATAATTTTGCCGCCCCCATTTCATGGGTAACAGTCAAAACATAACTGTTGTTTTTCTTTAACATTTGATTTTTATTTACAGTGATACTAGTATTTATATTAAAAGAGGTCTTTAAGAGTTTAAATATCCTCCTAGCTATAGAATTTAACTCTGTCGTTATCTTAAGACTCATCTTCATATTTCCGGCAAACTGTATACTACCGGCCTGTCTGATAATGGCTGACAGCTCTGCTATATCTGCCTTATTGCTAGGATTTTCTACCCTTGTTAGTTCATTTTTAGTTTCTGTGGAAAAAGACATTTCCTATTTCCCCTTTTTTATTTCCTTTAGGGCTACTCTTATAATTTCCTTTTCATCGTCATACCTGGCCATATTTACAACCTTGTCTATATGGATGAACTTGGCGTCTACAAAGCCCTCTTCCTTCTGGGGTATAGTATCCATACATTTAGTATTCATTAGGTACCAGTAGACAATCTTGTGCACCAATTTTGTATTGTCCCAATTTTCCTTATATGTATAGTGGATTTCTCCCAAGTATTTATCTATATTTGCCTTTACGCCAGTCTCTTCTTTCACTTCTCTTAGGGCAGCCTCTTCGTGACTCTCTCCAGGTTCTATCTTACCCTTGGGAAGAACCCAATCACCATTGTATTTTCTCAATAGCAAGATAGCATTACCTAGAAGAACGACTCCTCCTGCACTTTGTTCTTCTCTCATCGTATCACTCCTTAAATCCCTTAAATCAAATGTTATTTTTCACTTTTAGTTTTTTCTTTTATGGCTATGTCTACTACAGCCTTTGATACCATTTCAGCATCGTGGCGTATATAGCCATTTTTTATTTCAATTAATTTTTCTTCTATACATTTTATGCCCATAGCTTCTAGGCCATCCCTCTGGTCCTTGTCTAACATAACAAGCTCTGCCCCATCTTTGGCATATCTTTCAAATACACCCTGAGGAAGGTGTTCATTATTGACCAGGACGTAGTCTATAAAGTTTATACCTGCGTGTTCAACTATAACTTTTACATGGTCTAGGACATTTTTGCCCCCAGTTTCACCAGGCTGTGTCATTATATTACAGACATAAACTTTAGGGGCCCTGGTAGTTGATAGGGCATCTACCACGCCTTCAACCAGGATATTTGGAAGTATACTTGTGTATAGGCTTCCCGGCCCTATGGCCACTACATCTGCATTTTTTATGGATGTAACCACCTCATCAAGTGGTTTTGCATCCGGATTATCCAAATATATCCTATTAATTGGACTATTAGTCTTTCTAACTTGACATGGAATATTTGATTCTCCTACTACGGTCTCACCATTTTCCAATTCAGCTATCAGGTTTATATTGTCCAGGGATACTGGCAATACCCTTCCTGTAACTGCAAATACCTGGCCCATCTTATAGACAGCAGTTTCAAAGTTACCATAAATACCTGTCATTGCTGCAAGGAATAAGTTACCAAAACTCTGTCCCTTAAGGCTACCATCTGTAAACCTATACTTCATAACCTCACTCATAGTAGGTTCCATATTGGCCAAGGCCAATAGACAGTTTCTTATATCTCCAGGTGGAATCATGCCCAAGTCTTCTCTCAAGACCCCTGAGCCACCACCGTCATCTGCCACTGTTACAATTGCAGTTATATTTTTTGTTTCATGCTTTAGGCCTCTCAGGAAAACTGACTGACCTGTTCCACCACCTATAACTACTACATTAGGATCATCTTTCTTATAGGTGAACATCTCCATTTGCTTCATATTCTGCTCAACAGTCTTCTTGTATAACTTAGCAACCTTATATAGGACCGCTAGGGCCAATATAAAGGCTAGTATACTCAAGAAGGGTAGCACTAATGAAATAATCTCCCATTTACTCATATCGTCACCCCTAATCCAACTTGGCGTCCCTATGCTTTTTGACTGCCCTATAACCCTTGTCATTCAAGTGATCATAAGTATAATTAGCTATTGTGACAGACCTGTGTCTACCACCAGTACAGCCTACACCTATAACCAGGTGCTGCTTACCCTCATTGATATACTCAGGTATCAAGAAGTCTAGCATATCAAAAAACTTTTCTATAAAATCATGACTTACCTTTGAATCCATTACAAAGTCTCTTACGTCCTGGCTATCACCTGTCTTTGGTCTAAGTTCTAAATCATAGTATGGGTTGGGTAAAAACCTTACATCTATAACCAAGTCCGCATCTGTTGGCAGACCGTACTTAAATCCGAAAGATACTACTGATATGGTGATATTTGGACTTTCAAGCCCATCTCCCTCATCGTACATACTGGCGATTTCGGCCTTTAGGTCCTTAGGTTTCATATTTGTTGTATTAACTATCATCTGTGAAACCCTCTTCAAAGGCTCCATTATTACTCTTTCCTTCTTTATGCCATCTGATATCTGTGAATTTACAGCCAGTGGATGGTTACGCCTAGTCATCTTATACCTCTTAATCAAGACGTCGTCATCACAGTCTAAATAGATCATATCGTACTTAAAATTGGCCGCACTCAGCTGGTCAAGGGCTGAATTAAGGGTCTGGAAAAATTCCCTCCCCCTTATGTCTATACCTAGGGCTACCTTGTCTATATTTGAATTTCCATGAAAAAATAAGTCTGCAAAATTCACTATCAAGGCTGGAGGTAAATTATCTACACAATAAAAGCCTATATCTTCCAAGGCTCTCATGGCCTCACTCTTGCCCGAACCTGACAAACCAGTTACTATGACAAACTTCATAAAAAACCTCCTTTTAGTAAACTTACTAATACTTTTATATTTCAATCGACCTAACCTAGATTTACAATCCTGCCTGGGTCAAGTCCACTTTCCTCTACTATTTTATATGCCATCTCAAAATTGGCTACATTTTCAGGTTTGTGGGCATCAGAACCTATATAGAAGTCTATATCCATATGGCTAATGGCCTTTATCATGCTAGCACTAAGCCTATCGTGATGGCCATTAATTTCTAGACCCGTATTGGTTTTCACTGCAGCCTGGGCTACCTCTACAATATCTATCACTCCTTTATCTCCTGGATGGGTGATATATTTGATATCATACTTGTGCATAGCCTTGACAAGGGCCCTTGTATTGTATTTTTTTGAAAACAACTTACCTGAAAATAATAAATTATCTATATGGTGGAGTATTGACCTAAAGGATGTTGGCCTTGACCCATAATGGTAGCCAGCCAATATATAGTCAAAATACTGGACCATATCATCTGGCATATCTATCCTGCCAGTATCATCTAAGATATTACACTCCATCCCCATCAGTATCTTAATCTGTGGGTACTTCTTGTTTAACCTATCTATTTCTTCTCTTTCTTTCTTAGCATTTTTTCTAGATAAGCCGTAGAAATTATGATTAAATCCGTGTTCGGAAATACCAATAACCTCCAGGCCCTTATCTATGGCTGCCAGGACATTTTCTTCAATAGTCCCCTTGGCATGCCGTCTCTTTTCATTATTACCACAACTAAGGATAGTATGTGTATGATAATCTGCAAGAATTTTCATAGCCACCTCCAGATTACTTATTTATAATTGCCTAAATCAGTTTTTAGACACTTATTCCTCATCCTCACCTAGGATCTTTACTTCTTCTTCAAGATGTACACCCTGACATTCATATACTGTAATCTTTACATGTTCAATCAGGTCTACTATATCCTTGGCACTTGCCTTATTATAGTTTATAACAAAACCAGAATGCTTGCTGGATACCTGGGCCCCACCTACAGATACACCCTTAAGGTCGGAATCTTGTATCAGCTTACCTGCGAAATATCCAGTTGGCCTCTTAAATGTACTACCTGCACTCGGGTACTCTAGTGGTTGTTTAGTCCTTCTCTGAAGGGCTAGGTCTTCCATTTTGGCCTTTATTTCAGCCTTGTCTCCTTTTTCCAGTGAGATTACTGCTGAAATAGCTATCCACCTTTCATCAGACAACCTACTATGCCTATAGCCAAAATTCATTTCTTCATTAGAGAATTCAACTACCTGACCCTCTTCATCCATCAACCTTACAGTCTTGACTATGTTCTTCATTTCACCGCCATAGGCACCTGCATTCATAGCTAGGGCACCACCTAGTGTTCCTGGTATGCCTGATGCAAACTCAAAACCTGTCAGAGATTCATTCATCACAGCCCTTCCTATAACTGATAGGAGGGCACCAGACTGGATTTCCACCTCTGTTCCCCTTATTTCAAAGTTGCTAAAGTTGTCTGATATCTCTATTACCAGACCCCTAAATCCACCATCTTTTATCAATATATTACTACCATTTCCCTTTACTAAAAATGGTGTTTCTAATTTATTAACCAGTTTAAAAATATTGCTTATTTCTTCCTCAGTTCTTGGCCTAACCAGAATATCGGCAGGACCACCAACCTTGAAGGATGTATGTCTATTCATTGGTTCATCTATATAAATTGATTTTTCATCTATAATTTGACTCAATAAATTATAAATTTCTTTTTTATCCATCTTATCCTCCTTTTAAAATATCTAATAATCTACCATCTTATATGATAACCAATACAGAAAAAAATAACAATAGTTTTTGGAAATTAATTATTTTTCATTATTTTTAATCGCCACAGTAAGCTTGTTTGAAAATTCAACTGCAGCATCATTTCCTAGTTGTCTTTGCCTATAGTTCATGGCAGCCACCTCTAGTATAAGGGCTGTATTCCTTCCTGGCCTTACTGGTACTACTAATTTTTCTATCTTTTCTCCTAGCATATACTCATAGTCCTTGTCTAAACCTAGTCTATCATAGTACTTCCCTGGTTTCCAGCTTTCTAAATATACTACCAGGTCAATTTTCTTTGACATATTCATGGCCCTTGCACCATAAAGACTCTGCACATCTATTATGCCTATCCCCCTGATTTCGAGGTAGTTTCTCAATATCTCTGGGGCTTGACCTACTACCAGGCCATCGTCTACCCTCTTTATCTCTACAGCATCGTCTGCTACCAACCTATTTCCATTTTGTATCAACTCCAAGGCTGTTTCTGACTTACCTATGCCACTTTCCCCCCTTATCAAGACACCAACCCCATTTACATCTACTAGTACACCATGGATTGTCTCCTGAGGGGCCATCTTGTCTTCAAGGTACCATGACAGCCTGTTTATAAACCTAGTTGTGGCAAGGTCAGTTGAACAAACTATGACATTGTGTTTTTCAGCATAATCATAGAATTCTTCCTTTAATTCAAGCCCTCTTGTCACTATTACCAGGGGCATATCGTGTGAAAAAAATTCATCAAGAGTCTTTTGCCTGTGCTTATGGGTAAAGTTTCCAAAGAATTTATATTCCGTCTTACCTATAATCTGTATTCTTTCAGAAGTGAAATAGTCAAAATATCCTGCCAGCTGAATACCCGGCCTGTTTAACTCTTTTTCTGTGATATATGTTTCTTCTGCCTTATTGTCCGGAGAAATTATCTCCTTTAATTTTAAATCGTCAATTAATTTTCTTACTGTAATTTTTGACATCGTATTACCTTTCATTTTTACTTTTCGGTTCTTATATGGCCAATAAGACCTACCTCGTCCTATTTATGTACCTTAATATATCCTCTGCCAACCTTTCTGTTATACCATCTATAGCTACCAGGTCTTCCTTGTTGGCCCTCTTTATGTTATCAATATCTTTAAACCTATCCATCAAGACCCTCTTCCTCTTTGGTCCTATGCCGGGTATATCATCAAGGATTGACTTAGTCATCTTCTTGTCCCTCAGGCTCCTGTGGTAGGATATAGAATAGTTATGGACCTCTTCCTGGATGCCTGCCACAAACCTGTAGAGGCTAGTCGTCCTATCTAATTCAACAGTCTTATTTCCATTTAAAAGACCCTTGGTCCTATGCTTGTCATCCTTATACATGCCCCAAAGGGGTATATTTTCACCATTATCTTCCATCACCTTTTTTACAGCTGATACCTGGCCCTTACCACCATCCAACAAGATTAGGTCTGGTAGGTTACCGTGTTTTAATCTCCTATCCAAAACCTCTGCCATTGAGGCATAGTCATCTGGTCCCTCAACCGTCTTTATCTTAAATCTCCTATATTCCTTTTTATCCTTTACACCATTTGTGTAGACTACCATAGTTCCTATGGAATCAACCCCCTGGATATTAGATATATCGTAGGCCTCTATCCTCTGGAGATTTTTAGCGTCCAGGCCTAAAATTTTGGCCAACTCCTCAAGTGAACCAAGACTCTTCTCATATTTTTTCTTTTTCAAGTCGTCAAACTTTACCAGGTACTCGTCTGCATTCTTCCTAACCATCAAGACCAGGGCCCTCTTGTCCCCCCTCTTAGGAACCCTTATACTCACTGAAGCCCCTCTCTTGGATGCCAGAATTTCTTCCATTATCTCCATATCCAAGAATTCTTCTTCAACTATCAACTCTCTTGGTATATATTCCTGGGACATATAAAACTGCTTGATAAAAGACCCTAAAATTGTAGACCTGTCACTGTCCTTTACCCCTTCTAGCATAAAGTTCTCCCTGCCTGATACCTTTCCATTTCTTATGAAGAATACCTGAACACAGGCCTCTTGGTCAAGGTTGGCCATTGCTATAACATCCTGGTCGGAATCGTTTTGGACATTGGATATCTTCTGCTTTTCCATCACATCCTTAAGGCTGTTTATCTTGTCCCTATAAGATGCTGCCTCTTCAAAGTCCAGGTTCTGGGAGGCTAGCTTCATCTTTTCTTCCAAGATACCTACCAACTTATCTTCTTTACCAGATAAAAACAGGAGAATTTCATCTATCATATCCATGTATTCTTCCCTGGATACTATACCTGTACAGGGACCTACACACTTTTTAATATGGTAGTTGAGACAGGGCCTCATACCAGTCCTGATTGCCTTGTCTATATCGATATTACAAGTCCTGATTGGATAAATATTTCTTATTATATCAATTGTATCATTGACAGCAGATACATTTGAGTAAGGACCAAAGTATTTGGCCTTATCTTTTAATATCCTCCTTACCTTCAAGATTCTTGGATAGTCCTCATTTACAGTCACCTTTATATAGGGATAAGTCTTATCATCACGAAGGAGGATATTGTATTTTGGTTTGTATTTTTTTATAAGGTTGCACTCTAGTATCAGGGCCTCCAGTTCGGAATCCGTCATTATATACTCAAAGCTGGAAATATTTTTGACCATGGACCTGACCTTGTCAGAGTGGTTCTTTGAAGACTGAAAATACTGTCTAACCCTATTTTTTAAGGATACTGCCTTACCAACATATATCACATTGCCGTACCTGTCTTTCATTATATAAACACCCGGGCTGGCAGGCAGACTTTTCAGGTGCTCCTGTATATCAAACATCAATTAACCTCCTTCCTTTTTTAATTATCTATAATATTATAATTATACACCATTTTCACATTCCAAAAAAGTCTTCCTTGAATATTGTATCTAGCTTGTAGCCTATATCATACCTTCCTGCACTTTTTAATTTGTCTAGGATATGTACCCGTATATTTTTTATACAGCTGGGTAAACCTACTCTGGGACTTGTAGCCAACAGACCTGGAAACTTCACTAATACTCAAGCCTGTATTTAATAGCATATGCTCTGCCACATTTATTCTCTTTCTTTGTATATACTCCGTAATAGTCATATTGTACTTCGACTTAAAGTTCTCCTTTAACTTGGTCTTGCCCATTAAAGCTATCTCACATAAGAGGTCTTGAGATATCTGGCTGGCATAGTGGTCACTAATATAGGAGGCAACATTTTTCAAGGCAACATCATCTACCTGGTTTAGTTTTATCTTTTTATCCTCTTCAAAATAATAATTTAGTGTCAGTCTTAGCCACTCCTTGACCTTTATCTCATAAAACATCTCGCTGCCTGGACTGGTAGACCTGTATTCCAATATCTCATCAACTAGTTTACCTATATCCCTGGCGATAGGGCTGTTATTCGAGTTTTGTAGGGCCTTGCGTAGCTTGTTTGGACTGATATTAAAATTTTCTGTCACATAGTCATTTATGAACTTTTTCTTGAACTCCACTCCTACAGAAAAATAGGGAAATCCCCCATGTAGGATAAACCTAAAGGTATAGTTCTCATGAAAACTTACAAATACCATATTGTCATTTACTGATAAATAGGGGGTTAGGCACTCTCCATGGGCAGCCTTTACAAATGATGACGTTACCTCAACTTCTGAATCCGAAGACATCTTATGGCATACCACCAGGTCTTTCTTTACCAAAAAATCATGAATATTAACTGAAAACAAGTCGGTGTCATAAAACCAGTAGTATCCATCCATCTCATCTGACTTAATCCTGTAGGTTACTCCCAGGTCAGAATACTTGCTGGACTTGTGTAGCTTTTCAAAACCCACTTCTACTAAAAATTTTTCAAATTCATATGCCATATTCCCATTCCCCCTCATATTTTTATCTCGATTAGCCATTTATTTTGTTTAGTCTTTCTTTTCTTATAAGTATTGAAATCGTTATCAATATAAGTTAATATTAGCTTGTAATAATTACTATTATATATTATATAAAGGAGGCTAACAATGAAATCCAAGAAAAAAAATTCTAAGATTAGTATTTCAGGGGTAGTCAACCAATATGGTGGAGACAAAAAATACTGCTACCCTCTATCCATCTTGATATCGTCATTTTCTGGTATAGTGGCTGTAATCCCCTACTACTTTGTATGGAAAATAGCCATGGAATTAATTACGAGCGACCAGGTAAATATTCGGCTAATTAAGACATATGCCCTATGGATCTTTATCAGCCAGGTTATAGGTATACTAACCGGACTCTTAAGTCAGGCTTTTTCACATCTTCTAGCCTTTAGGGTAGAAAAAAACATCAGGAAGAGGGCAGTTTCCCACCTGATGAAATTACCTATAGGTTATTTTGAAAATGAAGATTCAGGTAGGATCAGGAGGATGATAGATGATAACGCCTCAAAGACCCACAGCTTTATAGCCCATATCATGCCTGATATGGCTTCTGCTGTAGTCGTACCTATACTTATGATTGTGTTTATCCTTGTGGTAGATATTAAACTTGGGATTATCTGCCTACTGGGTATTGCCTTCGCCATGGCAAGTATGTCTATGATGATGGGACCTAAGACTAAAAAACTTATGGAAGAATATATGACCACATCAGAAAACCTGGGTATCAGCGGTGTAGAATTTATCAGGGGTATGCCTGTAGTCAAGGTTTTCAACCAAACTATCGAAAGTTTCCAAAAATTTTATTCGGTTATCATGGATTATGATGAAAAGGCCAAATTTTTTGTCAACTACTGTAAATTGCCAATGACTCTCTATACACTGGCCCTATACCTACCAACAATTCTAATAGGACCAATAACAATTATATTGATTAACGGAGCAGATCAACCACTTAAATTATTGACAGATTCTATCCTCTATATAATAATTTCCATGAACCTGCATTCCAGCCTGATGAGACTGGCAACCCTATCAGAATCCAGGAACCAGTTCGCAGTAACAATACAGAAGCTAGACACTATATTCGACCTAGACCCTATAAAAGAGTTCGACTATGATAAGAAGGATGAAAGTGGTATAGTATTCGACCAAGTGACTTATACATATCCTGGCAAGGACACTCCTGCCCTTTCTAATATAAGTATACACTTCGAAAAGAATAAGACCTATGCCCTGGTAGGCGAAAGTGGTTCTGGCAAGTCAACCCTTCTAAACCTTATAGGTCGTTTTTATGACATAGATAAAGGTCAAATAAGGCTAAATGGGGTCAATATAAAAAGTATAAAAGAAAGTGAACTTATGTCCAAATTGGCTATAGTATTCCAGGAAAATAAGCTCCTTAAAATGAGCCTAAGGGAAAATATCTGCATGGGACGTGACTATAGTGATGCTGAGATCACCAGTGCAATAGAAGCCAGTAGTTGTCAAAATATCTTGGCCAGGATGGATAATGGACTCGATACTATTATTGGTCAAAAGGGAACCTATATTTCCGGTGGTGAAGCCCAAAGAATCTCTATAGCCAGGGCGTTTTTAAAGGATGCTCCAATCCTCCTATTGGATGAAGCTACTGCCTTTGCCGATCCGGAAAATGAAAATAAAATCCTAAAGAGTCTAGAAAAACTAAAGGCCAATAAGACGACTATTATGATAGCCCACAGGCTAAATTCAATAAAAAACGTAGACGAGATAATTGTTATGAAGAAGGGTCAGATACTCGACAAGGGTAAACATGACTACCTGATTGATAACTGCCCATATTATAAAGACCTCTACAAGAATTATTCAAAGAGTATAGAATGGAGGGTATAAAATGAATAAATTTCTACAAAATAAATATTCACTCTCTCCTGAGGGTGCAAAAAAGATGTCAAAGGGAGTAATATATAGCGCACTCCTAAATATATCATTCATGCTACCAATGATGATAGTCTTCCTATTTTTGGATGAGAGCCTAAATATATATAAATTCCATACACAGGCTAGGTATACACCTATCTACTATATTATCCTGGTACCCCTAACAATTGTATGCATATATCTTGCAAATAGACTCCAGTATGATAGCGTATATACTACTACATACACTGAAATAGCTAAAAAGAGGATTTCCCTATCAGAGCATATGAGAAAACTCCCCCTATCCTTCTTCAACAAGAGGGACCTATCTGACCTTACCGCTACTATAATGAGCGATATGGAAAGTATGGAGCATGCATATTCCCATTCAGTACCCCCATTCTATGGCAATATAATCTCTGTATGCCTGATAGGACTAATGATAGCTAGTATGAACGTCAAAATGGCTATTGCCCTTATGTGGCCCTTCCCTCTTGGACTAGCCCTGATATTTGCAGCTAGAAACAAGATGATAAGATTGGAAAAAATCCACCACGATGAAAAACTCAAGGTTTCTGACTCCATCCAGGAAATTCTGGAAAATATACTCCCTATCAAGGGTTACCAGAGACAGGAAAAAACCCTGGATGAATTTAAAATCCAATTAGATGAAGAAGAAGAAAAACACCTAAAGGCAGAGATATCTATCCCCCTTATGTTGGGACCAATTAGCTCCCTACTGAGGTTGGGCGTACTTTCATCAATTTTAGTTGGAATTGGACAATACACTAGTGGAGGCCTTAGCCTGGCCCAATACCTAGGACTACTAATCGCCTGCCTGGTTATTTACTCACCTATGGATGCCTGCCTGGCCTTTATCATAGAATTTATGCTGGTTCAGATTCCTAACGAAAGAATGAAAGAAATATTTAATGCAGAATTAATGACCGGCCAGGATATAGATATAAATAACTTTGATATAGAGTTGAAAAATGTGACTTTTGGTTATGATGATACAATGGTTATCAAGGATGTTAGTTTCCTTGCTAAACAGGGTCAAACTACGGCCCTTGTAGGCCCATCAGGCTGTGGAAAGTCCACTTTGACAAAATTAATGCTGAGATTTTGGGATGTAAATTCCGGACAGATCAAGCTAGGTGGGGTAGACATCAGAGATATAGATCCCGAAAGCTTGTTAAAACACTATTCAATGGTATTCCAGGATGTCATTCTCTTTAATAACACTATTATGGAAAATATCAGGATAGGAAAGAAAAATGCCACAGACCAGGAGGTAATGGAGGCTGCCAAGATTGCCCAACTAGATGATTTTATCCAGACCCTACCAGATGGCTATATGACTAAAATCGGAGAAAACGGGGCCCTACTATCCGGCGGTGAAAGGCAGAGAATATCCATAGCCAGGGCTATCCTAAAGGATGCACCAATCATATTCCTGGATGAATCTACTTCCAGTGTCGATGCTGACAATGAAACCAAAATACAGGAGGCTTTGTCTAAGCTTATAAAAAATAAAACAGTGATAATAATAGCCCATAGGTTGAGGACTGTTGAAAATGCTGACCAGATAATTGTCCTTGATGAGGGTCGTATTGTAGAAGAAGGATCTTCAGATGAATTGATTGCAAATCAAGGCTTATTCTACAAACTATGGAAGACTCAGAAACAGTAAAAATTTATAGGAGGTAAAAAATGGATTTAAAAGATATCGTAAAAATAACTCTATTCGGTGTAATAGGTTTTGTGATTAGTATTGTAACAGGTCTGGCTACTAGTGCTTTGGGAATATATGGTCCCTTCATACACACATCAATAGGCAGCCTACTTACAGCTCCTATATTTATTATAATGTACAAAAAGATTCACAAGAAATCTTGCATCTTTCTATACTACTTGATATCAGGTCTTGCATATTCTGTAATGGGATTTTGGCCTATGCTTATTATCATGCTCCTATCTGGTATTGTTGGCGAAATAATTGCTGGAACTAAAAACAATTATGATGACGATAATGAATATAAGCGCATAGGACTTGCATTTGTAATTGCAGAAACAATATATTCACTGCATGGTTTCCTTTTCATACTTGTCCTAGGTACTCAAGGTCTAGTGAATCAATTCCCTAAGATGTTCACTCTTGAAAAGGCTCAGTGGATGCGTGACTTTTTCTTTAATCCTAGGAACTTTTTAATAATAATGTGTATACAGATAATTGCTTCTATTTTGGGTGTATTACTGGCAAAATATATACACAAAAAGTTCTTTGCCAAAAATATAAAGAATGGATCAATATTAGACTAATGAAAATTTCAGCAAAAAATAATAGGAGCTACTTTAAACCAATTACCATTTTTATCTTGATGGTACTTTTCTCCATATCTACCCTGATAGCAAATCAAAGCCTCTACCTGGCCATGCTTATCCTAGCAATCCTTATGGAGGTTCTTGTAATTAAAAAAGAAAGCCTAAAGAGTCTAGCCTGCTTACTCATTCTATTCTTGTTAGCCAAACTTATTAATATAGGATTAGAAATGGGGCATTGGACTGGAGCAATCTATGTTATGTTACTTATTATGATAAAGCTTAGTCCCTTATTTATATTGGCAAAAATTTTTTCTAGTTATTCATCCAATATACTTATGGCTACTTTTAGGGAAATAGGGCTACCCCATAAATTATGTATAAGCATAGCCATATTTTTTAGGTTTCTGCCTGAGTTTTATGCTAGGCTTGGACAAATTCATGAAGGTGCTAAAACAAGGGGACTTGGATTTAATCTTATTCACCCTATACGTAGCTTTGAGATTTTTATTGTACCCCTTATGTACAAAGTATTGGATATTAGTGACATTCTGACTTGCTCTATAATTACTAAAGGAATAGACTACCCCTGTAAGAAGACAAATTACAGGAAATTCAAATTTTCTTACCTAGATACACTAGTCCTAGCTGTGGGATTTTTAATACTTGGAGGTTGTATATGGATAAAATACAAGAAAATATAATTAATATAGATGAAAAAAATGATAATATATTAAAGTCCCAAGAAAAGAACGTGCCTAATCTAGATAAAAACAGCATCATTGATATATCAATAGATGAATATTCCTATGGAGAAAATAAGATATTAGGGAAAATCAACCTAAATATTAAAAAAGGTCAATGTATACTAATATCTGGCCTGTCAGGCTGTGGTAAGACAACCCTACTGAGAACAATCAATGGCCTTATACCATATTTTTATGAAGGTAATCTTAGAGGTTCTATCTATCTAAATGGTAAAGATATCTCTAGTTTCTTAAACGGAGAAATTGCTAAATACATGGGCAATGTCTTTCAAAACCCCAAGGACCAGTTCTTTTCTACTATAGCAGAAGATGAAATAGCCCTGGTTGGAGAAAATCTTGGTATGGATCATTCTGAACTAGTAAAAAAAGTTGATCAAGCCATCTCATTTATGAATCTTGATTCCATTAGAAATATGTCAGTTTTCGACCTATCAGGTGGACAAAGGCAAAGGGTAGCTATTGCCTCTACCCTAATCTATGATACGGATGTAATAATATTTGATGAACCATCAGCTAGTTTAGACTATTCATCTATAAAAGACCTAGAAAAGGCTCTTTTAAAACTAAAAAACTTAGGCAAAACTATAATAATAGCAGAACACAGACTATACTATTTAAAAAATATTTTTGATAAATTACTTATAATGAAAGATGGTAAAATAGGCAATATTTATGAAAGAGAAAAAGTTAGTGAAGATATTATTAAAGAAAATAATTTACGTTGTCTTGATGAAGATAAACTGCTTACTAAAACCAGAATACCTAGCAAATATACCAATGAAGAATCCTTTTTTGATGACTACTTAGAAGTCAAAAATCTATGTGTAGAAATTGGCAAAAAATGCCTTATAAAAGATGTCAATTTTAATATTTCAAGAGGTGAATGTATGGCTATACTAGGTAAAAATGGTATAGGAAAGACTAGCTTATCTAGGCAACTATCAGGTCTCCTACCAATAAGGTCTGGCTTTACCAGCTACGGAAAAAATAAAAAAGAAAGACTTAAAAATTCTTATTTTATTATGCAGGATGCCTCGTCTCAGTTGTTTTCCCATACTATCGAACATGAGCTAATACCTAGAAATAAGTTAAAAGACCAAGAATATTTATCTAGGGTAAAAGGGCTCTTAATTAACCTAGACCTATGGAATAAAAGGAGTTTAAGACCTCAAGAATTATCCGTTGGAGAAAAACAGAGATTGACACTCATACTAGGACTACTGAGTGAACGAAAGCTTCTAATACTAGATGAACCCTCTGCAGGATTAGATTTTTTAAGGATGGATATGGTAGCCAAGGAAATTGAGAAAAAAAAAGAAAGTCAACCTATTATTCTTATAACTCATGATATGGAACTACTATCCAAAGTTGCAGATACTGTCTTGTTCTTGGATAATAACGAAAATAGAAAACTTCCTATCTATGGTAATGAAAACCTTGTAAAAAGTTTTATTAAAAGTTCTTTTTAACACTCAAATACAAAAATGTGGACTAATCTATAAAAATAGTCTCCAACAAAATTGGGAGCCAGCATTCTAGTCAGGACGACTAAATGCTGGCTCCATTTTACTACCTATTAAATTCTTAAATCTACTACCTTAACTCAGCCCCAAGTCTTGCCTTTAGCTCTGCTAAGATCTTGTCATGTACAGCAACCACATCGTCATCTGTCAATGTCTTGTCTAGACTCCTATATACTATTGAATAGGCAACTGACTTGTAGCCCTGACCTATCTGGTCTCCCTTGTATACATCAAATAACTTACAAGCTTCTACCAGGCCACCAGCATTATCCATGATAACCTCTTCTATAGCTGCAACCTCTACCTCGTTCTTAACCACTAGGGCTATATCCCTGGTAATAGCCGGATACTTAGGTAGGGACTTGAATACTATTGTATCGCTAGCCAGACTATACACTGTATCTAGGTCTATCTCAGCTATGTATACCCTCTTGCCTATGCCATAATTGTCTAGGACTTCAGGATGGATTTCACCAATTGTACCTAGAAACTTGTTGTCACACAAGATGTCTGCACACCTACCTGGGTGGAAGGATGTATTATTCTTGTCTGCCAGATACCTATGTCCTCTAAGACCAACCCTTTCAAATATTTTTTCAACCATACCCTTTAATACAAAGAAATCCACACCATTGCCGTACATTCCTATACAGATCCTTGTTTCTTCAACCCCTGCCATATCATCTGGGGTAAATACATGACCACATTCAAATATAGCTAGCTGGTCTATATTACGAGATGAATTAGTGTAAACTACATCTAGCATATTTGGTATCAGAGTAGTCCTCATTATAGATGTGTCCTCACCAAGTGGGTTTATCAATTTAACTACATCTCTTAACTTAGAATCCTGTGGTACCCTAATCTTGTCTAGACCCTTAGGGCTTACAAATGAATATGTCAAGGTTTCATATAGGCCACAAGCTAGGGCTGTATCCTTAACCCTTTCCAAGTACTTCTGCTTGTCAGTCTTTACACCGGCTGTTGAATTCCCCTGCAACTGAACGGATGGTATATTTTCAAAACCATAGATTCTAGCTATTTCCTCAAATATATCCGCTTCCTGTTCTATATCCAACCTGAAGCTTGGTACTTCAAGTATAAGCTCATCTTCTGAAACTAAATTGCACTTAAATTCTAAGTCTTCAAGGATTCCACAGAACTTGTCCATAGGTATATCTATGCCTATCCTGGCATTTATCCTCCTTGGACTTACTGTGATAGTTTGAAGAGGCTTAACCTCTGGATACTCGTCAACCTTGCCTCTCATAACCTTACCTGCACCAAGTATTTCAACTAGCTGGGCAGCTCTTTCTAGGGCTAATTCAGCATTATCCAAAGAAACTCCCTTTTCAAACCTAGAAGATGATTCCGATCTTAGGCCTAGTTTCTTAGATGACTTCCTGATATTTTCACGGTTGAATACTGCAGACTCAAACATAATCTCTACAGTATCATCCTTTATACCTGATTCAAGGCCACCCATTATACCAGCTACTCCCAGTGTCTTTTCACCATTAGTAATCATCAACATTTCTGGGTCAAGCCTTCTTTCCTGGCCATCAAGTGTGGTAAATTCTTCACCTTCCTCAGCATTTCTAACCACAATCTTTTTGTTTCCTATCTCCCTCATATCAAAGGCATGCATAGGCTGACCCATCTCTAGCATTACAAAGTTAGTGATATCGACGATATTGTTTATAGGTCTTACGCCTGCTTCTATCAGTCTTCTTTGCATCCAGTATGGAGATTTTTCTATCTTTACATCTGTTACCCTTCTTGCCAGGTACCTAGAACACAAGTCCGGGTTTTCTATCTTGATTTCTACATCTATTTCCCTGTCTGATTCTTCTTTTACATTTACCTCTGGGTACTTTGTCTTAGTACCTAAAGTTACGGCCGCTTCCCTAGCTATACCTATCATACACCTACAGTCTGGCCTGTTTGATGTCAATTCAAAGTCTATGACAGCATCATTCAAACCCAGGACCTCCTTAATATCCATACCAGGTACATATGATTCTTCCATGTCTAGTAGGTAGATACCATTTTTCTTATAGTCGTCAACGAACTTCTCGTCTATACCCAACTCATTAGAAGAGCACATCATACCATTTGATTCTACCCCTCTAAGCTGGCCATTTTTTATAGTCACCCCTCCTGGTAGCTTGGCACCATCAAGGGCTACTGGTATAAAGTCTCCCTCAGATACATTTTTTGCTCCTGTAACTATCTGGACAGGCTGGTCCTTGCCAACTTCTACCTGGGCAACCACTAACTTGTCAGCATCTGGGTGACCCTCTATCTTTAAAATTTTACCTACCACTACATTTGATATGTCCTGGCCATAGTACTCTACCGTTTCAGTCTTAGTACCTGTCATGGTCATCTTGTCACCAAATGTCTGGGCATCAAGATCTATATCAACATAATCTCTTAACCATTTTAATGAAACTAACATATTACTACCTCCTATTAGAACTGGTCCAAGAACCTAACGTCATTTTCAAACATAAGCCTGATATCGTCGATTCCATACTTCAACATACCTAGTCTTTCTACACCCATACCTGCAGCAAAGCCAGAGTAAACTTCTGGGTCTATGCCACAATTTCTAAGTACATTTGGATGAACCATACCTGCTCCAAGTATCTCTATCCAACCTTCACCCTTACAAACAGGGCAACCTGCACCACCACACTTAAAGCATGACACGTCTATTTCTGCACTTGGCTCTGTAAATGGGAAGTTATGAGGTCTGAACTTAGTTTTTGTCTCTGGTCCAAACAGCTTCTTTACGAAGGTCTCCATAGTCCCCTTAAATTCTGTAAATGTAATGTCCTTACCTACTACCAATACCTCTATCTGGTGGAACATTGGTGAATGGGTAGCATCTGGACTATCACTTCTAAAACACCTACCTGGCACTATTATCTTTAGTGGCAAGTCATTGTTCTTCACAGCCTCTTCCATAGTCCTAACCTGGACTGGAGATGTCTGAGTCCTTAGAAGGATGTCTTCAGTGATATAGAAAGTATCCGTCATATCCCTAGATGGGTGGTCCTTTGGTGCATTAAGGGCATCAAAGTTATTCCTAACTGTCTCTATTTCTGGGCCTTCAGCTATTGAAAAGCCCATACCCATAAATATTTCTGTAACCTCATCTACCATCTTACTGATAATATGCTTCTTGCCAACCTTAAATTCCTTACCTGGCATAGTTACATCTATCTTTTCCATTTCTAGTTTTTTCTCTAGCATGGCAGACTTGATGCTTTCCTTTTTCTCAGCAATACCTTCTGTAATCATTTCCCTGATTTCATTTCCCAGCTTACCAATTATAGGTTTTTCATCTGCTGACAACTTGCCCATTTCCTTTAGTATTTTTGTCAACTCACCCTTTTTACCAAGCAGGTCAACCCTTAATTTTTCAACTTCTTCTAGGTTACCAGCCGACTTTATCTGTTCTTCAGCTAACTTTTTAAGATTTTTCAATTTTTCTTGCATATCCAACATTCCTTTCATATATATTTTTGAATATAAAAAAGACCTTCCATCCATAGGGACGAAAGGTCTGAAATCGCGGTACCACCCTAATAGTTTGTGTATATACCACAAACCACCTCAAAAGTTTAACGCACATAACGTTCCGACCTACTATTAATTCAGCCGGACTGCTCCGGAGCGAACTTCAAATAATACAACAAATAGTTTTTCACCAACCAACTACTCTCTGGCTTGCATGTACTAGCCTACTTTTCTCCTTCAAAGCATTTACTTATAATCTTTTTAATAAGTCTAATTTTATCAGACTATTTGAAAAAATTCAAGTTTTTATATGAATTTATTTGTCGCTCTTCTGGTAAAGTTCTCCCTAACCATGGCAACGTGTGACAAAAATTCCTCGTCATCAAAGTACTTTGCCCCCTGAGGACACTTCCTGATACAGGCCTGACACTTGATACAGATACCAACCACATCAGAATAATCATCCTTACTGATACTCGACATTGGACAGACCCTGTAGCATATGCCACACTGGTCACACTTAGAGGCATCAGTCTTTGGCTTGGCCTTTAGGAACTTGGCTGAACTTCCATCCACTTTTAGGGGTACATAGTAGGGCTCCGGCTCATAGTCATCTACCAATCTAATAAAGTCAAGTTTATCAGACCTAAGCTTATCTGCAAGGCCATCTACAAAGTCCTTATATTCCTTGAAATCCTGGTCATCAGGCCTACCCCTGCCTATGTCGTCTGAAAAGGCATGTCTGGCAACCAGACTTGCCCCGGCCAGGACGGAAAAACCTGCCCCCTGACAGACCGACCTCAGCTCATTTAAGGCATCTCCAGGACTCCTATTACCATATACTACCATAGGAAGAGCATAGGCCCCCTTGGATACAAGACAGGTCCTAAGGTCCCCAACAATCTTATTCGGTAGCCTGCTGGCATATACCGGACTGGTTATAAATACCAGGTCTCCCTGGACAAATTCATGGACCTCTTGTCTATTAGTCAAACTAGTCAAATCAATTTCTTCAATGTCTAGACCCAAAATTTCTGCCATCATACCACTAATCCTTAGGCATATATCCTTACATCCACCAGTCGGACTAAAATAAACTGCAAAAATTCTCTTAATTGGATTTTCCAAATCTCATCCCTCCAGCATTTAATTGTTTTTTTCTAGTCTGTTATCAACTTAGTAAGTGGCTTACCTGCTAGTAGGTGGTAGTGGATATGTGGTACTTCCTGGCCCCCATCTTTACCACAATTATTAATTACCCTATAGCCATTTTCAGCAAAGCCTTCCAGGACTGCTATCTTCCTGATAGCCCTGTGGATATCTGCTATTATATCCATTTCTTCCATTGGTACATCTTCTAGGCTGGCATAGTGCTTCTTAGGAACAACTAAAATATGAACAGGTGTAACTGGGCTCATATCCCTAAAGGCTACTATCTTATCATCTTCGTACACCATATTTGTTGGTATATCCCCATTTGCTAGCTTACAAAAAATACAATCCATATCCTTACCTCCACATTTTATCTTGTTTTATTTCTTTCAAAATATCTCAAATTAAGACATACTAGGGGCTGGCTATTAAGTCTAACCTCTTCTTTAATTCCTAGTAGTTAAGCTTTACAGCTGTCCCTGAGCAAGTCACCATCAACATACCATTGTCAGCTCCCAATACTTCATAGTCCATCTTTACACCTATAACTGCATCGGCACCCAAGCCCTTGGCCCTTTCTTCTAATTCCTTTAGGGCATTTTCCCTAGCAGTCATCAGTTCTTCTTCATATCCTTGACTCCTTCCACCAAAGATATTTCTTAGGCCTGCACCGATATCCTTAAATATATTGATACCAGTGATTACCTCACCAAATACTATACCTAGATAGGCATCAACATTTCTTCCTTCTACTTTTCCAGTTGTTGTTATAATCATAATGCTTTCCTCCCTTTATATTAATTCTGCCAGCAAAATCCCTTACACTAGGCCTGCTATGCAGTAATCATCACAAATTTCTTCAATCCTTATCGGCAAGATTTGCCCCCTTATATCCAGGTCTGACCTGACCTTAATCCTCATATAGTTATCAGTCAAGCCCTCGTAATATCCATCCTTGTCAACCTCTTCAAATAGGACCTTGAGGTCTGTATTTATAAACTGGTCGGCAAAAAGCTTAAAATTCTTTGTCGACAGGGCAAGCAAGGAATCGCTCCTCATCTGCTTCATCTGAGGATCTACCTGGTCTTCCATGACGGCTGCCGGGGTCCCCTTCCTAGGCGAATACTTAAATACATGCATATGCATTAGCTTTAGGTCCTTTAAGTAGGCAAGCGTCTGGGAAAATTCCTCATTGGTCTCGCCTGGAAAACCTACTATGACATCTGTAGTCAAAGATACCCCAGGTATCCTGGCCCTAAGATTGTCAACTGTCCTCTTGTAGTCTTCTGTAGTATACCTCCTATTCATCCTTTTTAGGGTAGCATCACAGCCACTCTGAAGTGATAGGTGGTAGTGGGGAACCAACTTATCAATCTTGCTGATCTGGTCTATAAAGTCCTCTGTAAAGAGTACTGGCTCTACAGAACTTAGCCTTATCCTCTCTATACCTTCAACCTTATTTACATCCTTTATCACAGTAAGTATATCTATATCTTCATCCAGGTCCCTACCATAAGAAGCTACGTGAATCCCAGTTAGGACTACCTCCTTATAACCATTGGCAGCCAACTTTTCTATTTCTTCTATGATACTCTGCCTATCCCTAGACCTGATCCTTCCTCTTGCATAGGGGATTATACAGTAACTACAATACCTATCGCAACCATCCTGAATCTTTATAAAGGCCCTGGTCTTACCATTTGTCTGGCTAATTTCTATCTCTTCAAACTCCCTGACCTTCATAATATCGTCAACAGTGCTGACCTTGGAATTAGAATCTATCTTGTCAACCTTGTCTACAATAGTCCTCCTGTCATTGGTTCCCATTACCAGGTTTACATCCTCTATATCCAGGATTTCCTCTGGCGAAACCTGGGAATAGCAACCTACAACAGCTATTATAGAATTTGGATTTTTCTTTTTCACACGCCTAATATACTGTCTAGACTTCCTGTCGGACATATGGGTTACTGTACAGGTATTTATAACATATACGTCTGCATAGTCCTCACTACCTACATTTTCATAACCATTTTTTTCAAACATTTCAAGCATTGCTTCGGTCTCGTATTGGTTGACCTTACAGCCCAATGTATAAAATGCCACTTTCTTCAAATTAACTTCCTCCTATATCGCCCAGCTCATATAGTGTTATGGCTGTAGCTACAATGGATGCAGTCTCCGTCCTGAATATCCTAGGCCCCATAGTTACAGAAGCTATACCAGCCTCCTTGACCATGTCATTTTCTTCTTGAGTAAATCCACCTTCTGGTCCTATAAATATACCAACCCTGACCTCATCCTTTTTGTCTATTATATTTTTCACTAGGTCAGTCTGCAAGGCTTCCTTAATACCCAGGCTCTTTTCATCTTCATATGGGCATATATTTATATCATTTTTCCCCATATCTTCAAGTGCCTCTTCAAAGGATAATATCCCCCTTAGTTTGGGTATAAGGCCCCTCTTACACTGTTTGGCAGCCTCGTATATAATCCTTTCCCAGCGGTCAAACTTTTTGTCGGCCTTGTCTCCCTTTATATTTACAACAGACCTCCTGGTATTTACAAGGACTATCTCATCCACACCAGCCTCTGTCAATTTTTGCAGGATAATTTCCATCTTAGTTGATTTTGGTAAACCCTGGTATAGGCTGACCCTAACCCTCGACTCCCTGTTAATATCTATTTCTTCTACTATAGACAGGTTGATTCTAGTCTTATCTATAGACTCAATCCTACATAAATATTCATGCTTATTGGAGTCACATACCTCTATCTCGTCGCCCTGGTCATACCTCAAGACCTTGCTGATGTGTTTGACATCTTCCCCCTCTATATAAAGGGTTTTGTCACCTAAATTAAGTTGACCTGGTTCCACAAAAAACCTATCCATACCTTCTCCTACCTAGCAATTACACAGGCCCATTCGCCCTTCTTTTCTACACTCACTACTTCGAAGCCATTTTCTTCAAGGCTAGCAACCACCTCATCTACCTTAGCCAATATTATACCAGAAGATATAAAAATGCCCCCTTCTTTCAAGAAGTTTTTTACATCCTTGGCTAGGATAATTATAATATCAGCTATTATATTAGCTACTACAATATCTGCCTTCCTATTCTTATCCATATCATCTGCCAGGTTACCTTCCATAGCAAGCATAATATCCTGGACACCATTCATAAGTATATTTTCATTGGCCACCTTGACTGCTACAGCATCTATATCTATACCAACTACATCCTTGGCCCCCAATTTCGCTGCTACAATCCCCAAAATACCACTTCCACAACCTATATCAAAGACTGTAGAATCCTTGTCCACATACTTTTCCAGGTTGGCTATACACATACTCGTAGTCTCATGGCTACCAGTACCAAAGGCCATACCCGGGTCCATCCTGATAACTATATCATCACCCGATGGCTCATAGTCTTCCCACTCAGGTTTTATTACTATATTCTTACCTATCCTTGTAGGCTTATAGTACTGCTTCCAATTGTTAGCCCAATCTTCTTCCTTTACCGAATCAGTATAAACCCTACCCGGACCTATATCAATCCCGTAATCAGTCAATTTTTTTACCTCTTGACTGATTATTGAAATAAAACCTTCTACATCTTTTTCTTCAGAAATATAGGTTTTTATCCTGACAGAATCATCTCCATCAGCCCTCTGGAACAATTCTTCTTCTGCATAGTCCCAATCATATTCATGGGCCTTTTGGAAGAAAAAGTCCTTTGGATCGTCTATCATAGCACCCTGGGCACCATGCTCATATAATATATTTGTAATAGCCTCTACAGCCTCAGTTGTAGTCTCTATGGTAACTTCTATCCATGTATCGCTCATGCCAAACCTCCTAGTATCTGTATCTTTTTATTATATCATTTTTTCCAGGCAAATAAAAGGAGATTAGGTTAAGACATCATACAGCAATCTACTTGTATCTTTATTACATTTATACTCTTGTGATATATATAAATAAAAATACCCTCCAGGGAAATCCCCTGGAGAGCTTTTCATACTATCTTTATATCACATTTTCTATAATATTTGTTATTTAATTTTCTACTTACCTGCTAAATCTAACATTATACTATTTGGTAGGTACTTTTCTCCACCTATAGCTGTAA
>OHAU01001380.1_pt1 | contig 28533 bp, 27 predicted proteins | sample 1577181 | NCBI WGS metagenome assembly OHAU01 (sample SAMEA3541472, study PRJEB24748) | human gut metagenome | biome: human gut; feature: human-associated habitat; material: faeces | place: China | collected 2012 | reverse complement strand
CATGAAAAAACCGACCTCCCAATAGTTAGATTTTTGGTCTAACTTTTGGGGGTCGGTTCATCAAAGCCTCATTTTTTGTTACTGATTCAGATTTTATAAACAGATATACCCCTACACAATGAAAAAAGGTTATCGGCTAAAATGCCGATAACCTTTTTATATGTAGCCGTCTATGCTACATAACACGTTATTTTTCTATCCATATTAAAACCTCCCATATTTTCGATAATTAAGAGGTTTTTAAAATCCGCCGAGTCCGAAACTTATTGACAATGCATTATTAACACTTGCCATAAGTCCGTCATCTATACGGCCTATTTTCTCTCGTAATCTTCTTTTATCAATCGTCCTGATTTGCTCAAGCAATATCACAGAATCCTTATTAAGTCCGTAATCCTTTGCAGCAAGTTCGATATGCGTAGGCATTTTCGCCTTATTAATCTGGCTTGTTATAGCCGCCGCAATCACCGTAGGACTGTATTTATTACCTATGTCGTTCTGTATAACAAGTACAGGTCTTATACCGCCTTGCTCACTTCCGACAACCGGGCTTAAATCGGCGTAATAAATATCTCCTCTTTTCACAATCAATTTACTCACACTCCGTCAGTTTTTCCTCACACAGCGAAAGACTTTCGTTATCCGCCTCCAAACACATTTGTGCCAGTTCAAGATTTATATCCGCCATTTCCTTATAACCTTTTTCAAGTTCGGCTACAAGTTTATTTTTATCGGATTTTTTGATTTGTGACAAAGCAATCAGGCCCCCTTTTTCAGTTTTCAAGATAACCGTTTATCAACTACATAAGGTAGTTTAATACCTTCACCGCCTTTCCGTCTTTTGTATAAATTCTCGGGATACGCTTACCTATTACGCATGACACCTCGTAGTTTATTGTTTCAAGCCACTCGGCCAAATCGTCAACGGTTACTCCTTCACGTCCGAATATGATTACTTCATCGCCTTTATCAATATTATGGACATTTGTAACATCAATCATACATTGGTCCATACAAATTCTTCCGATGATAGGAACTTTTACGCCGTCAACAATCATCTTACCATGCTTTGCAAGCTTTCTTAAATATCCGTCAGCATAACCGATAGGTACTGTTGCAATTTTGGTTTTCTTATCGGTTATGTACTCTTTTCCATAACTTACCCCTCTGCCCGGTTCAACTTCTTTTATATGTGTTATTGTTGATTTTAGCGTCATTGCGGGAATTAGGTCAAGTCTTGACTTATCCACTTCGTCAGACGGATACATTCCGTACAAAATAACACCCGGACGCACCATATCAAGGTGCATTTCAGGGTACATCATTATTGCGGCACTGTTGCAAATATGCTTAATCGGAATATTAAGTCCTTTTTCTTCAAGTCTGTTGCAAACATCCATAAAACGTCCGTATTGCAAAAGTGTATATGATTTATCGTACTCGTCAGATGTTGCAAAATGTGAGAATATACCTTCGATTTCAATATAAGGCAGTTTTGATATTTTTATAATTTCGTCTACAATTTCTTCATTATTTTCTCCGGCAAGAAAACCTATACGGCTCATTCCTGTATCAATTTTGATATGAATTTTCGTAACCTTTTCTTTTCTTTCAGCCTCATAAGAAAGTGCTTTTGCAAATTCATATGTGAATACGCTCGGCGTTATATCAAAATTGATTAAATCTTCAACAGTTTCTTCACCGCTTGCACCAAGTATCAAAATCGGCACGGTTACGCCGCGGCTTCTAAGCTGTTTACCCTCCTGCAAAACCGCTACGGCAAGACGGTCTGCGCCGTTTTCAAGGAGCGTTTTTGCGACCTCCAAAAATCCGTGACCGTATGCGTCGGCTTTTACTACCGCCATTATTTTTGCATTCGGATTTGTTATCTTTCTTATTTCCTTTATGTTATGAGCTATTGCGTCAAGGTCAACCTCTGCCCAAGTTCTTTTATCCATTGTTATACTACTCCTTTTCCGAATGAAAATCGTCCACATTGCTGTGAGAGATTTAATTCAGTTCTTATTAATTATAGCATATAGCCATTTAATTTTCTACTTGTAATATTTGTCTTAAAGCACACGGAATACACTCCATAACTTTAGACGCGGTTACGGACTCGATTCCATACTTGTCTTTAGCAATATCACCCGCCAAACCATGTATGTACACCGCCATAGCTGACGCAACGGTTTCGTTTATACCTCTTGATACAAGTGACGCAACCGTTCCGGCAAGTACATCACCGCTGCCGCCTGTTGCAAGACCTGAATTGCCTGTAATATTAATATATTGTTCTCCGTCCTGACCTGTTACAATCGTATGATGTCCTTTTAAAATCAAAGTGACTCCGTTTTCCTCCGCAAACTCCTTTGCGGTAACAAGTCTGTTATCCTCAATATATTCCCTCTCAAGTCCCGTTAAACGTGACATTTCAACCGTATGCGGTGTAAATATCACAGGGCAAGTGCAACTGCTTAAAGCCTTCATATTTTCCGCTACGGCATTTATTCCGTCTGCATCGATTATAACGGGAACTTTTGAATATTCAAGCACACTTTCAACAACTTCCGAAACATCGTCACATCTTCCCAACCCCGGACCTATAAGCACCGTATCAGCCTTATCGACACACTTTAAAATTTCGTCAATTGCGTTAGCTGAAATACGCCCGTTTCTGTCGCTTAACGGCACTGTCATAACTTCTGTCGTTTTTGCCTCCATGGCACCGTTAAGACTGCTCGGTACTGCAAGAGTAACAAGTCCGCTGCCTGTTGTAAAGGCAGTTTGTGATGACAAATATGCCGCGCCTGTCATTCCGGCAGAACCTGCTATAACAAGTACCTTACCGTAATCACCTTTCTGCGAATTGTTTTCACGTTTAGGGAAATTTGAACGCACAAATTTATCGTCAATTACGTTAATCTTCAAATTCTGTCCGTCAATTATATAGTCCGGAATTGAAATATCCTTAACCGCTACCTTCCCCACATAATCAGCCGCAGGAAACATAAGCATACCGACTTTGTAAGCCGCAAAAGTCACTGTTTTGTCAGCCTTTATACATACTCCGCAAATTTCGCCGCTGTCGGAATTAATTCCGCTCGGAACGTCAACCGCCATTATATACTTTGCGTTATCGTTAATTTCACTTATAACGTCATAACTTATTCCGCGTACAGTTCCGCTTATGCCTGTTCCGAAAATTGCGTCAACAATTATGTCATACGAACGCACTATATATTTCAAATCCTCTATATCAGAAATGACATCAATGTTGATATTCATTCTCTTGATTATATCAAAATTAATTTTTGCGTCGCCTTTAAATTCATTTCCGCATACCAAATAAACCGCCACATCAATGCCCATATTGTACAGATGTCTTGCGATTGCGAAACCGTCACCGCCGTTATTGCCTTTCCCGCAAAATACCGCGACCGATTTTTCCGAAAGGTTTGCAAAGTCGTTTTTTAGTTCTTCCACACAAGCCATGGCGGCATTTTCCATAAGCACAATACTCGGTATTCCGCCGATTTCGCTTGCCGCCTTGTCCACACCTCTCATTTCAGAGGCAAAACACGCTTTCATATTTTAGTCCTCCATTACAAATACATTTCTCGGATTAAATCTCTTGATTGATTCAATCATCTTTGATGTAGGCTGGAACAATACTCTGTAATTTTCACTGTCTTGGCTGTAATCAACAAAGTAAACATTACCTCTCGACTTATCGCCCGTAACGTCAAAAGTTTTGCTTACTGTTACATTTTTATAGTCGTGATTATGCTCGTTGTCATTGATATTCGCACAAATATTTATTTCTTTAAAGTCAAAACTCGCAATTCTTTTTCTTGCTTTCTTTGACATAATCTTATCAATATCAATTTCGCTGTTTGTAAGTATATATTCGTACTCAATATTTTGCATACTCATAAGCAAATACGCACCGTACCACGCAAATGCTATAAGCACAAGTCCGATACTAAATGAAAATGAACCGAATTGAGTGCCTGAAAGTGCAGTAGCCGTTGCAAAAATAAGTAATAGCAAAGCCAGCGATACAATAATCGCCGCAAAAATTATAACTGCGATAATCGCCTTTTGTCCGCCTGTCTTTTTCTTCTTTAGTATGTATTCCAAATATATATCATTCATCATAGCAATCTGTTACCTTTCTTATATTTAATTCATTTTCTTTAACTTATCATACAGATTTTTCAATGCACGTCCGCGATGACTGATTGAATTTTTTTCTTCGTCACTGCTTTCGGCAAATGTTTTACCGAGTTCGTCAGACAAAAATATCGGATCATATCCAAATCCGTTTTCACCCTTAGGCTCTTTTGTTATCGTGCCTTTTACTTCACCCTCAGCGGTTATTTCCGTACCGTCAGGCATTATAAACGCTACTGACGTCACAAACTTTGCTCTGCGGTTTTCGTTGTCGCCGAGTTCCGTTAAAAGTTTGTTGATTCTGTCCTCGTCCGTTGCATTGTCACCGGCATATCTTGCACTTCTGACACCCGGCGCACCGCCTAGTGTCTCAACGCATATGCCTGAATCATCCGCAAGGATAGGATAATCGCAAACCATAGCAACCGCTCTTGCCTTAATAAGTGCGTTTTTTACAAACGTGTCACCCGTTTCTTCCACATCAACATCAATTCCAAGCTCTTGTTGTGATACGATTTCAATGTCAAGCGGTGCAAGAATTTCTTGCATTTCTCTTATTTTTCCTTTGTTTTTTGTTGCAGCTATTACCTTCATAAGACTGCCTCCGTAATTTAATTATTTCTCTAAATATTCTACTACATATAGCGTTTTTTTTCAAGGTCTAAATAGAAAATTACACAATTTGAGTACAAAAAATGCACTCCGTAAAGAGTGCATTTTCACGACTGTCGCCGTTATTTTTATTTGCTTAGTTCTTCATCTATTGCAGCAGCTGCGGCTTTACCCGCACCCATTGCAAGAATAACTGTTGCGGCACCTGTTACAACGTCACCGCCGGCATATACATGGTCTTTTGAAGTTTTACCTGTTTCCTCATCAGCAATGATACAACCTCTCTTATTTGTATCAAGACCTTTTGTTGTCTTTCTGATAAGCGGGTTCGGAGTTTGACCGATAGCTACAACTACTGTATCTACGTCAATAACTTCTTCACTGCCCTCGATAGGAACAGGACGTCTTCTGCCACTGTCGTCAGGCTCGCCAAGTTCCATCTTGATAACTTCCATACCATTTACCCAACCGTCCTCGTTGCCAAGAATCTTTGTAGGATTTTGAAGAAGTTTAAATTCGATACCTTCTTCTTCTGCGTGGAATACTTCTTCCGCTCTTGCAGGAAGTTCTTCCTTACCACGTCTGTAAACGATATATACGTTTTCAGCGCCAAGACGCTTTGCCGATCTTGCAGCGTCCATAGCAACGTTACCGCCGCCAAGAACCGCAACATTTTTACCTACATATACAGGTGTATCGTATTCAGGGAACTTATAACCCTTCATAAGATTAATTCTTGTTAAGAATTCATTTGCACTGTATACACCGTTAAGGCTTTCGCCCTCGATACCCATAAAGTGAGGAAGACCTGCACCTGAGCCGATATATACCGCATCAAAATTCATTTCGTCAAACAATTCGTCAACAGTAAGTGTCTTACCGATAACTACGTTAGTTTCGATGTCAACGCCCATTTCCTTTAGGTTAGAGATTTCCTTTTGCACAATATCCTTTGGAAGTCTGAATTCAGGAATACCGTACATCAAAACGCCGCCTGCTGTATGGAATGCCTCGTAAATTGTTACTTCGTAACCCTTTTTAGCAAGGTCGCCCGCAACTGTAAGTCCTGAAGGACCGCTTCCTACAACTGCAACTCTCTTACCGTTTGAAACAGGCTTTTCAATTTCTTCCTTGACATTCTTCATATGCCAGTCGGCAACAAATCTTTCAAGTCTGCCGATACCGACGCTTTCGCCCTTGATACCTCTTACACACTTTGATTCACACTGCTTTTCCTGCGGACATACTCTGCCGCAAACAGCAGGAAGTGCATTTGTTTCCTTAATCTTCTTATAAGCGTTTTCAAATTCACCCTTTGCAACAAATGCGATAAATTCAGGGATTTTAACACTTACAGGACAGCCTTGCATACAAGGCTTATGTTTACAGTTAAGACATCTCTGTGCCTCGTCTATTGCCATTTCCTCAGTATAACCTGTTGTAACTTCAAGGAAATTCTTGTTTCTTACATTAGGACATTGCTCCGGCATCGGATTTTTGTCCATTCTCATATTTGGCATATTAAAAATCCTCCCTTAATCAGTCTTGATGATTGGTTCTGCCTATTCTGCAGTGACCTTCTTTGCATGATTTTTCTTCATAACCCTTAAACATTCTGCCACGTTTCATAGCAGTATCCCAGTCAATCTTGTGACCGTCAAAGTCAGGACCGTCAACACAAGCGAACTTTGTTTCGCCGCCAACGATTACACGACAGCCGCCGCACATACCTGTACCGTCAATCATAACAGGGTTCATTGAAACTGTTGTAGGAATGTTGTATTGTTCTGTCAGCTTACAGACAAATTTCATCATTACAAGCGGACCGATTGCGATTACTTCGTCAAACTTTTCGCCTGCTTCGATTTCTTTTTTTAGCATATCTGTAACAAAGCCTTGATTTCCGTTTGAACCGTCGTCTGTTGCAACGATAAGTTTGTTTGAAACTTTCTTTAGTTCATCTTCAAGAATAACTAAATCCTTGTTTCTAAAACCTGTGATAACCGTTACATCGGCACCAAGATTATGAAGTTTCTTAGCCTGCGGATAAGCTATAGCTGTACCAAGACCGCCGCCGATAACCGCGACTTTCTTTAGACCTTCAAGCGGTGTAGGTGTTCCCAAAGGTCCGGCAAAGTCAAGAATTTCTTCTCCTTCTTCAACCTGTGCAAGGTCCTTTGTTGTCTTACCTACGATTTGTACGATAATTGTAACTGTTCCCTTTTCTCTGTCAAAATCTGCGATTGTAAACGGAACTCTTTCGCCATATTCATCAATTCTCAAAATGATGAACTGTCCCGGCTCTGCTTTCTTCGCAACCAATGGAGCCTCAACCTCCATTAAAAAGATTTGCGGATTAAGCACATTCTTTTTAACTACTTTGTAAGCCATTATATCACCTCTTAAATTTAGTTCAATACATTAAAATATTAATACATATATGTTATCATATCATAACTTTACTGTTTTTTCAATGATTTTACGAAAGTTTTTCGATAAAAGCTCTCATATCTTCTGCCATTTCGTCTTTAAACTCCATTATTTGACCTGTAATCGGATGCGTAAAGCAAAGATAGCACGAATGTAACATCTGTCTTTTTGCAATATTGTGGTCCTCCGTTCCGTAAAGCCAGTCGCCTACAAGAGGATGACCGATATATGCCATATGCACACGAATTTGATGCGTACGTCCCGTTTCAAGCTCCATTTCAAGCAATGTATACTCTCCGTAACGTTTTACAACTCTGTAATGTGTTACGGCTCTCTGTCCGTCAGGTGCTACAATTCTGTTTATAACACTTCCGTCGGCACGTCTTATCGGTGCGTCAACCGTTCCGTCACGCTCTACATCACCGCACACGATACACATATATTTTCGTTTCAATTCTTTTTTCTGTATTTCTACACCCAATCTTGCGTGTATGTATGAATTTTTTGCAACAGCCATAAGTCCCGAAGTATCTTTATCAAGACGGTTTACCGCACGAAAAACTCTTTCCTCGCCTTTGCTTTTGTAATAATACATCACACCGTTTGCAAGCGAATTTTCGTAATTTCCCATTGACGGGTGAGTCGGCATATTCGACGGTTTGTTTATAACAAGCACGTCCTCGTCTTCATACACAATATCAAGCGGAATATCGGTAGGCACAATATTTTCGGACGCAGTGTCACGAATTGTTATTTTTAAAATATCGCCCTTTGCCGCCAAATCCACAACACGTTTGTGTTCCCCGTTTACCTGTATTCCCTCTTTGTATTTCTTTAAGTCCTTAATCAGATTGGTTGAAATTTTAAAATGCTGTTTTAAAACAGTCGTTATATTCGCTCCGTCATATTCTGGCGGAATTTCATATTCAAGTACTCTGTCCATCAGTTGTTAAACCCGTTTAAAAGTCTTGTCGCATATGACGCGTCAACCATTTCCCAACCGAAGCTGTACGGTTTCATACCCGATTCAAGAAGTTGTTTATGGATTGTGTCGTATGTTTCTTTAGGCACTTTTGATGTGTATGTTTGATTTTCGATTGTGTCGTATATCATAAATTCTATCACTTCATCCTGACACTTTCCGAAACGGCAAACTCTCTGCTCCGCCTTTTCCAAGTCCTGCGACAATACCATAAGTTTTATAACCTCCATAGTCTTGTCGTTCATATCGTTATCAAAGATAAGAATTTTTTCAAGCAATTCATTATAATCGGTTACAAAACGTAAATTATACCCCTCAAGTTTGTCAAGTTCGCCAGATTCTTTTGACGATTTCTGAACATTGTCAAAAAGCTGACTTTTCAAAACAACATCGTCACACGGTGAAAATGAAATCATAAGACGCTTATCTTCATCGTGATAAAGCATAGGTGTAGGCATAAGTGCCGAGTACGAACAAGACGGACAACGGAACATATTCACCTTACCCGTAAGCAAGTCATGCTTTAAATCTTCACTGTCCTTAACCGTAATCGAGTTCCATACAGTAACTTCACTCATTTGACTGCACTTAGGGCATTTTACATTTTGCTTTAAATTAAGACTCATATTTTTATTCCTTTCTAATCATTTTATCAGCAGCAACCATTATTCCGAGTTTTGCGCTTTCGTATGTCAAACCGCCTTGCATATATGCAATGTACGGCGGTTTTATAGGTGCGTCAGCCGATAATTCTATCGACGCACCCTGTACAAACGCACCCGCCGCCATAATTACCTGTGACGAATATCCCGGCATATCCCAAGGTTCAGGTGTAACAAAGCTGTCCACCGGTGCACCTTTTTGTATTCCCTGACAAAATGCTGTAACTTTGTCGGGATCACCGAATTTTATTGATTGAATTATATCGTGTCTGATTTCGTTAGGTTTTGGGTCAACCTCAAAGCCGAGTTTCTCAAATACCGCCGAGCAAAGCACTGCTGCTTTTAAAGCCTGTGACACAACGTGCGGTGCCATAAACAAGCCTTGATACATCTGTCTGTTAAAACCGAGTGACGCACCTGCCTCCTTGCCGATTCCGACAGAAGTAAGACGGTATGCGCAAAGCTCTACATATTTCTGTTTACCTGCAATATATCCGCCGGTCGGAGCAAGTCCGCCGCCTGGATTTTTTATAAGTGAGCCTGCTATAAGGTCTGCACCGTATGCGGTAGGCTCTTCCGTTTCGACAAATTCACCGTAACAGTTGTCAACTATACAAATAGTTTCAGGCGAAATTTCCTTTAGAAATTCTATAAGTGCGCCTATATCCTTTGCACTGTATGTCGGACGCCAGCCATAACCCTTTGAACGCTGTATTGTAACGGCTTTTACATTCATATGAGTAAGAGTAAATTTAATCTGTTCAAGATCAGGTGTTCCGTCATGCTTTAAATCAATCTGAACATATTTTACACCGAAATCTTTAAGTGAGCCGTTACCCGCCTCACCTTGTATTCCGATTACTTCTTCAAGCGTGTCATACGGCTTGCCTGTTATCGAAACAAGTATATCATTCGGTCTTAAAACAGCAAAAAGTGCGGTTGAGATGGTATGCGTACCAGATATGAAATTGTGACGTACAAGTGCGTCCTCCGCACCCATAATATCCGCATATACTCTGTCAAGCGTATCTCTGCCCAAATCGTCATAACCGTAGCCTGTCGTAGCAACAAAGTGACTGTCAGATACACGATTGTCCGCAAATGCTTTCATAACTCTAAGCTGATTTATTTCACAAATATTCTCTATATGCTTAAACTGCTCTTTGATACTCTCCTCCGCCTCACTTACCAATTTAAGCGTCTTGTCCGATATACCGAAATTATCTTTTATAAATTTATTCTTATCCATAAGTAAATATGTCCTTTCAAAGCTTTATACTAACCTATTAATTATATCACTTATAATTTTTTCCGTCAATCATTATTTATTGGTCTTGTAAAAATTGCACTAATATGGTATAATAAAAATATCTATATTAAGGAGTTGAAATTAATATGATTACTATAATAGCAAAATTCAACGTACTTAACGGCAGTGTTGACGAATTCAAAAAATGTGCTGTCAATGTAGTGCGTGACACACGCAAGGAAAAAGGCAATCTTGCGTACAAGATATACCAAAGCAGAGAAGATGCAACAAAATTTACATTCATCGAAGAATGGCTTAACGACACTGCAATAGAGCAGCACAACAATGCAAAGCATTTTCTTCAATTTCTTGAGGACATCAAACCGCTTACAGATGGTGACGTTCAAATCGAACAGCTTACAAAAGTACCGTCTGTATTTTGCTGATTGAGGGATTTATGGATATTTACGATAATAACATTAATGTACTTACAAATTATATAGCCGATGGCTCAAAAGGCTGTAATTCAAATGCAGTCGGAGTTGAGCTTGAGCATTTTGTAATTGACAAAAACGGCGATTGTGTGCCGTATATCAACGGTGTTGAAAATATAATCGAACAGCTTGCTCAAAACTTCCCCAAACACGTTTACAGCGAGGGTTTTCTTATCGGTCTTTCGTGTGATAAATACAACATCACTCTTGAACCGGGTGCACAAATTGAAATCAGTATAAAACCGACTGAAAATATTTGTGAGATTGAAAATATTTACGGCGAATTTTTATCAGTGATAAATCCGATACTTGATAAATATTCATACAGACTTACAACACTCGGTTATATGCCTAAAAACAAAGCAAAGGATATATCGCTTATCCCGAAAAAACGTTATGAATATATGAACAAATACTTTAAATCGGTCGGCACACGCGGAATAAATATGATGCGCGGTACCGCGTCTGCACAAGTATCTATTGACTTCGCCGATGAAAAAGACTGCGTTCAAAAATTCAAAAAAGCAAACATAATAAGCCCTATTCTTTCACTTATGTGCGACAACGCACCTGTTTTTGAGGGCAAGCCGTTTTTGGGAAATACGTTGAGAACATATATTTGGAATGATGTTGACAATGACCGTTGCGGTATTGTTCCGACAGGGCTTGACAGTGATTTTTCATTCAAGAAATATGCCGAATACATTTACAATTCACCGGCTATACTCACTGTAAACGGTGACGATATAGAATTTACCGCCGATAAAAAAATATGCGATATTTACAAAGATACTCCTATTAACGAAAGCATAGCGGAGCATCTTCTTTCTATGTTCTTCCCTGACGTAAGACTTAAAAAGTATATTGAAATCAGACCTGCCGACAGTATGCCGATTAAGTATGTTTTAGCTTATGCAACGCTTATCAAAGGTATTTTTATGTCTGACTTTTCACTTGATGTTTCACTAAGTGCCATTACTCAGGCAAAGAACAATATAATATTAAAGGGTTATAATGCCGAAGTTTACGGGACCGACGCACATACGTTGGCTATGAAATTGTGCAGTGCAGCATATAACGCACTTGATTCAAGCGACAGAGAATATCTTCTTCCGCTTAAACAGCTTATAGACAACAAACAAACATTAAAGGAGACGATTAACCTTGCAAAAGGCAGAGGAATTTTATAAAAAACTTGTAGACGATAATTTTGCGGAAAGTCTGCAAAGCGCAAAAAAGCAACAGGAATATATCAAAACTTCAACGGCACGTTATCACGGCTATTTTGTACACACGCTTTATATGCCGAAAATGTTTACGGAAGAAATGGCGGCATACTTCAAAAAAGCCGCCGAAAGTATGTACAAAATACTTGAAAAGGTTATTCATGAATATCAAATTAATGCCGAATACAGAAACCTTTTCGGTTTCGACGAAAAATTGGAAAAGCTTATTCTTCGTCCAAATCATTATGAATGTGCCTTGCCTATCGCAAGAATAGATATATTTTTTAATGAGGACGATTTTTCGTTTAAGTTCTGCGAATTTAACGCGGACGGCTCAAGTGCAATGAATGAGGATAAGGAGCTTAACCAAGCCATTCGTCTTACAAGCACTTTTGATAAGTTTACCGAAAAATACAATGTGAGAACATATGAATTGTTTAATTCATGGGTTAAAGCATTTATGGATATTTACCGTACATACGACAGAGCGGTAGAAAATCCGCATATTGCAATAGTCGACTTTTTCGGCGGTGACATAAGCCGTGAATTTACCGCATTCCAAAAGGCATTTGAGGACAGCGGTTTAACGTGTGAAATATGCGAAATAACCGATCTTTCATACGAAAACAGCAAACTTCTTTCGCCAAGCGGCAAGCAAATCAATGCAATCTACCGCCGTGCGGTGACTTGCGATATTATGCGTAATTATGATAAAGTTCAGCCGTTTATAAAGGCTGCCGAAAATAATGATGTATGCCTTATCGGTGATTTTAAAACACAGGTTATTCATAATAAAATCGTGTTTAAGGTACTTCACGATGATATGACTTCCGCATTCCTTACCGACGAAGAAAAGCAGTACGTCAAAGATCACATTCCGTACACCGCGTCACTTACACAAGAAGAAATCGATAAACACGATGTTCTTAATACAAAGGATAAATGGGTCATAAAACCTGAAGATTCATACGCGTCAAAAGGCGTGTATGCAGGTGTTGAGGGTATGAGTGACCACGCGTGGAAAGAAGAAGTTTTGAGTAATGTTGATAATCACTACTTACTTCAAGAATACTGTACCCCATATGCAACTTGGAATATCGACATCACCCACGATGAAAATGCAAAATATAAAAAGTACAGTAATATAACGGGTATGTATGTGTATAACGGCAAACTTGCCGGTCTGTATTCAAGAATAGCCAAAAACAGCATTATTTCAACTCAATACAGTGAAATGTCACTTCCGACAATTGTGGTAAGTGAAAAATAGCACACAAAAAGGCGAACCGAAAGCGTGTTTCTCAAAAGGATGTTTCCGAAAAAAGCCGATTGAGAGAGAAATAAGTACAGTCATTGAAAAATAGCTGTACTTTTTCTTTTGCTCAAAAAAGGCTTTGAGTTAATACTTGATTAAGTCGTATCGAAATGATGCGACTTTTTTTAATACAAAAAGGAGACATACTTTTATGAAAATATATACTGAAAATTTTACGATTATACTAAACAAGCATATTACCAATACAGAGATTGACACCTATGAATTTAGAGTGCTTTGCTATCTTCTAATGCTGGCAGATGACGATGGTATTTGCTTTCCCTCATACAATACGATTGCCGAGAAAATCGGCATAGGCGAAACGAAGGCAAAGAATGTCATCAAGCGTTTGATTGAACTTGGAATTATTAAAAAGACTAACCGAACAAAAGAAGACGGCAGTGCCGGTTCCAATTTATATGTGGTGTGTGAAAAGACCACTATGCAGGTCGCAGAAAAACCTGATGAGGTTGCTTTAAGTACCACCTCTTGTGTGTCTGATAACCTACCATATGGTTGTGAAATGAATGAGGGTTGTGTGTCAGACGGCTACAATAAATACTCACATATAAATAATAATTCTTTTATTAATAACCATCTATCATCAATAAAGGATGTGATGGAACAGGCAGAAACATATAAACTCGAAGGACTAACAAAAAAAGAATTATGAAACGGCAATTGAGATTATGTTTAATTCAGAATCAATTTCAGCTTGCGGTGAAATTATTCCCCGCGAAATTGTTCGTAAGCGATTAGAAAATATAAGCTACGAGCATATCGTTTATGTCGATAATAATATGCCAAGAAAACTGGTTGAAGGAAAAGTTGAAATTCAGGTCAGAAGTCCTGTTCCCTATATCATAACTACCCTCTATAATGCGTTGCGTTATACGAAAGACGAAATTGTAAGAATGGAATATGGTGATAGATAATTATTCTTATTCCAATATCCTTCAAATTCTCGGGCCGAGAATTTGAGATTTTTCCCAGACTTAGGTCTGGGGCAAGCATAGCGTCCGGCTGTCTGCCTGCCGCGAAGCGCCTCCCTGAAGGCGCTTTTTTCTCAGGCGGAAGCCCGAACCCACTTACTATATTTTTAGTTAGGAGAGATTTATATGAAAGACAACAGAAGAAGAGATATGACATTGACAATAAGAGTTACGGAGAAAGAAAAGCAATATATAAAGAAGCGTGCAGAAAAAGCAGGCCTCTCTACTACCGATTATATAGTCAGACTTTCTCTCGAAACGCCTATCTTTATTCCCGTCAATATGCAACCGTTTTTATTGGAACTCAAGCGCATAGGAAACAACATTAATCAGCTTACAACAAAGGTAAATTCTAAGGTTTTTTCGTCGTATAATTTCCGTGAATTTATCGATGCAATCGAAAGATTAACTGAGCGTATTGGCGAAGTTGGAAGGAGGCAATGATGGCAATATTAGTTGCAATTCGTTCAACCAAACAAAGCCCGAGTGCAATGCGCGGACTCATCAATTATTGTCTTCAGGAGAAGAAAACTTTTGATATAAATTCAGATAGAAAACTTATCACCGGAGTGAACTGTATTCCTCAAAATGCTTACACTGAATTTATGACAACCAAGGCAGTATATCATCAAGAAAGAGGAGTTAATTTTTATCACTTCTCTCAATCGTTTTCTCCCGAAGAAAAAATCACACCGGTCGAGGCACATGGGGTAGCGATTGAGTTCGTAAAGAAAGCATGGCCGGGACATGAAGTTTTGGTTTGTACACACATGGATGAACCTCATTTACATTCAAATATTGTTGTTAATTCTGTAAATTTTGAGAACGGTACAAAACTTCATTTATCACCAAGCTCACTCAAAGTTTTGCGAGATTTAAATGACGAAGTTTGTATAAGTCATGGGCTTTCTGTTCTGCCGCCTTATGAGAAAGGCCGCAAAGGTATGTCTACAAGAGAATACCGAGCTGCCGAAAAAGGTCAGAGTTGGAAGTTCAGGCTTATGAGTGATATTAAATATGCGTTGGAACGAAGCGGTAACCGTAAACAATTTACAAAAGAAATGGCAAAACAAGGATACGAAATGAGGTGGACAGATGAAAGAAAAAATATAACTTTCACTTGTCCGAACGGAATGAAGTGCAGAGATATTAAACTGCACCACGATAAATTTTTGAAGGAGGCAATTGAAAATGAGTTTAAGATCAGAGAACAACTTGCAAATGAATTCCAAACTGAAGGAATTAATGGAGAAGAACTCGAGGAATATGGCAGAGTACGACAACAGCCAAGTGGAACTGAGAGTATATTCCATACCGGAGAAACAGAGGTCAGCAGAACTGAAAATGATACAGGATATGGTAGAATTTCAACCGGAACTGTACCTGCTGATAAAAACTCTGGCTACGAAAACAGAAATATCGAAAATGCCGCAAACAATGGTAGAGAACCTGCTGGACGAGAACCGGAGCATCATGAGCAACCTGATATCAACGAATGCGACTACCGTAGCGAAGATGGAGAATTTGTTGCAACAGGATGGGAAGATGAGAGACGAATATATTTCGAAATTCTCCGGAACCCTGGATACCGAAGCGACAAAACTAAGCAATCTGACGAAGAAGTTAGAGCAACACCTGTGGAAGTTCCTAGGGATTTCAGTAGGAGTGGCAACCTTATTCTCGACGCTGGTGTCGGTACTCTTACAGCTTTGGCTTCGCTGATGGATAACGACCAAGACGATAATCCTGAAGAGAAGAAAAAGAAACTCAATGCCAAGGATGCAGGTTCAAATGTTGGGTTTGCATTAGGTAGTGACATAGGTCTTGTGGCTGCTCTTATAGCAAAGGGCAAAAGACAAGATGAGGACCTAAGCGAACCCCCGACAGAAGAACCTGACGAAGTAGAAGAAATCAACAACAAACCATACGAAGAAAGTGAGGATTTAGATGAAGATGAAGGTTTTACAATGCAGATGTGAGGCAAGCGGACTTGTTCCGCTTACTGTTTTCTCCTTATATTCTTTCAAATTTTATTCATCTTAAAATTTTTTATTTAATTCATATTATAATAAAACGATGTCCTAAAAATTACACATCATATATTGTAAAATAAAGCAAAATGTGATATAATATAAGAAATATTTTAGATGAGGTGCAGAAAATGAGTAACATACCAATGGATACAAAAGTTAAATATTTGTGCGACGAAGACGGTATTTTTAACAAAGAGAGAAAATATGTTGTTCCTGAATATCAAAGAGACTACTCATGGGGCGAAGAACAGTTAAAAAGCTTTGTGGAATCTGTAAGGCGTGCAATAGACGGTGAAAAGGTTTTTATGGGAACAGTTCAATATGCAAGGGAAAACAATATTGACACCGTGTATGACATTATTGATGGTCAACAAAGAATGACTACTTTTATCCTTCTTCTAAAAGTGCTCGGGCACGATGTTACTAAGGGAAATAATGATATTTTTAAAATTAAAAATTTTAATGGTAATGACCAAAAACTTTTAGATGCTTTGAAGGGCAATTCATCAGAACAAAACAAATATGTTGAAAATCTAAAGTATTTGCAGGCTGAGTTTGAAAAAAATGATGATAAATCCAAAGACGAAATGCTTAATGCAATAATTAAAAACATCTACTTTGTTGAGCTTATCACTACAGGAATGAGTTTACCTGATGTTGTAGGAATATTTAATACAATAAATACAACGGGTCTTGATCTTAACTGTACGGATATATTCAAACTTAGATATTATGATTATCTGCACAAACAAAATAAAGACGAGCAATGGATGAGTAAAATTTGTAAGATATATGACGATATAAATGATACCGAATTTTGCAATATGTCCCATGTTCTTGATATGTATAAGTTGTGCTTAGTTGCAAAATACAATCTTAAATGGGAAAAGCTGTCTATGGGAAATGAGGCGTTTTTTGAGGAAATCCTAACAGGAAGAGAAACAAAAAAATTTAAAGACATTTTAAATTTTGATGAATTCGAAAAAATTGTATATCTTTATAAGGACTTTCATACTATGCTTTGCCGTCCTAATCAATCAACTGAGCTTATAAATGCCCTTAAAAACAAGATTGACTTTTTTGCCACAAATTTAATTTGGGAAACGCGCTATGGCTGGAGATATTGGACACTTCCCTTTGTTATTGCGTATTTTGATAAAGAAGAGAACAAAATCATAAAATATGCAAATGCACTAAGCAAGGCTATGGAGGTTACAAAATATTTGATTGTCAGCTCAGTTAATTATGATAAGGTTATAAATCCTGTACATACTTTTATGTGCAATGACATTTTGGAAAAGATAGCTACAAATGGAGAGATCACTGATATTATAAAAACAAATATCAGAGAGACCCCTTATAAATGGGACCGTGAAGAATATCCTTTGGCTAATGAAAAGGAATTTCAAAAAAGACTGCAAAAAGAATTGTTTTATAATGCTAAACGTTCGTTTATAGTTTGCCAACTTTCAGCTTTGTTAGACGAACTGAATGAAGATAATCTTGATATGGCCTTGATTAAATCAAAACTATATAATTGGAAGGATAAAAGTTCGAGATATGACATGGAACATATCTGCCCCCAAAATATTTTTAAGAACGATAAAGAAAATATTGCAGTATTTAATGGAATCGGAAATCTTGTTGTTTTTGAGCAGGACAAAAACAGAAGTGTTAAAGATGATAAATTGAAAAAAAGTGAAGTATATCCTACAAGCAAGTATGTTTCAGTAAAGCAGATTGCTATCCAAAATCCAAATATTGATTGGACAATTGATGATGTTCGAAAAAGAGCAAAAAAAGAAACTAAAAAAATATCTGATTTCTTAGGATTAGACTATAACGAGGTATAATTATGTATGCACAACAACCTAAAAAGCTTATGATTATTAATATTTTAGACATTCTGCGAAAATATACTGATGAGGACCATCGCCTGAGCCAAAAGGAAATTGTAGATATTTTAGAAAAAAAATATGATATGAAGAGCGATAGAAAATCGGTCAAAAGGAATCTTATGAATTTGATTGATTTCGGATATGACATCGAATACAGCGAATCTATCAGAAGGATGAAAAATAAAGATGGGACAGAAGAAGAAACATATATTCTTTCAGACTTTTACCTTAATCGTGAATTTTCTGAAAGTGAGCTCAGACTTTTAATTGACAGTATTCTCTTTTCAAAACATATCCCCTATAGTCAATGTAAGGAGCTAATACAGAAACTTGAAGGACTTTCCAACATTTATTTTAAATCTAAGGTAAAACACATATCAAATTTGCCTGAAAATATGCCTGTGAACAAGCAGTTATTCTACACCATTGAAATAATTGATGAGGCAATCAACAAGAATAAACAAATTTCCTTCAATTATAGTGAATATGGTATTGATAAAAAGAGGCATCCACGAAAAAATGAAGATGGAAACACAAGAGAATATATAATAAATCCATATCAAATGGCAGCGACAAACGGAAGATATTATCTTATTTGCAATTATGATAAGTACAATAATATATCACACTACAGAGTTGATAGAATAAGCAATATTAAAATATTAGATACTCCGAGAAAACCACTTAAGATGGTTGAAGGCGCTGAAAATGGGTTGAATTTACCAAAACATATGGCAGAACATATTTATATGTTTTCGGGTAAGAGTGTTCGAGTTGAAATGAAGGCAAAAAAGCATGTAGCAAGTGAAATTATAGATTGGTTTGGAACTGATGTAGAATTCAAAAACGAATCAGACGAATATATAACAGCGATTGTTCATGCTAACGAACATGCAATGAAATTCTGGGCACTGCAGTATGCTCCTTATATTACAGTGGTTTCTCCGCAGAGTCTAGCAGAAACAATAAAACACGAATTAAATGAAGCAGTTAAAAATTACGAGGAATAAAAATGAAAAAAACTGAGTTTGATAATATAATTAAAGAAAACCTTAACTTGAACGAAAAACTATTTAGGGAAGCACCATATGACTGTTACTACACAAAAGAAGTATTCAAAAAGTTTAAGACAGATATGATGAATGATGTGATTGCTCCTTCTGCCTTTAAATCTTATGGAGATGGAAAAGGCGGAGAACTTGATGAAACTGAACGCAATGTCAAAAAAATGCCACCAAAGATGGCATCTGTAGCATCATCTTCGAGGTTTGCATATCTTTCCTTAAGGTGTGGTGCGCAGACTATTGGCGGAGGTTCTGTAGAATTTGAACATCCATGCAAAATTGATGGTGTTCCGGGAATTCCTCCACAAATGGATGCATATAGCGAAAAGGGAAATATATTCGTCGAGGTTAAATGTCATGAGATTTTCGATAAACACAAAGTTGTAATGAAAGAAAAATATCAGGAAAAGATAAAAGATTTTGATATTTATATTGAGTTGACGGATGAAAATCGAGAATCCGGAACATTTGAAATTTCACTAGATAAATTTGGAATAAACAAGGACGCATCTATGTTTGATGTTAAGCAGTTTTTGTGCCATTTAATGGGTGTGAAGAGTCATTCAAAGGGCAAAAAAGCTACTCTTACATATTTGTTTTTCTGTCCAATAAACGATAAAAAACAAAAAGAAATAGATGAGGTTTTTAAAAGCCTGAAGGATGAAATTATTGCAATATTTAACAGTGCACCTATTAGAAGATTTTGTGATGATAACAAAATTTACTTAAAAGCAGTTTGTGAAAAGTCAAGAATCATGGAGCCTTTAACAGAAAATAATATTGAGATTATTTATGAGAGATAAAAAGAAGAGTAGAAATGAACATTAATTCTCTTATAGAAAGTTTATCTGAAACAGAGGAAACACATTGTTTGAAAATCCATATGGGAACGAGACACAAAGGTATAATTTAGAGGTGTATCTCCATGCACTGTATGAAATAGTACCAAAAATATAGTTTGTAGGAGTGGTATCCGCCATATGGCGGAAAAGCAGATTTTAATAAGAAAATTGACGAAATTGTTTTACTTTGAATTGAAAATATATTACTTAACAGCATCCAATTTGGGTGCTGTTTTTAGTTTAAAAAGCAATTTTGTGATTTTTATCAACATATAAATAAGATGTTCCATTTTTTGTACATGGCGTGGTGTATATTTATATTGTAAGATGTAGTTCATCATATAATTTTAGAAATACGAGGTGCTAAAAAGTGAATGTCTATAGTTATATAAACTCAAAGGATATTAGAAAACATTGCATTGATATAAACCATCAATTTGATCCGATTGCCACGGCTTATCTTATATGGCAAAGCAAAGGGCATACAATTGCAGAGAAACATAAAGCATATATGGAAATCGCAGACAAATACCCTGATATCTACTTTTATATGAGAGAATGGGATTACAAAGGTATATACTTGAAAGATTTTCTGACGAAATATATTGAAATAGAAAACAAGTTGTTAAGTGCTTTTGATAACTCGCAAAATGTTTTTTATACATACCAAAAGGTCGGAGAAGAAATGACTTCAAAGATGCTTCGTGAAAGATTATATAAAAATAAAGAATTGTGCCTATCTGCAATAAAGGAGTATGAGCAACCAAACTATTGGGATAAATGCGAGGTAATATGTCGACATATTATTGGAAGCATAAAAGACAAACCATTCTCAATATCCTTACAAATAAATGGGAACTTTGAAAATAATTATATAACGGAGGCTGGATATCTTTCTAAAGAAGAAAGCAAAATTTTACATACCTTTGATGATATGAAAATAGAGGTTCCGTTACCTTTTAAAGAAAATGATTATGTGATAGAGAAATATAGGTATCTTGCCATACCGTTTGAACATAGAACACATGAATTTGAGTTCTCTGAAAGAGGTATGTATTTAAATGGGTGGATTTGCAAGTATGATGAGTATGATAGGGAATTATATGTAAGTAATTACCTAAATCTTGAATATGCATCAATTCAAGACGAACCAAAATACGATTCATCTGACGAAGATTGTCCATTTTAAAAAAGAATAATGCGATGTACCAATTTTTGAACAGGACACATTGTATGTTTATCTTATAAAAAACATCTTTAACACGATTTAACAATGTGAGAACTTACAAAAGAAAGGAATTTTAAAATGAGTAAATTTGATAAGATTATTGGTTATGAAACGATTAAGAATGAACTTTTACAATTGTGTGATATGATTCACAATAAAGAAATTTATGAAAGATTAGGAGCAAATTTGCCACAAGGGGTACTTCTTTATGGCGCCCCAGGCCTTGGAAAAACATTAATGGCAAAATGCTTTATAGAAGAAAGTGGTATACCCTCCTACACCATTCGTAGAAACAAAGGAAATGATGATTTTATAGGAAATATTACTGAGACATTTAATGCAGCGAAAGAAAATGCCCCGTCAATTGTCTTTTTGGATGATATGGACAAGTTTGCTAATGAGGATGACCGTCATCGAGATGCTGAAGAATATGTTGCAGTTCAGGCTGGAATTGATGAGATAAAAAACACGAATGTGTTTGTATTTGCTACAGCAAATGATATATATAAACTTCCTGATTCTTTAATTCGTTCAGGGAGATTTGATAGAAGGATTGAAGTGTTTGCACCCACCGCAGATGATGCAAGTAGAATTATCAAGCATTACTTAAAGAAAAGAAAAGTATCCGATAATGTTAATATGGATGACCTCGCCAAAATGATAAGCTATAGTTCTTGTGCTGAACTTGAAACTATTTTAAATGAAGCGGCAATATATGCAGCACAGGCAAGAAAAGAATCTATTGAAATGGAAGATTTGATAAAAGCGGTTTTAAGAATGGAATACCGTTCTCCTGATAACTACACAAAAACATCTGAAGAGGATATTAAAAGAATCGCCATTCATGAAGCAGGGCATTTAGTCGTATGCGAAACTTTATGTCCGGGAAGTGTTGGCTTTGCTTCCTTAAGAGTAACAGGCAGGAACGGAGCCGGTGGTTTTGTTCATAGATGTACTGACTTGCCAAGAATACAATGTGATATATTAGTGTCGCTTGGTGGTAAAGCTGCGGTAGAAATGTATTTTGCCGAAGCAGGTGCAGATGGTTGCCAATCAGATATTCGAAGAGCGTTTGAAAATATTAGAGATGCTATTTCTGAGAATGGAGTTAGAGGCTTTAGCATGATTGATGTTGCAAACCACAGATTTCCCGACACATCTGAAAATATGAATGCACGAAATGAAGCAGTAGTTCATGCAGAACTTGAAAGATATATGTTAAAGACAAGGGATATATTGTTAAAAAATCGTGAGTTTTTGGAAACAACATCAGCAAAGCTTATCGAAAAAGAGACTCTTCTCCATTCTGACATTAAAGCAATACGCGATAGTATAAATTTAGTAGAGGTTGCTATATGATGTGCCTAAAGGCTAATTGAAAACAAAGAGGAAATTATTATGAGTGAAAACACGAAAATAACTGATGTTTTTCCTAAACTTAAATTAAGTGAAAAACTCGAAAAAGAATTGGAAAATGTGCTGGTTGAAAAGGCCCACTATTATAAAAAAGACAGAATTATTAAAATACTAATGGTATCAACAGAAATTGTTAACAGTAAAGTTTTTGATGAGCTTGAAAAGATAATATATCAGCAGTTGTTAGGAAATACAGATGCCAAGCTATATATAATACCTAAGTTCAATTTGCAAAATAACTTAAACGCTTTGGATATTATTGAAAAATATCGTGACAATATTGAATGGGAAATTCAATATAAAGAAAACGATATGCTTATGCTGGTTTTATTTAAGGAGCTTAAAATTTCATTCGAAGATAATGAAATAATTCTAACTGCCTATAACAAGTTTATGAGTGAGTTTCGAGGAAAAAATCTCATAGAGTTTCTAAAAAGAATCTTGTTTGAAAGATTCAATATTAAGGTGAATGTAAAGATTGAAGTTGAGGAAAATCCAGAAATTCTCGAAGAGTATCTAAAAAATAAAGAACTTGAAGAAAAAAGGCTTGCTAAAGAATATGTTATTCAAAATCCAACACCTCAGCCTACAGTAAAACAATCTGTTGAAGTAAAGAAACCGTCAATAAAAAGAACTGACAAAGCTCGTAAACCAAAGGATGTAAACTTGATATATGGTAAGAATGTAGACGGTGAACTTCTTAGAATTGAGGAACTTAATAACTTTGAAGGCGAGGCTGTCATTAGAGGATGTGTTGTCTCTTATTTAGAAAGAAATTTAAAACAACCTGATAAGAAATTAGTTATTCTTTCGGTTACAGATTTTACGGATACAATTGAGGTTAAGATATTTATTAAGTTAAGGCAACTTTCTGACATATCTGAATTCATTCAAAAAGGCAGTTACTTAAAAGTAAAAGGTGTAGTTTCTTATGATTCTTTTAGTAAAGAAAAAAATATAAGCAATGTTATTGGCATTTTAAAAACATCTGATTTTTCTATTAAAAGAATGGATACTGCTGAAGCAAAGAGAGTTGAACTCCACTGTCATACAAAAGCAAGCGATATGGATGGTGTAAGTTTTGTCAGAGATATTGTAAAAACAGCTTATAATTGGGGTATGCCAGCCGTTGCAATCACAGACCATGGTGTTGTTCATGCGTTTCCTGATGCAAATCACGAGCGTGAGGATTTATGGAAGGAATATAAAAAACAGTGTGAAAAAAATGGAAATAATCCCGGAGAATATAAGGAATTTTTCAAAGTTATTTATGGTGTTGAAGGATACCTTGTAAATGATATTGAGGATGATGAGCCAAGCCTCTCAATTGAAAAGAAAAAACATACATATCATATAATAATTCTGGCTCAGAACGAAACCGGCAGAGTGAACCTTTATAAACTTATTTCTAAATCACATCTTGAATATTATGGCAGAAGACCAAGAATCCCAAAAAGTGTACTATTAAAACATAGGGAAGGACTTATTATTGGAAGTGCGTGTGAGGCGGGTGAAATTTTCAGGGCTATAACAAGTGGTAAAGATGATTTGCAAATAAAGAAATTGGCTGAGCTCTATGATTACTTGGAAATTCAACCAATCGGCAACAACCACTTTATGTTGCTCAACGATAAAGATTTTCCTAATATTCAAACGGATGAAGATTTAAGGGATTTAAACCGAAAAATTGTAGCATTAGGAGAAGAGTTAAATAAACCTGTCGTTGCAACATGTGATGTGCATTTCTTGAATCCCGAGGATGAAATATATCGCAGAATGATTATGACATCAAAAGGCTTTAGTGATGCCGATAACCAAGCTCCGTTATATTTTAGAACAACAGATGAAATGCTCGAAGAATTCGGTTATCTTGGCATTGATAAAGCAAAAGAGGTTGTTATTGAAAACTCTAATATGATTTCATCGAGAATTGAGGCAATTTCACCTGTAAGACCTGATAAATGCCCTCCTGTCATTGAAAACAGCGATGCTATTTTGAGAGAAATTTGTAATCAAAAGGCACATAGCTTATATGGTGAAAAATTACCTCAAATTGTAGAAGACAGGATGAATGTTGAACTTGATTCCATTATCAATAATGGTTATGCAGTTATGTATATCATTGCACAGAAACTTGTATGGAAATCTTTAGAGGATGGATATTTAGTTGGTTCTCGTGGTTCTGTAGGTTCATCCTTTGTAGCTTATCTTGCCGGAATTACAGAGGTTAATTCTCTTGCTCCTCATTATAGATGTGAAAAATGCTTTTATACTGATTTTGACTCTAATGAGGTTAAAAAGCACGCAGGTGGTTCGGGATGTGATATGCCGGACAAGGTATGCCCTGTTTGCGGAGCTCTTCTTATTAAAGATGGCTTTGATATTCCATTTGAAACCTTTTTAGGCTTTAATGGTGATAAAGAACCTGATATTGACCTTAATTTTTCCAGCGAATATCAAGCTGAAGCGCATAGATATACTGAAGAGATGTTTGGCAAAGGTCATACTTTCAAGGCGGGCACAATAGGTGCATTAGCTGATAAAAGTGCATATGGCATAATTAAAGGTTATTTTGAAGATAGAGGATTCACAAAAAGAAAATCTGAAATTGGCCGACTTGTAAAAGGCTGTAGTGGAGTAAGGAAAAGTTCAGGCCAGCATCCCGGCGGAATTGTTGTACTTCCTAAAGGTGAAGATATCAACACCTTCACCCCTGTTCAGCATCCTGCGAACGATGTTACAACTAATATTATTACAACACACTTTGACTATCACTCTATCGATCACAACTTGCTTAAATTGGATGAGCTTGGACATAATGACCCGACTATGATTCGTCACCTGCAGGATTTGATAGGAATTGACCCAACCAAAATACCGCTTGATGACGAAAAAGTTATGTCACTTTTTACATCACCTAAAGCTTTGGGACTTGAGCCGGAGAATATTTTCGGATGGCGAGTTGGTACTCTTGGCATTCCGGAGTTTGGAACCGGGTTTGTTGAAAACATGCTAATTGATGCAGGCCCACAGCATTTTTCTGACCTTGTTAAAATTGCGGGTCTTGGTCATGGTGAGGATGTATGGCTTGGCAATGCCCAAGATTTAATTAAGAACGGAATCTGTACAATTTCATCGGCAATCTGCTGTCGAGATGATATTATGGTTTATCTTATCAACATGGGCATAGAACCTGAAACGGCATTTAAGATTATGGAGAATGTACGAAAAGGTAATGTTGCTAAAGGCAAATGTGATAAATGGGATACGTGGAAGCGAATTATGAAAGAACATAATGTTCAAAATTGGTATATATCATCCTGTGAGAAAATCAAGTATATGTTCCCTAAAGCACATGCTGTCGCTTATGTTATGATGGCTTGGCGAATTGCATATTGTAAACTATACCATCCACTTGAGTATTATGCTGCATATTATAGCGTTCGTGCAGATAGCTTTTCTTATGAAAGTATGTGCTTTGGAAAAGAAAAGCTTGAACTTCTTATGAATCAGATGCTATCAAGAGAGGATTTGCTTTCTAAAAAGGAACATGATTTATTAAAGGATATGAGAATTGTTCAGGAAATGTATGCCAGAGGATTTGAATTCATGCCAATTGATATTCATAAGGCACAGGCAAAGGATTTCATTATTATTGATGGTAAAATAATGCCAGCATTAACAAGTATCCAAGGATTAGGTGAAAAGGCGGCAGAATGTATTGTGGAAGCAATGAAAAGTGGCGGAACAACTTATATTGACGAGCTGAAAAGAAAAGCCGGTCTTGGTGACAATATGATTAACACTTTAGATGAACTCGGTATTTTGGGAGATATGCCCAAAAGTAGTCAATTAAGTTTATTTGATTTATTGGATGAGGGGTGGAATTAATGGCAACAGAAAACAGAGAAGTTGAAAGACTCGTAAATGAACGAGCTAAACATAAGGGAGAGTGGCTTACTGATGCTGCGGTATCAATATATCAAAAGAAGATAAATGAGCTTGCCGAGTCAAACAATCAAGACGCTGGTGAAAGAAGAAAAATTCGCATAGAATTTCAAGAAAAATATGGACTTTTAGAAATTGAAGCTATTAATATTTTAAACGGGTTTTATGTAAGCTTCTATATTGATAAGTATCAGAGAATAAAAAGCTGTACCCCTGTTCAAAGCTTAAAATCAAAGGAAACCATCGAAAAGGAGGATTGACGCAAATGGATGTATTGGATACAGAATTAGGAGATTTAGATGATTATTACACCGTCAATCTTCCTGAGTCTCAGTGGACAAGCATTGATAAATGGTTTGGAGATAATGTTAGCCTTACAAGTCTTGTTATGACAGAACAAAACAAAATCAAAAAGACTATCGAAAAAGGAAGAAGGAAAAACATACGGACAGGTATTCCTACTGTCGATGTGATGATAAACGGATTGTTCCCCGGTGAGGTGTTGTATATAGGTAATACCGAGGAAAATTGCAGTAATGCATTTGGGCTCAATATCGTAAAAAACTTTGCTATAGAAAAGAACAAAAAGCTTCAGATTTTTAATTGTGGCAGAGGTGAGTACTCCTATGCAAGAGGGATATTAAGCTCATGTAGTGGGATTGATGAATGTGAACTTTTGATAGGTGAAAATCTTTCTGAGGATGAGCTAGATATTATCGAGGAATGTGTTGAGAAAATACAAAAATCGAACATATCAATAAATAGCTCTCCTAACATCGCTGTAGAGGATATCTGCGATAATATTACAATACTAGAACCTAAAGAGTACCCAGAACTGATTTTAGTTGATAATTTGTGTTTTGTAACGACAAAGAAAAAAAGTAAAAATAAGAGTCAGGAATATAGGATTGTTTCCTATAAACTTTGGAAACTTGCAAAAGATACTAAGATTCCGATTGTAATATTGGGTCCGCTCTCAAAACAGCGAAGTAAAATGAAGAATTATCATCCAACGGCAAAGGATATGCCGACAGAAAATATGCTTGAAAGCTTTGATAAAATTTTGATGGTTCACAGAGATGCTAACGAGAAAAACAAAGAAATTATCAAAGTGACCTCAGTTAAAAATCCTGATGGCAAATATGGATTTCGGATGCTTCGGTTTGACAAATATTGTTATGAATTAAATGAGCTAAATGTGGGAGTAAAAAGAAATAAAAAATATCCTTAATCCCTTCGTAGACTTTCCAAAACTTCTGTGGGTATGTTGGTGTTACCGAAAGGTAAATACAAAATATCAAGGAGTGAAAATCTATGAAGAAAAAAGTATTATGTGCGGCATTGGTAGCAGTAATGCTTATGTCACAGACGGCATCGGCGGCACCATGGAGAATTAACCGAAATCAAATTCTCAATGACAATGAACTTGGAATCAGAGGATTCTGTACCTTAAGGTTCGCAACAGAGACAGGAAGCTACATAATACCTGTAACAAAATTGTATGGTAGCAAAATAAGTCTTGAAAAATATATGCCTACAAGAGAGGGATACACCTTCAAGGGATGGTTCACCGATCCACGAACAAAGCAGAATCAGGTAACAACATTTAAATTCACAAAGCCTGATGTACTTTACGCTAAGTGGCAGCCTAACCCACAGGAGCCTGTAAATCCAAATGACGAAATTATGGCAAAAGACACCTGTTACCTCACGGATGAGGAAACAAAAATACGAAATGAAATCATAGAAGAAAAAAATAAAGCCTACATTGAAGGCTTCGGCTATGTAGCGCCTGCCAAAACAAAAACTATAATCGTAGACTCGGACGGCGATATAAACAAAATAGTCGGTACAATGGAATAAAAAAGAATAACTTAAATGGCGGTGTGCTCGGGATTATCTCGAACATACGAGAGGGAGGTGCGGACATATTCTTGGACTATTTTATGCTGTTAATCCAGGAATA